>ENA-OQIF01000404-OQIF01000404.1-human-gut-metagenome-genome-assembly--contig:-NODE-404-length-17599-cov-3.348500_pt1 | contig 17599 bp, 21 predicted proteins | sample MGYA00242574_ERZ504738 | MGnify/ENA primary metagenome ERZ504738 (study PRJEB26092, sample SAMD00036437) | human gut metagenome | host: Homo sapiens | study: EMG produced TPA metagenomics assembly of...
TAAAGAACATACGAAAAAAAGAATCTTGATATTATGTTTGAAAAAAATCCATATATGAAGAAAATCTATCCGGGAGATACGAAAGACGCAATCGAAGTGTTTCGGCTGTATGAGGCACAGGGAGAGTATTTTGATATCAGCAATCCATCAAATATTGTGAGGGATACTATAACAATTGGAAAAACCGAGGCAGTTCAGACAGGGTATTTTATTGGAAAAGAATGTATTGGATGCAAACTGTGTTACTCTGTATGTCCGCAAAAATGCATTGATATATCTTCAGTTCCGGTTACTATCAACCAGAATCATTGTCTGCATTGCGGAAGATGTGCAGAAATTTGTCCGAAGCAGTGTATTGAGAAAAGAGGTTCATTATGATTTTTAAGAAAATCAGAAAAGGGCATGCTGACTGGAGAAACTTTTTATGTAGTACTCCGGCAAGGGATTATGTATTCCAAAAGGATGCATATGAAGACCAGATTGACAGGGCAGCAAAGAATATAAGAAATACAGACTGTGTTATAATCGGGGCAGGAGCCGGGGCATCGACAGCTGCGGGAATCCAATATGGTGGTAAAAGGTTTACAGACAATTTTGCAGAATTTATAAAAAAATACGGTGAGTACTACATGACAGATATGTATGCAGCCGGATTTTATCCATATCCGTCTGAGGAGGCAAAGTGGGGATACTGGTCAAAACATGCATTGATGAACCGCTTTGATCCTCCGGCATTGCCGCTTTATACAGAGCTTTATGATATTGTAAAGAACAAAGAATATTTTGTACTTACAACCAATGTGGATCATCAGTTTATAAAGCGGGATTCGATGAAAAAAGAATATTTGCAACACAGGGAGATTATGGGAAAATCCAGTGCCAGAAAGCCTGTCATCCAAAGACTTACGATGCAAAAGACCTGTTTCGTAAAATGGATAAAGCAAGAAGAGACTGCCTGATTCCATCAGAACTTGTACCAAAATGTCCGGTGTGTGGCGGCAATATGGCTATGAATCTCCGTTGTGATAATTATTTGTGGAAGATGAAGCGTGGCATGAGGCAGCCGACAGGTATGCGGGGTTTCTGGAACAGCATAAAGATAAAAAGGTTGTTCTTTTGGAACTTGGAGTTGGATTTAATACGCCGATTATTATACGTTTCCCTTTTGAAAAGATGGTGAGGGAGAACTCGTCTTATAGTTTGATACGCCTGAATATGGATGAAGCGGTAGTTCCGGAAAGCTTCGGGGAATGTGCAATCGGTATTGGCGGTGATATGGCAAAGGCAATTACTGATATAAGGGGGCTGGTATTATGACACAGGATGAGCGAAGAGAATATCTGATTCAGTATCTTTTAAAAGAAGAAATACCGTTTGGCAGACAGAACATTCCTACGGATAAGCAGGGGCAGGAAAATCTGCTCCGCTCACTTATGAATGTCAGACCGCCAAGACCAATCAGTAATGATTTTTTGAAAATACAGGATGAGTATCTTACAGAAAGAAATATAGAGCGTGGAATCACAGATGTTGACACGCTTGCACCTGTAAAATCCGATTCGAGATTATATATCTGGCAGGGGGATATTACCACTTTGAAATGTGATGCGATCGTGAATGCGTGTAACTCACAGATGCTTGGTTGTTTTTCACCGATGCATGCCTGTATTGATAACTTTATTCATACTTATGCTGGAATGGAACTTCGTCTGAAAATGCATGAAATTATGGCAAAGCAGGGGCATGAAGAAGAGACCGGCAAAGCAAAGATAACATCGGGATACAATCTTCCGACAAAATATATTCTTCATACGGTAGGACCTATTATACAATGGAAAGTCACAAAAAGAAGATGAAGACCTGTTGGCAAACTGCTACACAGAGTGCCTAAAGCTTGCAGCTGATACTGGTGTGGAATCTATTGCATTCTGTTGTTTGTCTACAGGTGTATTCTGTTTTCCACAGCAACGAGCTGCCGAGATTGCAACGAACACTGTAAAGCAGTATCTTAACAAAGACAGCAGAATAAAAAAGGTAATCTTTAATGTGTTTAAGGATGAAGATTTAAAAATATACAGTGGATTGTTATAAGCGTCTGTTGAAATATCCTATATACCCTAATAAGCAAAAGGTACAGAATAAATTTATGATTAGACCTTGCTTCTGCCCTTTTGCTAATTTTTAAATTCTAATGAATTTTTTTATCTAACATTTTCTATATGGAAACTATCGTTGATGAATTTACATGGCAGAACCAGAATGGAAAATTCTAATAAATTTTAACAAAAGTTCTCCTTCAAAAATAGTAAGGGGGACTTTTATTATATGTTTTTAATAGGAAATATTAAAGTTCAAGTGAATCTTCCGCATCTACCCACATCTGCAAATTTCCATCAAGATATAACCTTGCATATTCTAATGGCTCATCAATTGCAAGAGATGTCAAAGCACATTCTGATCCAGGTGTAGTCTTTAAATTCTTTTCAGCTTCCCAGCAGTCAATGCGAAGCATATAGCCGGCACTGGTATAAACATCAATACTGTTGCACTGTGGATTGTATTCTGCAAATATTGTTCTCATCGTATCCCATCTCCTTATTATTCAATCAACCATTAAATGAAATAAAGTTCCAGTAATCATAGAGTGTATGGATTCAATTCCATATGCTCTTTTTCTTTACCTAATTTCAGGAAAAATGCAAAAATCTAATGTTACGAGTTTCTTACGAGTGGCATTAAAAAAAACACGCAAGAAAACTCGTAAGAAAAAAAGTAAAAATTTGCTTTTGACCACTGTAAAACATGCTCTGAGCGTTTCGTTATATGAAGGAATAATTTTTCTTTCATATTTCAAAGAAAAGAGGATAAAGAAATGTCAGAAAAAAGATGTTATACAGTTCAAGAGTTACAGGAAATCTTAGGAGTCAGTAGACCTACTATTTATAACCTTTTGAAGAAAAAGGAATTCCGGTGGATCCAGTTGGATGGCGGAAAGTATCGCATCTCTAAGAAGAGTTTCGATGACTGGCTCGATAACTTGGAACAGTAAAAAACAGGGTGTTGATCAGGCAGATTTTGTCTGCAATCGACATCCTAAATTTTTATCTGGATTTGAGATATGATATAAGAAAAAACACTAACACTAAAAAAGACAGGAAGTGAAGAATAAATGGCAACAGCAATTATGAAACAAAAAGAAGTTCCGGAAACGGACGATGTGGAAGAAATCATTTCGAAGATATCAGAAGAAAGTTCTTATAAACGGCGTCCAACACAAAAGAGGACCTGGATGACCGTGCCGGAAATGGGAAAGCTACTGGGATTAAAAAAGACAGATCGATACTGGCTGGTGCATAAAAATGTTTTTGAATCAAAGGAGATTGCCGGAAAGATACGAATCAATATTGCCAGCTTTGAAAAATGGTACGCCAATCAGATTAAATACCATAAAGTTACCGGAGAAGAACCGGGGAAAGAATTGAAATCCTGGTCCTATTCTGTTAAGGAAGTCGCGGATCTATTGGGTGTTGATGAATATCTTGTTTATGATTTACTCAAGAAAAATCAAATGGAAGCTGTTATTGTCGATTACTGGAAACGTATACCAAAAGAATCTTTTCAGAATTGGTATAAAAGCCAGTCCCGGTATCGGACAAAGGAAGACAGAGAAAAGGACGCTCTTCTGGAAGATGCAACTATTACGATGCCAGAGATGGCACAGCTGCTAGGAACAACCAGAAGCTCAGTATATACAATTCTTGATAATCCGAAGTATAGTCATTTTTTTGAATTCATTGTGATTGCAGAAAAGAAAAGGATCACAAAAGAGAGTTTTCAAAAATTCCTGAAAGGTCAGGATCGGTATAAGCTGGATCCATCGAATGATTATGAAGAACTTGCACAGGAACAAAATATTGCCCTGGCTAATTACCGGCGGAAGAAATTATCACAGACCGGAATACGAGGAAGCAATGGAAATATAAAGTATCTTACTTTTGATGAAGCTTCCTATCTGGCAAAGGTCAGCAGAAGCATGATCAACAAGTGGGCGGATACAGGAAAGTTCACAGTAATAAAAGTTGGCAGTCGAGTTAGAATTCGTCGGGATGAATTTGAGGACTGGATGGAGCAAAGAGATTTGGAAAGGAGTATGCAATAATATGGCATCAATAAGAGAACGAAACGGAAAATTTAATGTAATCTATTCTTATACGAATGAAAAAGGTGAGAGGAAACAGAAATGGGAAACCTATGAAACGAAAGCCGAAGCAAAGAGAAGAAAAAAAGAAATTGAATATAAAAAAGAGATGGGATCATTTGTCGTTCGTAAATGCAAAACACTGGATGAGCTTATTACAGAGTATGTTGCACTTTATGGAAAAGAAAACTGGGCGCTTTCTACATATGAAGGAAATGTCTCTCTTATCAATAACTATATTCTTCCAATTATTGGTGATACGAAACTTTCAGAGATCAATACCCGATTCATCGAAAGATATTATCAGAGTCTTTTGAAGAGACGTGCAGTTATCAATCCATTGAATAAAACCAGTCGAAATGAATTTGTATCTTCCAGTACGGTCAGGGATATTAATAAGCTGCTTAGAAACTGTTTTGAACAGGCAGTGAAATGGGAGTTGATGGAGAAGAATCCTTGCACCCATGCGACTGTACCAAAACATAAATCACAAAAAAGAGACATCTGGACAGCCGATACATTAATGTATGCGCTCAGTGTCTGTGAAGATGAGCGATTAAAGCTTGCAATAAATCTATCCTTTTCATGTTCCTTACGACTTGGTGAGCTGCTTGGTCTTACCTGGGATTGTGTAAATATTTCTCCTGAGGCAATTGAAGAAAACCGTGCATATGTCTTCATCAACAAAGAATCACAGCGTATAAGAAAAGAATCGTTGAATGCATTGGATGGAAAAGATGTGTTGTTGGTATTCCCGACAAATCATAAGAAGAATTCTACGGTCCGTATTCTGAAAACACCAAAGACAGAAAGCAGTGTGCGTAAGATATTCTTACCAAAGAGTGTCGCTAATATGCTGGTAGACTGGAAAGCTGAGCAAGATGAAATGAAAGAAATTCTTGGTGATGAATATATGGACTATAACCTGGTTATGGCAAGTACCTTTGGTCTTCCTCTTGGTGATGGAGCAATCCGTGGTCCTTTAAAGAAACTGATCGAGGATTATAATCTTCCACCGGTTGTATTTCACAGTTTCCGTCATAGCAGTGTTACTTATAAGCTGAAATTGAATGGTGGAGACATCAAGGCGGTACAGGGTGATTCCGGCCATGCGCAGGTCAATATGGTTACGGATGTGTACTCTCATATCCTGGATGATGATCGAAGGAAAAATGCAGAGCTTTTTGAAGAAGCATTTTATGAGAAAAAGAATCTGGATCCACAGATGCATGTACAGCAGGAAAATAATAATGCACCTGTTGCTGATGAAGTCGATCCGGAACTTCTGGCAAAAGTATTGGCTAATCCGGAGATGCGGGCATTGCTCAATTCACTGGCGAAGACGATGAAGTAATGAAAAATAGTGAAAAAATAGTGTAATTTTAGTGGAAAAACAATTCATAAAACGATATAATATATGGATGAAATGGAGGTGGATCATGTGATTAAGGTTACGCTAACAAATGAAATTTTAAAAAGAATATCGGAAATAGACGAAAAGCGTTTTTCTCTTAGTACGATAGAAATGCCACCTGTTATAAAAACAGACTTAGAAAAAACTCTAAGAAAAAAAGTTCCTATGCTTCTAATAAGATTGAAGGAAATCCATTAACTGAAAAACAGGCAAATGAGGCTATTGATAGTGATCCTCACAAACATTTTTTAAAGCCAGAACAGGAAGTTCGTAATTACTTTTTGGCTTTAAATTTTTTAGAAGAAAAACTGAAAAAGAAAGAAGTTTTTTCAAAAGAAATGATTTTAGAAGTGCAGGCAATGGTTGAAAAAGGTGCGTCAAAAGAAAAGATAGGCTTAAGAGGCCCTATGCCACCTGGAATGTTATTTGCAGTATATGATTCCGAAACAGGCGCAGCGGAATATATTCCACCAGAGTATATTGATATTCCAGACTTGTTGGATGAACTTGTTGAATATGTAAATACTACAGATGATCATCCGCTGATTATTGCTGCTGTAGTTCATTATCAATTGGTTACCATTCATCCTTTTGAAGATGGAAATGGAAGAACCGCCAGATTAATGTCAGGCTATATTCTTGATTATTATGGATATGGTTTTAATGGAATAGGTTCTCTGGAAGAATATTTTGCCTATGATCCAGATGAGTATTATGCATCACTGCAAATGGGGTTACCGGCGTTATATTATTCAGGAAGAGAAAACCCTCCTCATCCGGAAATATGGATCAATTATTTTTTGCGGATGATGGAATTGTATTCTAAAAAGGTATATGAATTATCAAAAACATCCGAAAACGACGAGTTAGATGGAAGTCTATCTTATTTAAATGCAAAAGAAAAAGAATTCTTAGCATTTCTGTTAAAAAAGCGATTATATGAGTTTACACCAATTGAAGTAAGCAAAATGCTTGGTGTAACCAACAAAACGATTATTAATCGATGTGCAAAGCTGGTAAATAATGGTTTGTTAATTCCAATCATTGTAAAGACACGAGTCCGATCTTATCGGTTAAGTGATTTTTCAAAGACAAATGAGAAAAAGATTTTGAAAAAAATATCGTAATAAAATATAAAATTTGTCAGTCAAAAACGCATGGACAAACCGTCTCGTATGCGTTATATCATTTATAGACAAGAAAATATCTTGTACTTACGATAGAAAAGTTTAATTGAATACTGTTTACCATGATCGAACGTACGAAGCATGGTGGTCATATAACAGATGTCGCTGGTAATATCAAGGCATTCCCCGATTATTAGCTGGAGCAAACAATCAGCTAACTTTCAGAACTTTACAGAGCTTGACAGAGGGGGTATTCAGAATAACTCAAATTGAATCGGAAACAGTTTTATATAGTGTCCCACTTGGGTTTACCTTACCTCAGATTGACAGAGAGTGACAATAGATTGGAGCTCTCCTAAGCGAAACGTCGCAGGTTCGATTCCTGTCTGGGACGCCAGCAAACAACGCTGAAAGCCTTGATTTATCGAGGTTTTCAGCTTCTTTTGTTTTTGGCTTATAACCTGTCAGATAAGAACATATTTAATTTATATTTTGCAATTTCTTTTGATTTTCAGAATTTGTAATTCGATATTTTTATGACTGTTTGAGTAGAAGAGTTTGCTAACACTTTTTTTATTTTGAAAAAATATCAGCAGATTTTTGAAGATTAGCTAACACTTTTGAAAAATTACTTTGAAGCTGATTGTTTCAAAAGCATTTCTTTCATCTCCGGCGTAAGTGATTTTAAAAGCGATAAAAGCTCCATATCACTGTCTGATAAGCCGTTGTTTTCTGGCTGAACTTCCTCATTTTGTGGTTGCATTTCTGAATCATGGTTTAGAGTGGAATAAAATTGTTCGTCCATCTTTTGAGCATTGTAACGTCTATCTTCGTCTATGATTTCTGAATAAACGTCTGTAACCATTTCTGCTTCTGCATGACCTGTATCGCCTTGTACCGATTTTACATCGCCGTTGGTCATTTTCAATTTGTATCCTGTGGATAAATGACGCAGACTGTGGAAAACAACTTTTTCATAGCCATTTTGTTCGCATAACTTTTGAAATCTGTCTCTCACAATTCTACTTTCAACGGGATTTCCATTTTCCAAAGCTATAACAAGGTTGTAATTGTTATAAGCGTCTCCCAGAAATTCCTGCAATTCCTTTTGGTCTTTTTGATATTGCACCAGTAATTCTGCAACCGTCTTTGGCAACCATACGGTACGATTACTTGTTTCTGTCTTTGGTGTTTTTAATACAAGCCTTGTCGTGCAATGTGGCTTTTGTGTTGGAAAAATCTTGATAATATCTTTTTCCTTTAATTTCTGCATAGCTTGTGCATTTACTCTGGAAAGCTCTTTGTTGATGATTACCCTTGCGTTATTCGTTGCAATGGATTGTTCATCAATAACTACATCTTCCCATGTAAGACCTGTAATTTCTCCAATACGCATTGAGCAGGAAAATGCCAAATGCATACAGATGGTTAATAAATCGTCGTCTGACTGCTGAATTGCTTCACGAAATGTATCTACACTCCATACTTTTCTTTTTACCTTAGGAACTTTAGGAAGCGTTGCTAATGAAGCAGGGTTACGCTTGTTGGTATCAATATATTCCCAACGGATTGCTTGATTTAATGCACAGCGTATAATGTCGTGTATTTTCTTGATATTGGCAGGTTGTACGCAACGTCCAGTAGCTTTTCTGTTAGCTCTGGGTACTTCTGGAACACTCAATAAATCGTTGTAGTAGGCAGATAATTTCTTTGTGGTAATCTCATTTAACTTCCAATCCCCAATAAGTGGATTGATGTAATTTTCGATAGTACCGACCTTACTACTAAATGTACTAGGCGACCATTTTGACGTACCATAGAGATTGACAAATATTTTTAAGAAGTCACGAAGCGTAATATCTTCATCGGTACTATCAAGTTCTTTTTTCGATTCATCAATCTGGCGTGCAAACTGTTCCTCTAAAGGAACAATCACATAACCATATTTTTCTTGATAATACTCAACAAATGCTTTTCTCTGCTTTGCCTCTTTCTTTGTCTCTAACGTATCCCATTTCTGTTTACGTTCTCCTGCATTGTCCAAATACCAGTAAATAACGGAAAATGTTGATTTTCTTTTTTTGATTGAAGCCATAATATATTCTCTCCTTAACAGTTAATTTTGATTTAACCATTTATCGAAAGAATCTTTAGATACCCGTATGGCTCTACCAGCACGAACATAAGCGAACTGTCCACTTTTAACCAATGCGTAAGCCACTTTTTTACTCACACATAATTGTTCTGCAATTTCCTCTACTGTATATGTCTTTTTCTCCTTTTTGGGAGTTTCTGTATTTGATGTATCACTTATCACGAGTAATAATAACTCCTTTCCGTGTGATAACAGCAAAATACATACGTTTAACAAGGTCATTATAGCATATCAATAACTCTTGCGGATATGTTTTTTGCCGTTGCTAACACTTTTGCTAATACTTTTTATATGCAGACAAATGGCTTTGGCAAGCTCCACTGGTATCTCAACCATTCCCATTCCTGTGGGCTGAACCGTGTCATACGGGTGTATCATTATCCTGTGTTGCAGGTCATAGCAGAACGACTTTTCCAACGGTCGCTCCCAGATCATTGCATGAATCGCTATCTCCCGATTGGAAAAGTCACGGCGTACAACCTCTGATGGCTCACTGCAAGCACAAACGTATCTGACTGCTTTATTCAGTTGTCAAAGAACTGTTAGGCTCTTGTCAGCCTGTATCAATTCATTTTTGCAAATGGACTGATACAGAATGATAAGAAAAAGCGGAACAGGAAAGAGGGGAGTTTGTTAAATCATGCTCCGCTCAAATATTACTTAATGTTCGTCTATTTCAAATTCACATATCATTTTCAAAAGGGCTTCTCTGATACGTCCCTTTAATTCCATATCAACCACAATGTATACGTTACCGTACTCATCGTAAAACGGGCGTAAACAGCATTTTGATATGTAGGCTTCATAGAATAACAACAGCTTTTCTATGGCGTTTTCGTTACCGTCCACGGCTGATGATATGAGAAAAAATGATGGAAGTGTGTGTTGCTTATTCTTCATTTGTTTTCTTCTCCTTTAACTGCTTTCTGATTTCTTCAAGTGAATTTCTTCTGTGTCTGTATGATGTGCTTCGGTTGATATTCAGCTTTTCGCCTATCTCCGAATCACTCATATCCAAGAAGAAAAACATCAATACAATGTTTCGGCTCTGCTCCGGCAACTGTTTCAGTGCTTCTGCAAGTTCTTCATCAAGTACACGGATTTCTGTACCGCACACATCGAACGTTGTATATTCACTTTCGTAATCGTCCCATACAATCAATTTCTCAACAACAATCTCTGGAAGCTCACAAAAGGATACTTCCTTTGCCTGTCGTCTTGCTAATTCCTTGCGGTAGTTACGGACAATGCCTTTCACAACCTTTTTGAGCTTACAGTCAAACTGACACTGTATTGTCTTTTGGAAGTCTGATGGTTTCAAAATCACACCCCCTTTCGCTATGAAGTGAAAAGTATGTATCCCTCTTTCCGCACCATATCTGTACAGCAAGGTGTGATTTGTTGCAGGATTGAAAAAATTTTTGTAAATATGAAAACAGCCTATTTGCACCAATAACAAATAGACTGTTTTTAAAACATCTGATATATGAGTTTTTAATTCATGTTCAAGGACTGATGATGTACTAAGAAAAAGACGGAATAAATTCGGTTGTCGGTATAGACTGCCTGTTTTACTTAGAATCACAAATTGCTCCTTGACCAGAGCAAGCCTGTGAAAATAGAAAAAGGACAGCTCTGGTTATACCAAAACCGTCCCTATATTTTTGGACATTATAAAAGAGATTACCCACAGAACGGTTTTTTTTATTTACCGAACGAGGTAATATTTTTATCGAATTTATAGTGCATATAATATGAGTTTTTAACACATTCTAATCACATAACATGAAGTATAAACTCATGCTAGGTGATTAAAAATGAGAAAAAAGAAAGATACGCACAGCTTTGATTTTCGTCCTTTAGGACTGGCAATCAGAGAAGCCAGAGAGAAAGCAGGGCTTTCCAGAAATGATTTAGGAGATAAAGTCTTTTACGGAGAACGTCATATCGCAGATATTGAAAATATCGGGAAACACCCTAGCTTTCAGTTATTCCATGATTTAGTTACCATGTTCAATATATCTGTTGACGAGTATTTCTATCCAGCGAAGAATGTTGAAAAAAATACAGCCCGCCGTCAGATAGATTCGTCACTTGATTTATTGAGTGATAACGAATTAAAAATCATTCAAGGTACGATTGACGGTATCTTGAACAGCAGAGAGAATAAGAAGTGATTTGCTTCTTATTTTCTCTGTTTTTCTATACAGATTCTTCAACGCTTATTTGCTGATCTGCTCCGCAGGCAACAAATAAGAGCCGATAATATATAAGTTACAATAACTTACAAATTATCGGCTCTGCGTCTTAGCGTCTGGCTCTCTGATAATTATATTTCCATGTTTTATATTGATTAGAGTTTCCTGTTTGCACTTCGGACAGAATAACGGAAAATTTATCAATTCTGTATCGTCCCGTATTTTGATTCGTGTCTTGTTGTTACAAATAGGACATAACACCCATGATTGATTACTCATAGAAGCACCACCTTTGCGACAATAGATTTTTAAAATTTAATCTTTGTCTTTTTTGTAATCGTATAAATATATTCCTCTGGTGTGGGACGCTTATTTCTAAACAACTTTCTGAAATTCGCTTGTACCTCTGGGTCGGTGCTGGTCATTGCTTCATCAATAGTAGCTTCTATATCAGTCCGAATATCAGCAAGCGATGCTCCATCTGCTTTAGCACCAGTTTTCAACATTTTTTTAATATGTCGTTTTTTTAATCCTACCATATTTTTAATCTCTGTTATATAAAAGCGTTCCTAACCTTTATGTATTTTGTTGTCCAGATAAAAATTTCTGTTTTGATAAAGCAAGTTCTTTGTGTAAATGCACCGCCATAAAAATAGTAATCACAGCAGAAAGTACATCAGCGATTGGCTGGGCGTACATAATGCCGTTGATTCCCCAAAATACTGGAAGAATCAGAATTACAGGTATGAAACAAATTCCTTGCCGACAAGCTACCTAAAAAGAAACCAGCTAACCCTTTCCCAAGAGCGAGTAATAATGAAGAATATACAGTATAGAAGCCAAACAACATAAATGAAAAACCATTTTATCCGTAAAGATTGAGTTCCTACACGAATCATATCTAAATCCATTTTTGTGAATTGTGATATGATTCCTTTTGAAAATATTGCCAATATCAATCCATAAATAACACAAAATATGGTAGACCATAAAATTGATGTTTTAATTGCTTCTTGTAAACGGTAAAATTTCTTTGCACCATAACTATATCCGGCAATCGGCTGAAAACCTTTAATAAATCCAAATACCATCAAACTTCCCATAGAAACAATTCTTGTCACAGCCCCCATACCAGCAATTACAGAATCTCCATAGACCATAGATTTTGTATTTACAAAAGAAATAGAAAGGCTTGTTAATATCTGAAAAACAAGTGTTGGTATTCCGATTTTAAATATCTCTGACATAATATCTTTTGTAAATGAAAAATTCCTAATTCTAAAATGATAGGTACTTTTTTTCTAAGAATAAATGTTAAATAAACTAATGTAGAAACAATCTGTGAAATAGCAGTTGCGATTGCCGCTCCTGCAACACCCATATTTAATATATAAATGAATACAGGGTCTAAACCAATATTCAATATTGCACCAGTCATTAAGGCACACATAGTTGTTTTTGCCGCTCCCTCACTGGTTACAATATTATTCATCGTTACATTAAACACATTGAAAATACAAGAAATAATATAAATGCTGGCATAGGTAATAGCGTAAGGCATGATACTGTCTGTTGCTCCTAAAAATTTAAGAATAGGACGAAGAAAAATTATGGATAAAATAATCATAATTGCACCTACAGTAATACTACTATACAATGCCGTACTTGCTACTTGATTTGCTTTTTCTTTGTCACCCTTTCCTAATAATCTAGACAGATAAGATGCTGAACCATTTCCAAACAGTAAGCCTAATCCCACTACTACTTGACCAAGTGGATAAACTACTGAGATTGCTCCCATCTGACTTGTACCCAAACTACCTACAAAATAGGCATCCACCAGATTGTAGATAGCATTTACCATCATACCCAACATGGTAGGGATTCCCATAGCCATAAGGGCTTTTGGTATCGGAGCATTTCCTAATAACTCCATTTTGTTGTTACGATTGTTCATTCAAAAATCTCCTTTCTCTTGACATGAATTATAAAATATAATAGTATAAATTACAGCATATTTAGCTGTAGGAATTATACTACTATAATTTATAGTAACTGTCAATATAAATGGAGGAAAAATTTATGGCAACGATTGATTTAATAGTATTAGGGATTCTCAAAAAAGAATCCATGAGTGCATACGATATTCAAAAAATGGTGGAATATCGAAACATCTCTAAATGGGTAAAAATTAGTACTCCCTCAATCTACAAAAAAGTGATTCAGTTAGAGGGAAAAGGCTATATCACTAGCACACAGGTTAAAGATGGAAAAATGCCAGAAAAAGCAGTTTACACATTGACTGATTCCGGAAATTCTCAATTTGAAAAACTTATGCTAGATATATCCTGCAAACCAATTCATATTTTTTAGATTTTAATGCCGTAATTGTCAACCTTGACAGTTTATCCAAAGATAATCAAAAACTATGTCTTGATAATATCGAAAATAATATTAAAATGCTTAAATCATATATAGAGGAAAATAGGAATTTTAAAAAGAATATTCCTGAAATCCCCAAAACTGGATTAGCCGTTTTAGAACAACAGGCTATTCTTGTACAAGCAATCGAAACATGGATTATGTCAATGAGAGAGCATCTTAATTTGTAATATCCCTCCCCAAAATATAAAGGGCTTGCTATGCGTAGTTTATACGAAAGCAAGCCTTTTGTCTTATTTAATAATCTTCCAGTTATCGTCCTTATGTAACACAAGTTCATACTGTGAGATTTGCGTCATTTTCGACTTGTTATCCAGATATTTCACAGACACACTGACCTTGAGGTTATCACCGTCTTCGGTAAAGACAGGGTTTACCAGTTCTGAAAATACATAGTCGCCGGATACAGGAGCAAGCACACCGTCTTTGACATAGTAGGCAAGTTCCTTTTCCGTAGCTGTTGGATAGAGCTTAAAGAATGTTTCCAAGAAAGCGGTAGCGTCCTTGACTGTATCGGAACTGACACTGACATCGGCTTCCTGTGCTTTCGGTTCATACTTTGATTTCTGCACTGCCGGAGCAAGGGTTGGATTCTGGGTAATGACCATTGCACCGTCCTTATCCACATGAACGGTCACGGTGTAGTTTTCTGTGACTGCCTGTGTCTGTTCTCCCTCTTTTACCTGCTGATCTACTTCGTAGGCAACGGTAAAATCGTTCGTTCCAGACTGCTCTACATTCCAGACCAGCACATTTGTAACGGTCGCACTGGTTGGTATGTCCGTTCTGATGGTATCGGCGTTCAAGTCCTGCAATTCTTTGGTAAGGTATTTACTGATTTCTGTTGTCCTTGCTTCAATGGCTTCCTTGCTGGTATCCCATGAGTAGTAGGCTTTCGCAAAGTTCTTGACGAAATTCTCAATACCGTTGGTATCGTTCAATCTTAGCTGAATGATTTCTTTTTCATGTACCGTGTGGGTGTCAATGGCGGTAAAGTTCTTATACACACCAAAGCTGGTGCTTGCCAGAAGCACCGCCCACAACAGCAGGACAGATTTCTTATGTGTCCCGACTTTCATGGTACGCACTTTCTTATTCTTAGGTGCTTTCTCTGTTTTTCTTTTTCTTAAACATATTTCAAGTCCTTTCTATTGTTTGATTCTTCCGGCACAAATGATGTGCTGTTGCCAGTAGGCAGAGGTCAAATCGGTATAGCCGATTGGATTTCCGGCATGGTACATCTGATTGTTTCCCACATAGATTCCTACATGGGTTACATAGTCGCTGGTATTGTAGGTGGAATGGAAAAAGACCAAATCGCCAGCCTGTGCCTGTGACAATGGAATATGCTGGGTTGCGTCATACTGTGCCTGTGCAGTTCGTGGCAGGCTGATTCCGGCTTTTCCGTAGCACCACTGGGTAAGACCAGAACAGTCAAAAGAGGTGTTCGGGTTACTGCCACCGTAGACATATTTCCAGCCTTGATACTTCAACGCTTCATTCATAACCGCCTGTACCGTTTCGTTGCTGAACTGCTTCACGGTCAGATATTGGTTGACCAGCTCTACATAGAACATATTTCCGTAGTTATAACGCCAGCCACCATTTTTACTGACCGCTATCGGGTTCGTATAGGTCACTTTTGTACCGCCGGATTTATTCTTTGCGAAATTCTCTGCAAGGTTGAAGCTGTGCTTTTTCCCGTTCTTCGCAACATAGTCTGCATAGCCACCACCATAGTTATAAGATTGAATGACCACGTTAATGTCATTCATACCTTTGGCTTTACAGGAAGAAAGCAGGGACGCAAAATATTTACACCCCTGCTTAATGGATTCTTCTGTACTTAATGAGTTTGGCGGTAGTCCAAGACTTTCGCTGGACTGCATGACATCGGTAGCCGTACCGCCACTTTCCACCTGTATGATGGCAAGCAGGACGTTCACATACTCCGAGATACCGTTTTCTCTGGCGTATTTTTCTACCATTGTCTGATGTTTGAGGACATCGGCTGACAGGTTCATGCCAGAATAGACAGGCGAATAACTGTTGGAACTGTCGTCATCTTCGCCGGAAATCAGTATCCCGAAAAAGAGGACGATGGAGAAAAGGACAGGAAATATCGCACCTATGATAAGGATACGTTTTAATCTCATTTCTTCCGTCCTTTCTCTGAATGTTTCGTAACAGTTTTACGGGCAGATTTTCCATTGACCTGTGTTTTCTGTACCGTAGATTTCTTATGATTACTGCTGGATTCCGCTACGTTTGGCTGATTCGCTCTGGCAACAGCTTTGACCTGCTGTTCCTGTCTGATATTGGTTCGGACAGTTTCTTTTCCAGCCTTGACTTCTGCATTTTTTATCACAGGAGAAGTAGCAGGACGTTTCATATCCGGCGTTTTGACCGTATCGGTCTGTGCAGGTTTTGGAACAGGTGTGGCAACAGGGCGTTCATGGCTTCTGGTAGCTCCGGCTGTCGCTGATCCATTCGCATGAACTGTCTGTTTTGCTTCCTGTGCTTTCTGCAATTCCTGTTTTTTCTGTGAGATATTTTCCCTGTGCAGATTGCGTTTCTGTGTACGCTGTTCCTGTCGGTTTTCCCGTTCTTCCACAACGCCACGCTTAAAGTCTGATACATTATCCTTTGCTTTCTGTTTTGCAGAGTGGACAGCATAACCAGCCTGTGTCGGCAAGTCTTTCACATTTTCTTTCAGAGAGGAAGCACTGTCACGGACTTTATTTTTCGTATCCATCACAGCACCTACCGCAGAACCGACACGGCTTCCCATGCTGGCAGAGGTATTTTCCCGTTTCTTTGGTGGTTGGTTCGTTGCTGGCTTTCCGGCTCTGGCAACACTTGCACCAGCCACCGCACCTGCAACACTTCCAGCACCGACAGCCCTTGCAATCCTGTGTTCCATACGTCTTGCCCTGTGTCGCATGAACACCATCGGTCTACGGAATATCCGGCGACCTATCTGCTGGCTATCATTCGCATTAAGGCTGAACATACTCATTAGTTCTCCGAGCTTCATATAGATTCCGGCAAAGCAGATTATCTGCAAAAACGCCACCATGAAGAACGGATAGTCCGTGGAAATGTTGTAGAACATACTGGAAATCGAAAATACTACGGTCACAATCAGAGTGATTCCGGCTCTTGTCATAATGGCATTGAACACACGGACAACTGCCTGTTTTGCCATATTTTCATAGGTTGGTATCATGGACAGTAAGAAGCTGATAGGCAGAAACATGGCATATATGATAAAAAGTATCTGGGAAAATAACATCATGCCGGTAAGCAGGAAGATAAAGATTGTGATACCGAGATTAAAAATGAGCAGGAAGAACACCATGCCAAGACGGTTGACGACCTGTGGAATGGTAAGGTTGTCATTGTCGTTATCCTCAATCTCTGTTTTCACAACATTTTCCCTTGTTTCCCCATCTTCATCGGACGGGCTGGAAGATACCAGAGCTTCCACACGGTCAGCACCGATTTCTTCGGTATCGCTGTTCCCGAACTGCAATAACAGCCACGGTTTTTCTACCTGTATCGCAAACAGGCTGTCACGAATAAGGTCTACGCTGTCTTTCCCTTTGCTTTGTGAATCGGGGAGCATGATTTTTGTCCCCAAATCCAGAGAAGCGGTGCTGATGTCTGAACTGAAATCATTGATTTTCTGGATATAATTGGGAGCGTAGGCAATAAAGGACGCAGACACGATAAATACCACCACAAAGTTGATAACGGCGTGAAGTGCCTTGCTTGTTTCCCGTTTGAGAAGCCCTGTATAGGCGGTATAAACACCTACAATCAAAATGATAATGAGCAGGAATCCCACATAGAATCCACTGCTGGAAAATCCGTTTTCGGTCACTCCGGCAAGTGTCTGGATACTTTTCCCGATACTGTCTGCCATGTCATTGATGAAGTCCAGCTTATACGCCTGTTGCACCACATATCCTGTGGCATTGCTAAGATACAGGCTGATTGTCCAGACAAAATTTGTGATACAGTAAAGCCCGTACTGCACCGATTTTCCAATGCCGTCCAGCC
>ENA-OQIF01000406-OQIF01000406.1-human-gut-metagenome-genome-assembly--contig:-NODE-406-length-17497-cov-5.585089_pt1 | contig 17497 bp, 15 predicted proteins | sample MGYA00242574_ERZ504738 | MGnify/ENA primary metagenome ERZ504738 (study PRJEB26092, sample SAMD00036437) | human gut metagenome | host: Homo sapiens | study: EMG produced TPA metagenomics assembly of...
AGCATGGGAAGTTGAACGAAATACCGTAGCCGCAAAGGTAAACTGGCAATTTCGAACGGAGGATGCAAGAATTAAATTGAATTCCTTGTATCCGACATTTACTACTGCATCTGAATAAGATGCAGTAATAATGTTAAAATATCAACGATACAGAACACTAGCACAACAAGTTAAATTAAATAAGGAGTATCGTTAGATTATCAAAATTGATGATTAAGCGATACTCTTTTTTGAAAGAGCCAGTTCAGTATTAAGATCTTATGTAGATGCCCATAACTTCAGTGTGCTCCGGACGTGTGTGCTCCGATATGGTGTCTCCGATTTGCTGACTCTTGAGAGGAGCATATCTGCCGCAAGGTATTCTATCTTTGTGCGTGGAATATCATTGGTTGTCAAGTGTGGTTGGATGATCCTACACCCTGCTTAATTATAAAAGCAGGTAACTCTGAAAATTACATTTGGTAAACCGTGCATTATACGGTTCGAACTTATTTACGCTGAGGGCATACATAAATCCTTGATATCTCTTGGAAAAGAAGAGACAATATTCTGACGTTCTTGCAAATCTGAATGTAATGTTTTACGAAATAGAGCCCCAAGATTGAATTTATTGGAAAGGTTTAGAAGGATATTTTTGGAAAATACCTGAAGTCAGCTGTCGAAAAACGAGAATTCACCAGTTTTAAAAAATGTGAAAACGTGGATGACTTTTGTTGATGAACACTGAATAAGAGATAAGATACATATTTTTATTTTCTTGATTTAAGCGTTGTTTTTCTCCTAAGATTTTGCAGGCATGAGAAATAATACTGCGAGGTTATTTAATTTGCCGGGGGATTTTCTGCAATTATTCATATTTTACTTTTTTACTTTTATTATATAATTTACATTATTTAGTGTCTGCTGAGCAAACTGAAAACACTTGATTTTACTGACTTTTGCCCCATTTTCTGGTATAATGATTGCAAGGATTTTGACAAAAACAAATCGTTTTTCTTGCAGTTTTCTTACAGATTTTAAGTATAAAGGGGCTAAAACAATGTACAAACCGATCGACAAGTTACAGCATTCATTCCTCGATTTCAACCAACCTATGGGACTCCACATGAATCCGGATAACCGCTGGGTCAGACTGGCTGACCGAATCCCATGGGATGAATTCGAAGTAAAATATGCCAAGCTGTTTCCAAGTGATACGGGTAATGTTGCCAAGCCTCTTCGCATGGCATTATTCGTGACGAATCTGTTCAGGATTCAGAGGCGAATACTTTGTGCTCTTTTGCATCTGTTCCGATTCTGGCATGACCGGAACAGATGTAAGAGTTGGAAGTTACAGATAGCTGCTTAATCAGCAGACACTATTTAGACATATATGTAAAAAGCAGGAGGGATAATATGAAGGATATAATGTCGATAAAAAAACGTCTGGAACAGAAATCAGCAATTAATGGGAAGGCTGGCGTTGCAATTATGTCAGACATGCTAAATGACGAGAAGATAAGGAATCTTGTAATAAAGCACTATAATAGTATTACATGTGAAAACGAGATGAAACCAGAAATAATTTTGGGAGATGTTCCTGTATTCAGTGTTGATACTGAAGGAAGTATATGTTTAGATGAAAATGGCGATCCGGTTTTAACACTTGATTTCAGCAAGGCAGATAAAATTATGGATTTTATAAAAAAACATAATGAGAAAAATCCAGATGATACAATACGGGTAAGGGGTCATGTACTCGTATGGCATTCACAGACTCCGGATTGGTTTTTTCGTGAAAAATATGACTCTCAGGGGGCATATGTGGGTAAAGAAAAGATGCTGAAGCGCCTTGAAAATTATATTCAGAAAGTGATAGAGCATTATGACGGAGTAAATAGCCCGTATCGTGGTATTATATATGCCTGGGATGTAGTAAATGAACAGATTGAGCCGGACGATTTTCATCCAGAAAAAACCCAGGATCAGTGCGCTATACATGTAATAACAAGAATACGGGTTGGTATAATATTTTTCAGGGGGACATTAGCTACATTACTCAGTCATTTGTTTTTGCAAACCGCTATGCGCCTAAAGATATCAAGTTATTTTATAATGATTACAATGATGCGGATCCGGTAAAAAGGGATGCTATTTGTGTTTTGCTCAGGCAGATTAAGGATACAAAGGGAGCACGTATTGATGGGATGGGAATGCAGGCACACTATCATATGGAGTTTCCGTCTGTTGAACAGATTAGAGAAGCTGTGTATATGTATTCATCTATTGTAAATGAAATTCAGTTTACGGAATTTGATATGCAGTCAAGCAAAAGTTATGACGGATCAGACCGCGAGTTGGAGTTAGAGAGAGAGGGAGCAAGGTATAAAGAGTTGTTTCGAACAATTTATAGTCTTGATAAGGAAGATAAAATTAATATTACAGGTATCACATTCTGGGGCACCCATGACTCAGTTTCGTGGCTACAGGAAGCTGCTTTGGTAGGAGGTGGATCTGATGGAAACAGACCTCAGATGCCGTTGCCATTTGATGATGCCTGTAACGAAAAACCAGCTTTTTGGGGAATTATAGACGCATGATAAAATATCGCTAGGGGGAAAAGGATTGAAGTTATCATATTTGTTCAGTGATGGGATGGTATTGCAACGAGGAAAAAGGAATTATATTTGGGGAGAGACGAGCCCTGAAATTATAGTAACGGGAATACTCGATGGCAGGAAGTTTAATACTAAGGCAGATACACATGGAATGTTTGTGGCAGAACTTCCGGATCTTCCGGTTGGTGGTCCGTATTGTATGGAAATAAACGGTGACGAGAAGCGTGTAATTAGAAACATTATGAGTGGGGATGTATTTCTTCTGGGCGGTCAGTCCAATATGGAATTGCGAATAAAATTTGTAACAGAGCGGTTTGCAGATGAAATAAAGAAAATAAATGATTCGTTTATCAGAAAGTTTGATGTTCCGAAAGAATATGATTTCGGAGAGAAAAGACAATGGCTTTCCCAGGGACGCTGGGAAAGCGCACAGGGGGAATCGGTCCTTGAATTCAGCGCTTTAGGACTGTTTATGGCATTGTCTCTTCGAGAAAAAAATGATGTCCCGGTCGGGCTGATCCAGACTGCTGTGGAGGGAACGCCGGTGAAAGCATGGTGTAGTGAAGAGACAATAAGGCATATGGGTTTTTATACAGATGAGTTGGAAAAATGTAAAAATGAAGACTATGTTTTATGTACGCAGAAAATAGAAATTGAAAGAGAAAAATACTGGATGAAAAAAGCGGATCAGTCTTTTGATCAAAGGACAGATAGTTTTTATAAAATAAGTATTCCCGGTATATGGAAAGGAAACATGAGAGATTTCTGTGGAACAGTTTTACTGGAAAAGAAGTTCTTTATTACAGAAGAACAGGCAGTTACACCTGCAGAAATTCTTATGGGAGCGTTTACAGACGCTGATAAAATATATATAAATGGAATCTGCTGCGGTAGTTCTTATGACAGATATGCACCAAGGATTTATCCTGTAGCCCCAGGAATTCTAAGGGCAGGAGAAAATGTGGTCTGCATACATTTGTATGTATTCCGTGGCAGAGGAGGAGCAATGCCAGGTAAACAATATGGAATACGATTCAAAAAGGGGAAAGAAAGATGGCTTGATTTGTCTGGAACATGGGATGCACAGATTAGAAAACAAATGGAATATCTGCCGGAAAAGACATTTTTCAATTATATGGCATCAGCTATGTTTAATGGTATGATATCACCGGTAAGTCCTTATAAGATATGTGCTGTTATTTATTATCAAGGAGAATCTGATGTTGGACATCCGAATAGATATGCGTTGGAATTTCGTGCGCTGGTCAATGATTGGAGAAAATCTTGGAAGGAAAAGCAATTGCCGATTATATACGTACAGCTTGCTGGTTTTTCCGATGGAAATATTAAGAAACAGGGGACGCAATGGGCGGAATTCAGGGAAGTACAGCGGCAGGCAATGGAGATTGAAAATACGGCGATGATACAGGCATATGATGTGGGCGAGTATAATGATCTCCACCCCATGGATAAGAAGACTTTGGGAATGCGAGCTGCGCTTGCTGTACATAAATTGGTTTATGGAGAAAAGGAAGAATGTACAGGACCGCAGGTGAGGAAAATCAGACTGGACAGAGATAAAAGAGTACATGCTGTTTTTGATCAGCCGTTGCAAACCGGAAGTAAAAAAGACGGATGTGAATTAGTAAGTGAAGTTGAACTCAGAAAAGCGAACGGAGATTATAAAAGAGCATATGTCACAGTTGATGGAAATGAGATTTGTGCATGGTTGTCTGATGGCGAAGAACCAACGGGAATTCGTTATGCCTGGAAGGATTGTCCTATGAATATATGTCTGTATGGAAAAAAGGGACTTCCGGTCATACCATTTATAAAGGAGTGGGGCAGGGATGCAATCTATACTGGAAAAATTTGTGAGACATATAGATAATTTTTCAATCCGGAAAAAATGATTTTTATCTACATATTCTGTATGCTTTTGCCAATCACGTTGACAGACGGGGTGATCATATATACGGTTCTGCATACAGAAGCACAGCTGCGCAGATCTGAAATGGAAGATATTGCAGATGCAGTTAACTATCAGATTTTTTATGATGTGGACACTGTTTCAAAAGTAGCAAAAAGTATATATGCGAATCAGTATATCAATGATTTCCTAGAAATGGAATATGGAGATCCTTTTGATTATGTAGTAAGTTATCAGCAATTTTTTAAAGATACACTGTTCCAGAGTTCAGATATGACAGGAAGTTCACTGATAACCTTGTATACAGATAACAGTACAATTGTAAGCGGAGGTACGGTTAGAAATCTGGATCTGATCAGAGAAAGCGGTTGGTATCGGGATCTGAATGAAAAAGGAACAGAACAGATGCTTTATTTTGCATATGAACCGGAGGTATCAGGAGCAGTAATGCATCCGGAAAGGCATGTCTACTTTGTTCGTAAGATGAACTACTATGGAGGCGGACAGTCGGAAAAGTTGTTTAAAATTGAAATGGATTACAGTACGATAAATAAAAACCTGCAAAATCTGAATTATGATACGCCCGTATATATATGCCATGAGGGAAAAATTATATTTTCAAATCGTGATGGCGAAAATATCGGAGATGAGTATGAAAAATTTTCAGATTACAAAGAAGTTGAATATAAGAAAACAAGTAATATTTACGGCGCTCAACTGGAAATATACGTGCTACGTCCAGAGACAGATCTTATAGGAAAGCTGGTGGAAAGGCTGCCTATGCTGTTGCTCCTTTTTTCAATCAACATCTTTTTCCCGCTGATCATGGTACTGCTTTTAAACCGTTCATTAACTGCCAGAATCAGCAGATTGAGCAGTATTTTCAGAAACACAGAAGATGAAAATCTGGTTGAGATTGAAAATGTGAGTGCAAAAGATGAAATAGGTGATCTGATGAGGAATTACAATCGGATGGCATCACGTATAACAACGTTAGTAAACATTGTTTATAAAAATCGGATACTGGAACAGGAAATGACAGTGGCAAGACAAAAGGCGGAGCTTCTTGCACTGAGAAGTCAGATCAATCCTCATTTCCTTTTTAATGCACTTGAAAGTATACGGATGCACAGTGTAATAAGAAAAGAAAAATCACGGCGGAAATGGTTGAAAAACTTGCTGTTATGCAGAGACAGTATGTGGATTGGGGAGAGGATCTTATTGAGGTAGGTAAGGAGATGGAGATTGTCAAGAATTACATGGAGCTTCAGCAGTACCGATTTGGTAAAAGACTGTCATATAGGCTGGATGTGGAAACAGAATGCCAGCATCAGAAGATACCGAAACTGACAATTGTTACATTTGCTGAAAACGCATGTGTGCATGGAATAGAGAAAAAGACAGCACCAGGCTGGATATTTATTACTGTGTACAGAGAAAATGAGGAAATGTGTATTGAAGTAGAAGATACCGGGGAAGGAATGACGGAAAAAGAGTTTGACAGTATGCGGCGAAAGATGAAAAATGCGAGCATAGAACTACTGGAAAATGAAAAAGGCGTAGGTATTATTAATGCCTGCCTGAGACTGAAAATGATGTCACATGATAGAGTGCAATTTGAATTAAACGGGGAAGAGGGAACGGGGGTGTCGGTTCTGATACGCCTGCCATTTATAGAAAGTGAAAAAGGGTGATAAGATGCTGAGAGTACTATTAGTAGATGATGAACCATTTATACTTCGGGGAATGAAAGAGCTTATAGATTGGAAAAATGAAGGATTTGAGATTGTAGGCTCAGCAGCTGACGGAGAAGAGGCACTTCTTTTTCTGCAGAATCACGATGCAGATCTTATTCTTGCTGATATTAAAATGCCAATTATGGATGGTCTTGAGTTGCTTCGTAAGCTGCGAATCTCTGAAAAATATAGAGATATTTATTTTATTATTCTGAGCGGATATGCTGATTTTCAGTATGCTCAGGAGGCAATCAAATATGCATGCAATGACTATATATTGAAACCCGTGGAGAAAGAAAAACTTGTACAGGCACTTCGCAAAGTCAGAGGATTAAAAAATATAGAATTGGAGAAAGAAAGAGAAACAAAAAAACTGGAAAATAGCGTATCTTTCCGGGAAACTTATCTCTGTTATTCAGGGAAGATCGGATCCTCTGACGATTGAGTATGTTCAACAGCATATTCGTTTATCAGAACAGGTGAGGTATATTGAAATCCTGATCGATGGAAAAAATTACGAGGACGACTATGAGGATTCCGTAAAGTTAGCAAATCAAAAACAGCTGTATAGTATCTGTAAGGATTATCTTCAGGATGACAGTCAGCATTGTGTGATGGATGTCTCCATACAGGAAAAGGTCTATGATGTTGGTTTCATTTTATGCAGATATATGTATGAATCTTCAGATATTAAAGAATATTTGGGAGATTTTATAAAGTATCTGAGAGAAATACTCGGACTGCCAGTGATTATGATTGTGGGAAAAGAGGTAAAAAATCTGGAAGAAATTGTAAAATCATACAGTACAACGAGGATGGTAAGATCCTTTCAGGGATTCAGGGAAAAAAGGAAATTTATTATTATGAGGAGGAAATGCAAATTCATACAAACGGGATCATGCTTTGTAAGAAAAGTCTTGATATTCTCCTGAATGCCATTGAACAGAACAATCATGCAGAAATTATGAAAGCAGTTGACGGATTTTATGAGGAAATGAGAGAGCGAGGGATAGCCGGCGAGGTAATGCGTCTTAATATTAATTATCTTCTTTTTCAGCTGCTGCATCTTGCATCGGAGCTGGATGACAGTGTAAATCAGGAAGAGATATTGAGGATGATCAGTGAAGGGACTTTTGAGGCTGGGATTCTGCGGGGAAGTAAAGCTCATTTGTGTAGGGTCGCATGTGAATACGGGGATTATTTGGCTCAAATGCGTAAGGATTCCTCACGAGGTATATTGGGGAAAGTAGAAAAAGAGATTCGGGAGAGATATGCGGAGAATCTGACACTTAAAGAATTCGGTGAGAAATATTACCTGAATGGAGCGTATCTGGGACAGCTATTTAGGAAAAAATTCGGACAGTCGTTTAAAGACTATCTAAATAATTGCCGGATAGAACAGGCTTGCCATCTGTTGCTGAGGACAGATAAGAAAATATACCAGATAGCGGAGATGGTGGGATACCGGGATCTGGACTATTTTGTGAATCGATTTATCTCAGTGAAAGGGTGTACACCGGCAAAATTCCGAAAACAGGCGAAGACGAAGGATGAAAAGAAAGGGGCAGAAGATTTATCAGAGTGAAGTTCTATAGTTTATCCTGCTTTTTGGTATACTTTATCTGATTTTTTTCAGGTAGTGATCCGTTAAAATAAAGTTATCAAATTTAAGGAGGAAAATTATGAAAGCAAAAAGAGTGACGGGAATGCTGCTGGTATCTGCACTTGCAGTATCACTGTTTACCGGATGTGGCGGCGGAAGCAGCGAGAATGAGGGAGGAATAAAAGAATTTACAGCTTTCTTTGCGGTTCCCGGGGCTGAAATCAATGACGACAATGAGATTCAGCAGATTATCGCAGAAAAAACCGGTGCAAAGGTGGACGAGACATGGCTTACCGGTCAGACAGCTTCTGAGGCGGTAGGGACGCTGATTGCCGGAGGTGAGTATCCAGATTTTATTGATGGCGGAGATGCAATGGGACAGCTCTATGAGGCAGGAGCACTTGTTCCTTTGGATGATTATCTGGATGATTATCCGAATATCAAGGCGTATTATTCGGATGAAGAGTGGAATAAGCTGAGACGGGATGATGGTCATATTTACTGGATTCAGCAGTTTCAGAATATTAAGGGAGAAGAGAAGGCTACGACGCATAATGATGAAGCCTTTTGGATTCAGACAAGAGTACTGGAGTGGGCAGGATATCCTGAAGTAAATACTTTGGAAGAATATTTTGATCTTTTGGAAAGCTATATTGAAGCCAATCCTACAATGGAAGACGGAACAGAGAATATTGCTTACACAATTCTATGTGAAGACTGGAGATATTATTGCCTGGAAAATGCACCGCAGTTTCTGGATGGTTATCCAAATGACGGATCTGTGATTGTTGATCCGGATGAACTGAAGATTATTGATTATAATACTACAGATACTGCAAGACGGTACTTTCAGAAATTGAATGAAGAATACCAGAAAGGTTATGTGGATCCTGAATCATTTACACAGACTTATGATGAATATATTGCTAAACTTTCTACAGGACGTGTGCTGGGAATGGTCGATCAGTGGTGGAACTTTGCATATAATGTAAATGATTCCTTGAAACAACAGGGACTTGATGAGAAAGGATGCAGTTATGTGCCGCTTCCGATCACTATCGATGAAGGAATTAAAAATCAGTGGCACAATTCAGGAGGAGCTCTGAATGCAGGATCAGGACTTGCAATTACAACAAGCTGCAAAGATGTGGAAGGAGCACTGCAGTTTATAGACGATTTGCTTAGTCAGGATATTCATAATCTGAGATTCTGGGGAGAAGAGGGTGTCGATTATGAAGTTGATGATGATGGATTGTTTTATCGGACAGAAGAACAGAGAATGCAGGCAGCAGATACGGCATACAAAGCATCACACCTTTGTTCATATTCTTATTTCCCATCCTATAAAGGAACGAGTGATGATGGTATCAATGCAAATTGGCCTGATGAGCAACCGGATGAATTTTTTGACAGTCTGAACTCAGCCGTACAGAAATGTTTTAAGGCATATGGCGTTGAGACATATGTGGATATGCTGGGAACGAATGAGGCTCCTGGTTCATGGTATCCGATGTATTCATTTTCCGGTACGATGACTACAAGTACACCGGGTGGTGTGGCATGGACAAAAATGGGAGAGATAAAACATGAATATCTTCCGAGAGTTGTCATGGCAGATGATTTTGAGAGTGAATGGAATACATATATGAAAGCCTATGAGGGATGCAATCCACAGGATTTCCTTGATGAGATGCAGGCGGAATTGGATCGTAGAATGGAAGAAGCAGCTAAATTCGAATAGGATATAACATACAAAACGGGCAGATATGCGTCATGCTTATCTGTCTGTTTGAAAAATGAGGTGAATCTATGTCTTTAGGAATAAAGAGAAAAAAACAGCAGTGGCTGAACCCAAAATTCATTTTAGTTGGAAGGAGGCAAAACGACAGAAATCCCTTCTAATCTGGTCTGGAATTATTGTAATTTATGGTATCATTTTCTACTATCTCCCATTGGGCGGCTGGCTGATGGCTTTTCAGAACTACAGACCGATTGACGGACTTTTTCACTCTGAGTTTGTCGGATTGCAAAAGTTTCAGCAGTTGTTTTCAGATGCGACTTTTTTACGGGTAATACGAAATACACTTGCAATGGGTGTGATCAATTTGGTGGTTACTTTCGTTGCTGCAATTGCATTTGCAGTCCTTCTCAATGAGGTACGAAATACAATTGGGAAAAAAACAGTACAGACAATATCGTACCTGCCGCATTTCCTGTCATGGATTATTGTAACCGGCATCATTCATGATGCTTTGTCAGGAACTGGCATTATTAATGAATTGCTTGTTAATTTGAATGTTATTAATCAGCCGATTAATTTTTTTGCTCATAAAGAGTATTTCTGGCCTATTGTCGCTTTTGCCAACGTATGGAAAGAAACCGGATGGAATGCAATTATATATCTGGCGGCAATAACAGCTATTGATCCGTCACTTTACGAAGCGGCATCAATTGACGGAGCAGGAAGGTGGGCGAAGATTAAACATGTAACACTTCCGGGAATAAGACCTACTATTATGATTCTGCTTCTTATGAATGTTGGAAATGTGTTGAATGCAGGGTTTGAAATTCAGTATCTGTTAGGAAACGGGCTTGTTCAGAGTGTATCCCAGACAATTGACATTTACGTGCTGAATTGGGGTATCAGTCAGGGAGATTTTTCCATTGGTACAGCAGCAGGTATATTTAAGAGTGTGGTAAGTATTGTTCTAATTGTTATTGCAAATCAGATTGCAAAACGTAATGGAGACGAAAGATTATTCTAAGGAGGGCTCAAGATGGAAACAAGAAAAAAATAAAATCATCGCCCGCAGATAAAGTGTTTACAGTATGCAATACAATTTTTATGATTCTGTTTATTATTATCACACTGTATCCGATTCTGAATACGCTTGCTCTTGCATTTAATGACGGAACGGATGCATTGCGAGGCGGTATATATCTGATACCGAGAAAATGGACATTGAAAAACTTTATTACTGTTTTACAGAAAGACAATCTGATCACAGGTGCCTATATTACTGTGGCACGAACACTGATCGGAACGTTTGCAGCCCTTATTACTAATGCGATACTGGCATTTATTGTAAGCAGAAAAAGATTTTTATTTAAAAACAGCTGTCTCTTTTCTGGGTTATTACGATGTATGTAAATGGTGGTATGATTCCAACATTTTTGCTGTACAAAGGGCTTGGGTTAACAAACAGTTTCTGGGTATATGTGATTCCGGGAATGATTAGTGCATTTAATATGCTTGTTATACGTACATATATGAATGGACTTCCAGACAGTCTGGAGGAGTCAGCGCAGCTTGATGGAGCAGGATACTTCACTATTTTTACGAAAATCATTTCTCCTCTGTGCAAACCTGTTTATGCGACAGTTGCTCTTTTTGTAGCAGTGGGACAGTGGAATTCATGGTTTGATGCAATGTTGTACAACAGAATGAATGCAAATTTAACAACATTGCAGTATGAGCTGATGAAATTACTGTCGTCTGTGACGAATCAAGGGGCTTCGGCAGAGGCAATGAAAAATGCAACAGGTTCGGTTACTCCTGAGACAGTTCGAGCAGCGGCGTCAATACTGACTATGCTTCCAATCATTTGTATTTACCCGTTCTTACAGCGATATTTTGTTACCGGACTTTACTTTAGGTGGCGTAAAAGATAATATATAGGCGGAGGTTAAAGGATGGACAGAAAAGAAGCCAGGAGAAAAGCACAGGAACTGGTTATGAAAATGACTATAGAGGAGAAGGCTTCTCAGCTCAGATATGATTCACCAGGTATTTCCAGGCTTGGGATTCCAGAATACAATTGGTGGAATGAAGGGTTACATGGAGTTGCGAGAGCGGGAATTGCAACAGTTTTTCCGCAGGCAATTGGAATGGCCGCCTCATTTGATGAAGATATGGTTCGAAAAATAGGAGATATTATTGCAGAAGAAGGCAGGGCAAAATATAATGCGGCTTCTAAACAAGATGATAGAGATATCTATAAAGGACTTACTTTTTGGGCTCCAAATGTAAATATCTTTCGCGACCCCCGCTGGGGCAGAGGGCACGAGACATATGGAGAGGATCCTTGCCTTACGGCTACTTTAGGCAAAGCCTATGTGGAAGGGCTTCAGGGAAATGGTGAGACGATGAAAGCGGCTGCCTGCGCGAAACATTTTGCAGTTCATTCCGGTCCAGAGGCATTACGTCATGAGTTTAATGCCGAAGTATCTCAAAAGGATATGGAAGAGACATATCTTCCAGCTTTCAAAGCTCTTGTAGAGGATGCGCATGTGGAAGCTGTTATGGGAGCCTATAATTGTGTCAATGGTGAACCCTGTTGTGGCAGTAAGACACTTATAAAAAATAAACTTCGGGGTGAGTGGAATTTTGAAGGGCATTTTGTTTCTGATTGCTGGGCAATAAGGGATTTTCATGAAAACCATATGGTTACGGGTACGCCAATGCAGTCTGCAGCAATGGCATTGAATGCAGGGTGTGATTTGAACTGTGGAAATACATATCTTTATATCCTTAATGCTTATCATCATGGCATGGTTACAGAGGAAGCTATTACGGAGGCTGCAGTTCGTCTTTTTACAACCCGTTTTATGCTGGGACTTTTTGATGGAAGTGAGTATGACAAAATACCATATTCTAAAGTGGAATGTAGCGAACATCTTTTGATAGCACACAAGGCAGCGTTAGAAAGCATTGTGCTTTTGAAAAACGAGAATGGAATTCTTCCGTTGAAAGAGAATGAGATAAAAACATTAGGCATTATTGGACCTAATGCAGACAGCAGGGCAGCTCTGATCGGGAATTATCACGGAACATCATCAGAATATGTAACTGTATTGGAAGGAGTCAGAAGATATGTGGGTGATGAGATAAGGATTATTTACTCACAGGGATGCGATCTTTTCAAAAATAAAACAGAACCTCTTGCCCAGGATATGGATCGCTTATCAGAAGCTGTAACGGTAGCACAAAATAGTGACGTGATTATCCTGTGTCTTGGCCTGGATGAGACTCTGGAAGGTGAAGAAGGAGATACAGGAAATAGCTATGCGTCTGGTGATAAGGAAGATCTTCAACTTCCGTTGTGCCAGCGTAGATTGATGGAAGTGGTGGCGCAGACTGGAAAACCGGTGATTTTATGTATGATGGCAGGGAGTGACATAGACTTGAGTTTTGCACAGAAACATTTTGAGGGAATTCTTCAACTCTGGTATCCAGGTGCCCGTGGAGGAAATGCTGTTGCGGAAATCCTGTTCGGAAAAGAATCTCCTTCAGGAAAACTGCCTGTTACTTTTTATGAAACTTTGAGCGAACTGCCTTCATTTGAAGATTATTCCATGAGTGGAAGAACATACCGGTATATGAAAGGAAAGGCTCAGTATCCTTTCGGGTACGGACTAACTTATGGAAAGGCGGAAGTCCGCTCAGTAGAAGTGGTGGAAACGGAAACAGGAGCAAATGTTTTCGTGAAGGTGGAAAATAAGGGCGAAAGAGATATTTGTGAGGTATTGCAGATCTATATCAAGTGTGAGAATTCGATTTATGCGGTTCCGAACCCGCAGTTATGCGGGTTCTGCAGAGTAAAACTTTACAAGGAAGAAAGAAAAACCCTTCAGGTACATATTCCTGGGGAAGCATTTACTGTTGTGGATGAAGAAGGACGTCATATTGCAGGGGGAAAGCATTATACAATCTATGCCGGTTTCTCTCAGCCTGATGCGAAAAGCGAGGAACTTACGGGTATGAGTCCTGTTAAGGTGGAGTTTAGAAAAAGGTAGATTGAACTTAAGGATGGAGAAAGCTATGAAGATTAATCTGGACAGTCCTGTTATTGTTTTTTAACTACAGTTGCAGATTTTATGATATTAAATATTCTGTTCATTTTATGCTGTGCGCCGGTCATTACGATCGGCCCGGCAGTCAGTGCCCTTTACACGATTACTATGCGCGAGGCAAGACATGAGGGTGGATATATATTCAAACCTTTTTTCAAAGCATTTAAAAATAATTTCAAGCAGGCGTTTCTCTTATCCATCTTGTATTTAATAATCGGAGCAATTTTTGTTTTTGGAGTGAAGTTTTGGATAGAAAAGCCGGAATTTTCAACGGTCAATCAGGTGATTCTCGTGATTACGGGAGTATTTGCAGTTATTTTTATTTTTTCACTTTTTTATGTATTTGCTTTAATAGCCAGATTCGATAATACTATTTTTAAAACTGTGAAAAATGCAGTGATGCTGGCTGTTTTTAATCTGAGAGAGACATTTTTGCTGACTCTGATCCATGTAATTGTAATTGTGCTTATGATTTTTACAAAAGGTATTTGGATTTTTATGATGGTTGGCGGATTTTCAGTCTGTGCATATATAAATTCACTGCTTTTTATAAGAGTATTCCGGCAATATGAAAAGATAGAAGGAGGAAATCATGATGACTAAAATGGTAATCAATCCGAACAGGAAACTGAGCAGGATTAACAGACAAATATACGGTCATTTTTCTGAACATCTAGGAAGATGTATTTATGAAGGAATTTATGTGGGGAAAAATTCACCTATTGAAAATGTGAATGGAATGAGATCTGATGTAGTTGAAGCGTTGAAAGAGATTCGAGTTCCAGTGCTTCGTTGGCCTGGAGGATGTTTTGCAGATGAGTATCACTGGATGGACGGAATAGGTCCTGTGGGTTCACGTAAAAAGATGATTAATACAAATTGGGGAGGCGTGGTGGAAGACAACAGTTTCGGAACACACGAATATTTTGAGCTCTGCCGTCAGCTCGGATGCCAAACGTATATTAATGGGAATTTGGGAAGTGGAACAGTTCGTGAAATGTCTGAGTGGATAGAATATATGACATTTGATGGAATATCCCCTATGTCCGAGCTGAGAGGAAAGAATGGTCAACAAGCTCCATGGAAAGTTGATTATTTTGGAATCGGAAATGAAAACTGGGGATGCGGGGGAAACATGAACCCAGATTATTATGCAAATGAGTATCGCAGATATCAGAGTTTTGTTCGTGACTATAATAATGAACATCATATTCAAAAGATTTGCTGCGGAGCACCACACGAAGATTATGAGTGGACGAAAGAGGTAATGGCAACCTGTTTCCGTAGAACTTACGAAGAACAGCATGGATTTATGGATGGACTTTCCCTCCACTATTATGTATATCCAGAGGGGATTGAAATCAAAGGAAGCTCAACGGAGTTTGATGAAAATGTCTGGTATAAGACGTTGAATAAGGCGGTGTATATGGATGAACTTATTCGCAGACATGGTAAGATTATGGATGAATATGATCCTCTGAAAAAAATAGGCATGATTGTAGATGAATGGGGAACGTGGTATACATGTGAGCCGGGTACAAATCCGGGATTTCTTTATCAGCAGAATACGATGCGTGATGCACTTGTAGCGGGGATCACATTGAATATATTTAATAAACACAGCGATCGTGTGAAGATGGCAAATCTTGCACAGATTGTTAACGTACTCCAGGCTGTTCTGCTTACTGAGGGGGATAAAATGATTAAGACGCCTACATATCATGTCTTTGACATCTATAAAGAACATCAGGATTCGAATCTTGTGGAGAGCAGTATTGAGATAGAGATGATTGGGGTGGAAGAAAAGTGGAAGGTACCGAATCTGACAGAATCTGTCTCAGAAACAGCGGATGGAACACTCCATCTTACTATAACAAATCTTTCTGTCGATCAAAGTTTTGATATAGATACTACGATTATTGATAGAAGTGTAAAAACAGTAAAAGGAGAAATTGTTACGGAGGAAATACACGCAAAAAATACTTTTGAAGAACCGGAGTGTGTTACAGTAAAAAAATATGATGGAACACAGATTACGGAAAAGGGAATTCGGTTTACGATTCCGGCGTGCAGTGTCCTGCATCTGGAAGTGAGGTAGAATGGTTGTGGGGAGTGAGCAACATCGATTATGCAGAAAATGTCTATTAAAAGATATGTCTGAAAAAGAATTTTTTTACAATATGTATCGCTATATTTCCAATCTTCCAGAAGATGATAAAGTTTCCAATTCGGAATATGAGCGCAGATTGAAAAAATGCGGAGAATGTACGAATTTGTTGAATGGTATATGTAGGATCTGCGGATGCTTTGTTGAGATGCGTGCAGCGATAGCTGTTAAACATTGTCCTAACAGTGCTCCTAAATGGTAGAATTTTCTACAAGTATAAAATAGGGTGAAATCCTCTAGTCTTACATGTCTTGAAAATAGTAAAAACAAAATAGGAGTGGATGTAAAAATTACTCTACTCCTATTTTTTATTGATATCGGTAAAGGACAACTGGTGATATGCTCTAACGTATCTCGGCTAAATCATAAAGTAGATAAAAGAAATTGTTGAGGTACTAAAGTCAAATAATGTTGATATGAAAAGATGTATCGACTGAAAAGTATAGTGATAAAAATATTTTTCTAAGATGATATTCAATTTATTTAGAAATCAAATTTAAATGTTTGGAAGTCTATGGTCAAGTTTATAGTAGCTTGATAGAGGTAGTGGTTTACTCTAAAGGTTGATAAGAGGAATATTAGGATATAGATAAGATATCATTAACTATTTTACAATCACGAATAATAGAAAGTCATATTTCAAGAAAGAAATGTGACTTTTTTTATAGTATTTTGTCATAAGTTGTCACTTCACAAAGGACGAGATCCACCAATTTCCAATCTGAGAAAAACAGATTGGAGGAAAGAAAATGGAGCAAAAACGTCCGAAAAGAAGAAAAGATAAATATAATCCATATACTATATGCCGTATGAATGGAAAATATTACATATGCTTTTATAATGTTCAGAAAGAAAAAATCTGTATTGAAATAAGTAAAGAATTATAATAAATTATATATGTCTTTTTGACTATCTTTTTATATCTTCTTAAATGTCCGCAAAGCCTTATTTTATAGGCTCTACGGGCTATTTTGCTTTTGTGGTAAACCTCACATATCTAGGTCTATCTTCTTATATTTTCGCTATCAAACGTGGTTAAAATCGTGGTAAATACTTCTTATGCGATTAGACGCTGAACCTCTGATTTTGCGGTATCTATGGACGCATGAGCGTACCAGTTCATTGTGATACTGATGTTTGAATGTCCCATGATATACTGTAAATCTTTCGGGTTCATGTTCTTGCTTGCCAGCCTTGTGCAGAACGTATGGCGTAGCGTATGCGGTGTGATATGTGGCAAGGGGTTGTTCTCATGGTGCTTGTTGTATTTCTTTACCATACGGACAAATAAAGTACTGTAATCAATCGCAACTTTCGGCTTGCCTTTGTGATTGACAAATAAGAAGTTGCCCCGTCCATCTATCACAAATGGTTCTGACTTTGGGCGTTTCTTCATAACCCTTTGAAATGCCTGTATCGTTTCTTTGCTTAATGGTACTTGCCTTGTTCCGCTCTTTGTCTTAGGCGTTTCAATATAATAGCCCTGTTCCTTGCTCTTTAGTAACTGGTGGTCGATAACCACAACCTCATGGATAAAATCAACGTCCATGATTGTCAGTCCGCACAGTTCCGAGATACGAAGTCCTGTCTTTAACAGTATCAGCACATCAT
>ENA-OQIF01000407-OQIF01000407.1-human-gut-metagenome-genome-assembly--contig:-NODE-407-length-17487-cov-4.830242_pt1 | contig 17487 bp, 19 predicted proteins | sample MGYA00242574_ERZ504738 | MGnify/ENA primary metagenome ERZ504738 (study PRJEB26092, sample SAMD00036437) | human gut metagenome | host: Homo sapiens | study: EMG produced TPA metagenomics assembly of...
TCCCCGTTTCCGCTCATTTCTGCCTTGCTTCCATCTGGATTCCAGATTCGAACACCCATCTGCTCTGTCTACAAAAACAGGACCTTCCAAAATCCCTTCCGCTCCTATACCATAATTGCGGTCACATAACAGTCTGACATTTTCTTCATTTAATTCCATTTCATTTTTATTTGGGTCAAATACAAGGTAATCATTTCCAAGTCCATGATATTTTTCTAATACAACGTTCATACATTCACCCTCCACGGCATTTTTACTACTTCTATCTTAACAGGCATTATATGTCACAAATACACAAATAATGCTTTCTATATTGCAAATAATGCTATATAATACTCTCATAGCAGGAGGGTTTGATATGGAACACTATGAAAAAAAGGATATTTAAGCAGTGATTTCCGGTTGTTTCATCTGACAGACAGGAGTATTCCAAATATTAAATATCATTACCATGAATTTGATAAGATCACTATTTTAATCAAGGGAAATGTGCATTATACCATCGAGGGACGAACCTATCAGCTCGAACCTTACGATATGGTTCTTGTCCGCCATAATGAGATTCACCGCCCGGTCGTCGACACAACCACGCCATATGAGCGGATTATTATTTACATCTCTCCCACTTTTATTGAAAACTACCGTACACAGGACTACGACTTGGGATATTGTTTTCAAAAAGCAGCAAAAAAGGAATCCAGTGTGCTTCGGATTCCCACTCGTCAAAAAAGTATTTTGTTTCAGACAATCCAAAGATTGGAAGAATCCTTTTCCTCTGATGGCTATGCCAACGAACTCTACAGGCAAGTTCTTTTTTTAGAATTTATGATTCATCTCAATCGCGCGGCGCACGCAAGACAGCTTTTCTTTTTGGATACCGCCGTCTACAACGAAAAAATAGCGGACATTCTGCACTATATCAATGCCAATTTGTCCGCCCATCTTTCAATTGATGACCTCGCCTCAAGATTCTATCTAAGCAAATACTATATGATGCGCCTGTTCAAATCCGAGACCGGATACAGCCTCGGAAATTATATTACACAAAAACGACTTCTTTTTGCCAAAGACTTGATTCTACAGGGAACTCCGGTTCTAGAAGCCTGTTTTGACTGCGGTTTTCAAGATTATTCTACTTTTTCCCGTGCTTATCGGAAGTGTTTTCATGAATCGCCACGTCAGACTTTAGCTTCAGAATCATCACCGGTATCGGCGGATGATTGGGGCGATTGTAATAGGAACTCAGAATAACAAGATAATATTTTGTATCCAGGAATTTCAGAAATGACAGGATTACATCCCGTTCCTCAAATCCGCTGTCCCCTCCGCTGTAAATGCAAAGGCTCATCATCGCCCCCCACCTTCAGCAGTCGCAGTCCCTGTCTGATTGCCTCTATACTTGTATCTGCTTTAGTCGCAAGCTGATGGTCACCGCCCGGAAGGTATCCGAAATTAAATACGATGCAGTCTACCGTTTCTTCCTTTGCATACTTCTGCATCTTAGTATGACTTTCTAGGAAAACATCTGCACGTTTTTCCATCTGATGTTCCAAAATCCGCTTTTTCGTATTTTCCACCGCTTCTTTTTGAATGTCGAATGCCAACACCCGTCCACACTCTCCTACAAGTTCACACAAAAAGAGCGTATCATTACCGTTTCCGGCTGTCGCATCAATACAGAGATCTCCTTCTTTCACATGATTCTCCATAAAATGATGGCACCACTCTGTAATCTGATATCTTTTCATTTCTCTCACAGTTTCACTTTCTCATAGATTTCAATCGGAACGTACCCTTTTGCAAAAATACCTTCTTCCCGGTACTCTTCTTCTAACAGTTCCCCGTATTTTCGAATCAATTGTATCTTTCCCGCATCAGCATACGGATAAAGCTGCTCAATTAAAATTTTCTGTTCCCGCAAAACTTCTTCGATTACATTTTGCAGATTCTCTAATCCCTCACCAGTCTTTGCCGAAATATTCACAACATGATCTGCTTTAAAATCACGTAAAATAACTTCACCATCTACTTTATCCTGTTTATTAAACGCCGTGATAACCGGTTTATTCTTAACTTCCAGATTCATCAGTGTCTCATAGACAATATACATCTGCTCATCCATCTGCGGATTAGATGCATCCACCACATGCAGGATGATGTCTGCATATTTTGCTTCCTCTAACGTACTTTTGAAGGCTTCAATCAGATGGTGCGGCAGTTTTCGGATAAATCCAACTGTATCCGTCAGCAATACCTCTTGTTTACTTGGAAGTTTTAAGTTCCGGGTTGTCGGATCCAGTGTCGCAAACAGCTTATCTTCTTCCAGCACATCCGCCCCCGTCAGTGTATTCAAAAGTGTAGATTTTCCGGCGTTTGTGTAACCGACAATCGCAATGACCGGAACTTGGTTTCTGCTTCTTTGCTCCCTTGTCACCTCACGGTGCCGCTTGACATCTTTCAATTCTCGGTTCAACTGGGCAATCCGCCCCTTGATCAGACGCCTGTCCATCTCAAGCTTTTTCTCTCCCGGACCTCTTGTCCCGATTCCGCCGCCAAGTCTTGACAATGATTTTCCAAGTCCCACAAGACGCGACTGTCTGTATTTCAACTGCGCAAGTTCTACTTGAATCTTCCCCTCATTGGTCGACGCCCTGTTTGCAAAAATATCCAAAATAATGAGGGTTCGATCCATAATCTTTGTATTCAACGCATCTTCCATGTTTCCAAGCTGAATCGGCGATAATTCATCATCACAGATGATGCCCGTCGCCTCTGTCTCCCACAACAGGTCTTTTATCTCGTCCAACTTTCCTTTTCCGACATAGGTCACCGGGTGGATCTGTGACAGATTTTGAACAACACGCCCGACCGTCACTGCCCCTGCAGTTGACGCCAGTTCTTCCAGTTCATCCAAAGATTTCTCCGTATCATCATGATCATCCGTGCTGACTCCGACCAAAATGACCTTTTCCTTCACCTGTTTCAGTTCTATCATTTCCGCCATAAAGCCCTCCTATCTGGTCTCCAAAAATTCTGCTTCTTTTTCTGCCTTCGAGTCTCCAGGATACTGCTCGTTATACTCGCTCACTTTCTCTTTTGCATTGTCCCAGTCCCCCAACTTTTCATATGATACAACCGTGTTAAACAGCATCTCCCGTTTCATTGTATCAGAGCAGTCCTCCATAGACATACCCTTTTCAAAGGCAGATACCGCTTCCTCATAATTTTCCATTTTCATATTACTGATACCGATAAAATTATATAACGTTGCCGTTTCTTCTGCCCCATTGTCCAATGCCTCCCCGAACGCATCAATTGCTTTTCGTAATTCTTCCATCTCAAAATATGCAATTCCCATTCCGCGGTATGCCTCATCTAAGTTCTTTTCTTCATCGATCTCCTTCTGAAAAGACTTGCTCGCCTCCTCATATTGCTTTTCTTCCAACTGAGAAACGCCTTCTTCCAAATAATTTGTTCCCATACAGCCTGTCAATAAAACTCCCGTCATGACAAGCATTGCTATTTTCCTTTTTTCATCTCTGCTCCTTTTCTATTATGCCGGATTTTTAGATGCCCATGCAGCATTCACAATCGTAAGCACAATCACACATACTTCCCAAATGATCGCCCCCTTGATTGTTATCATTCCGCACAGCGCCAATCCCAATACGATTATTTTAATAAGAACCGCATAAACCGTGTTCTGCCTGATGACCTTCAACGTCTCCTTTGCAATACGGACTGCATCTACCAGCGCCAACGGTTCATCATCCATCAGGACAATATCCGCCGCTTCGATCGCTGCATCTGAGCCAAGCGCTCCCATAGCAATCCCTACGTCGGCTCTCGTGAGCACCGGCGCATCATTGATACCGTCTCCAACTGCTGCAAGACATTCCGTGTCGTCCTGCATATTCAAAAATTCTTCCAATCGCTCCACCTTATCCTGCGGAAGCTGATTTGCATAATAATAGTCTAATTCCAATTCCTCAGCCACTTCTTTTCCAGTAAACTGGGTATCTCCCGTCACCATCACAGCGACTGCCTGACAATGCTTTTTCAAATACATAATCATCTCTTTTGCATCTTTTTTATCATATCTGAAACGACGATATAACCTGCATATTTCCCGTCAACCGCAATGTAAATTACGCTTCCTGACTTGTGTATTTCCTGAAACCGGATGTCTCTTTCTTCCATCAGTCTTGCATTTCCAACATACACTTTCTTTCCCTCGTAAATTGCTGTCAATCCATATCCCGGAATCTCTTCCATCTCAGTCATACGGGTCTTTTCAAGTTCTTTCCCATAAGCATTTTTCAAGGAAACAGCAATCGGATGATTCGAGTAGCTTTCCACATATGTTGCAATCTCCAATAATTCCTCCTCTGTAAGCCACTGTGCATGTACCTCCTGCACTTCAAAAACACCTTCCGTCAACGTTCCCGTCTTATCGAACAGAAAGGTGTTCACCTTCGCCAAAATTTCCAGATACACGCCTCCTTTTACGATTACACCTTTTTTAGCAGCGGAAAGAATCCCGCCTAAAAATGCTGTGGATACAGACATCCCAATCGCACATGGGCAGGCTGCCGCCAAAAATACAACAACTCTCTTCATTCCAGTCACATACTCATATGTCTTATCAAACAGACTTGGCAAAACAACAAGCATCGCTGCCGACGCTAATATCAAGCCTACATAAATCTGAATGTATCTTTGTACTTTGTGCTCACTTTCTGCCTTTTTCGTATCTACATTTTCTACGATATTCAAGATTCTTGACACCGTAGAATCATCATATGTATGAAGCACTTTGACTTCTATGGCGCCTGTCAGATTCAGACTTCCACTATATACAATTCCGCCCGGCTCTTCCTCACACGGAATTGCCTCTCCCGTAATCATCTGTGTATCAAGCGAAGTTGTCCCCGAAACGACTATCCCATCTACCGGAACTCGTTCGCCCGGTCTGATCAAGATTCTGTCGTCCTTTTCAAGCTCTGACGGCTCTACCTGTATTTCTTCCCCATCTACCAGTTTATTTGCAAGGATTGCATGTACATCGATGAGTTCTCTGATTCTTCGTTTGGAGCGATCTATTGTGATCATCTCGATCAGATGTCCAACCTGAAAAATCAAGATCACCGCCACTGCCTCCACATAATATCCAACGGCAAACGCACAAATTGTAGTGATTACAAGCAGTACATTCCCATCCAGAAAAATTTTCTCCAAAAAATGTTCCGCAATCTTCTGAAACACACTGTACCCAGCCAGTAGGTACGCTGCAAAAAAACAGCCAAACGCAATGTCCGACGGCAAATGATAACTTCTGCTCAGCCAGACACTTCCCAAATACAACAAAAGTCCGCACACTGTCATGTACACATTATTACGTATTCTTTCCTTCATAACCTGCCCTCATCAAACAGCCTCTACTCTATTATATGCTCCATTCCCTGATTCAAGATGCTCTGTATATGCCCGTCTGCCAGCGAGTAAAATACCGTCTTTCCTTCTCTTCTATTCTTTACTAACTTCATCTGTTTTAATATTCTCAGTTGATGTGACACTGCAGATTGAGTCATTCCCACAACTTCTGCCAAATCACACACACACAACTCTGCCTGAAACAACACACATAAAATTTTTATTCTCGTCATATCTCCAAATACTTTGAAGAAATCTGACAATTCTCGTATCGTTTCTTCTTTCGGCATTCCGTCTTCAATCTGGTGTACCAGACTGTCATGCAAATGCGTTGTCCCACAACATTCTATTTCCGATTTTTCCATATCTTACTCCTTTCATATGACTCGACATTTCATAGAACAATTATGAATGATGTACTCTGTTTGGTCAATACTTTCCTGCAAAATAAGTACGACTGTTCCCCTGACTCACCGCAGGACAACAGCCGCACTTCTTTTATTTCTTATATAAAATTCGGATGGAATTTAATACACAGAGCATCGCAACTCCTGTATCGGCAAACACTGCCAGCCACATATTTGCAAATCCCATAAGTCCAAGTATCATTACCAGAGCTTTCACAATCAGTGCAAACACAACATTTTGCATGGCAATCGCTCCGGTCGCTTTTGCAATTGCAACAGATTGCGGAATCGCTTCCATCGAAGATGTCATAAACACTACATCTGCCGCTTCAATCGCAGCATCCGCTCCACTTCCCATCGCGGCTCCGACATCTGCTCCAGCCAGCACCGGCGCATCATTGATTCCATCTCCAACAAACATAACAGCTCCGTTCTTTTGACGTATCTCCTTTAATTTTTCTACCTTATCCTCCGGCAAAAGCTGTGCGTACACTTCTTCTACACCTGCCTTTTTGGCTATGGCATCTGCACTTGTTTTGGCATCTCCTGTAAGCATTGCTGTTCGAAGTCCGTATTTTTTCATCTTTCTGATTGCACTAACGGAATCTTCTTTCAAAGTGTCCGCAATGACAAGATATCCTGCCAGCTCTCCATTTATCGCGACAAATACTTCGGTTCCATAAACGTCGCTCTCCATCATTTGCACATTCACATGATGCATTTCTAAAAGGGCTCTGTTTCCGCATAGCACCTCGCCGAGTTTCATTTGCGCACGGATTCCCTTTCCTGATATTTCTTCCACTTTTGATGGGCGTTCCAATTCTACAAAACGTTTTTTTGCTTCCTCCACAATACTGTTCCCAATCGGATGCGTGGATGTACTCTCACATCCTGCTGCAACTGCTAAGAGTTCTCCTTCCTTCCATGCCCCCAATGAAATACACTTCTGCACTTCAAAATTTCCTTTTGTAATAGTCCCTGTCTTATCCATGACAACTGCCTTGACCTCTTTTAACGCCTCCAAAGCAATTCCGCCTTTAAAAAGAATTCCCTTTTTAGATCCCGCGCCAATTCCGGAGAAAAATGCAAGCGGCACACTCAATACGAGCGCACATGGACAGCTTATAACGAGAAATGTGATTGCTGTATAAATCCAAAATTTCCAATCTCCCGTAATCAGTGAAGGGATAATTGCAGTTCCCAATGCCAGGATTACTACAAATGGTGTGTAGACCCTTGCAAATCTTGTAATAAATCGGTCTATCTTCGGCTTGCTTGCCGCCGCATTTTCGACAGACTGCAGAATCCGTGTAACCATAGAGTCGCCAAGTGTCTTTTCTACCCGAACCTTTAACATTCCGGAAGTATTGACACACCCTGAGATTACCCGGTCACCTTCGCCTGCTTTTACAGGAACCGGTTCACCTGTCACCGGCGCTGTATCGATGCGGCTCTCACCGCTTAAAATCACTCCGTCAAGCGGAATTCGATCTCCAACTCTCACAAGGAGCACGTCTCCGATCTGCGCTTCCTCTGCCGGAATCACTTCCACCTCATCTCCATGCAGAAGATTTACAACCTCCGGTCTCATGTCAACCGCATCCATAATCTGTCCACGGCTCTTTTCCACTGCAATATCTTCAAACAACTCTCCACACCGGTAAAACAGCATCACACCTACCGCCTCAGCAAAATCTCCAATTGCAAATGCCGCCAGCGTCGCAATACTCATCAGAAAGTTTTCATCAAACACGTGCCCCTTCTTCAGATTCTTCGCTGCCTGTAATACAATTTTCCCACCAAGAATCAGATAGGCTATAACAAATCCAATTGATGTCACTGTCGGATAAGAATCCTCAAATATCATCCCTGCTGCAAACAATACTGCACCTGCAAGAATACCTATTATCGCTTTTTGGTTCTCCTCCTGTTTTTCTTTGTGTACTTTTGACTCTTTTTGTTTTACCACTACCTCAGACTCTATCGATGCACAAATTTCCTGTAGTACCGGAAGAAGATCCTCTTGATGATTCGATGCAACTTTTAACTGCTTTGTCGCAAATGTGATCACCGCATCTTCCACTTCCGGCAATTCCTTAATCTTTCTCTCCATCTTCGCCGCACAGTTTGCACAACCAAGATTTTCTAAGATATATACTTTTTGCTTCGCATCCGATTGAACATGCGAATGACTTTCTTTATCACCACTCCCATGTTCATGGTCATGTCCGCATCCGCAGGCTTCGTGTTCATGGTCGTGACCACATCCACAGGCTTCATGGTTATGATGATGTTGCTCTTTATGTTCTTCATGATTCTGTTTCATCTTTCTACCTCCTCATATGAGTGATTGTTCATATGTTCATATAACCATATTTTATGTGAAATGTCAAGATATCAATTAAAAAAAGTTGAAACATACGCCTTCCATTCGCATATCTCAACTTTTATTCTATGTTACATCTCTTTTCTCTACAATTCATCAATCTGCCAGTCGATCGGTTCCACTCCATTCGCCTCAAGGAATTGATTCGTCTTACTGAATGGTCTGCTTCCAAAAAAACCACGGTAAGAAGACAGTGGACTTGGATGTGGAGCTTCCAATATCAGATGCTTTGGGTTATTCAACATCGCTTTTTTCATCTGAGCCGGTCTTCCCCATAAAATAAACACAATCGGTCGATCCTGTGTATTCAACACACGGATTGCCGCATCTGTAAACTCTTCCCAGCCGATTCCTCTGTGGGAATTTGCCTGATGCGCCCGCACAGTCAAAACAGTATTGAGCATTAACACTCCCTGTTTCGCCCATTTCACAAGGTATCCGTGGTCAGGAATCGTGCACCCCAAATCATCATGCAGTTCTTTGTAAATATTTACAAGCGATGGTGGTATCTCCACCTCCGGCTTTACCGAAAAGCAAAGTCCATGCGCCTGATTATTTCCATGATACGGATCCTGTCCTAAGATAACCACTTTCACATCTTTTAAAGGTGTCAGATGAAATGCGTTAAATATGTCATTTGCCGGTGGAAATATTAATCTCGTCCGATACTCTTCGTTCACCTTCTCAAACAGCTGCTTATAATAGTCTTTTTTGAATTCATCCTTTAATGCTTCCAGCCAATCTCCGTTGATTGCCGCCATCTTTTCTTCCTCCTTACATTCTGACTGAAACGCCTTTCTCTCGCAAGTATTGTTTGACTTCTTTAATCTCTAATTCTTTAAAATGGAATAGAGATGCTGCAAGCGCCGCATCTGCCTTTCCTTCCGTCAACGCCTCATAAAAATGTTCCAGCGTTCCTGCACCGCCTGATGCGATGACCGGAATCGATACTGCTTCCGCAATCGCTCTTGTCAACTCCAGGTCATACCCTGCCTTTGTTCCATCTCCATCCATACTCGTTAAAAGAATCTCTCCCGCTCCGAGCGCACCCACTTTTTTTGCCCACTCAACCGCGTCGATACCGACATCGACTCTTCCACCATTTTTATAGATGTTCCATCCGGTTCCATCCGCTCTTTTCTTCGCATCAATTGCGACAACCACACACTGACTGCCGAATTTTTCTGCCGCTTCCCGTATCAACTCTGGACGATTGATCGCAGATGAATTGATTGAAATCTTATCCGCTCCTTCCCGCAAAAGTACTTTAAAATCTTCTACCGTCCGGATTCCTCCGCCAACTGTAAAAGGAATAAATACATTGGCGGCCACTTTCCGCACCATATCGACAACAGTTTCTCTCTCATCTGACGATGCTGTGATATCCAAAAATACAATCTCATCTGCTCCTGCTGCATCATATGCCTTCGCAATCTCAACCGGGTCACCGGCATCTATCAAATCTACAAAATTAACTCCTTTCACCACGCGCCCATTGTGCACATCCAAACAAGGGATTATTCTTTTCGTAAACATCTCTCTTCCTCCTAGCTAAGCTCTACAAAATTTTTCAAAATCTGAAGTCCCACATCACTGCTTTTTTCCGGATGAAACTGGCATGCAAACACATTATCCATTTCCACAGATGCATGGATGTGCGCACCGTATTCTGTCGTCGCCTTCACAATTTGTTCCTCCTTGGCTTTTAGGTAATAAGAATGCACAAAATATACATATGCGTCCTGTTCAATTCCCCGAAAGAGTCTTCCGTCATTCTGAAGATGCAAAGAGTTCCATCCCATATGCGGAATCTTAAACCCTTCTTGATCCGGAATTCTGCAAACCTCTCCTTTTAAAATTCCAAGTCCTTTCACGCCTTCCGACTCGTCGCTTTTTTCAAACAAAAGCTGCAGCCCAAGACAAATCCCCAAAAAGGGAATCCTTTTTTCCACCACTTGATGAATAACCTCCACCAGACCATACTCGTTCAGATTCTTCATCGCATCTCCAAATGCCCCGACTCCAGGCAGAATCACTTTATCCGCAGCTAAAATCTGCTCTTTCTCGCGTGTGATCACAACATCCTGTCCCAACTTTTGTAATGCTTTTTCTACGCTTTTTATATTCCCCGCATCATAATCAATAATCGCTATCATATCACTTGTGCCCTCCTCTATTTTGCAGATAATTCAAACCAGAATTCCACTCCGTTTTCATAGTTGTTCACTCCATACTCATGATGGAACGATTCCATAATCGCCTTAACAATAGAAAGTCCGATTCCATTACCACCATATTCTCTTGTGTGCGCTTTATCCACTTTGTAGAATTTATCCCAAATGTGCCCGATATCCTCCTTTGGAATCTGTTTTCCGGTATTGAACACCGAAACTCTCGTCGTATCCGGCTCTTCTCCTTTTGAAATGCGAATGTCAATCAGCATCTGCCCCTCTACATGATTCAATGCATTACTCACATAGTTTCGAATAACCTGCTCTGCCTTGAACTCATCCGCCCAGACATACGCAGGTTCATTCTGCGTAAAATGCACTGTGGCATTCTTCTGCTGTATCAGTATCTCACAGCTTTGCACTACTCCGCGAATCAGTTCCGCGATGTCAAAACGCTCAAAAGACACTTCCTCTTCTCCAAATTCCAACTGGTTCAATGTCAGCAGATTTTTCACCATACGGTTCATCTTTCCTGCTTCGTCCATAATCACGTCACAATAAAACGCCCGACTCTCCGGATCATCCGAGATTCCCTCTTTCAGTCCTTCCGCATACCCCTGTATCAAAGCAATCGGTGTCTTTAATTCGTGAGATACATTTCCAAGGAACTCATTTCGCATATTTTCCATCTTTTCTTTTTCTCAATATCTTTTTGCAATTCATAATTGGCTTTTTTCAGCATCGAAATGGTCTGCTCCAGTTTCTCTGACATCGCATTAAAGTTCTCTCCAAGAACTCCAATCTCATTATCTCCGCCGCTTGTATATTTCGCATCAAAATCCAAATCCGCCATTCTCTTCGACAAAACTGCCAGTTCCATGATCGGATCTGCAATCCTTTTAGAAAAATACCATACCAAGACGGTGCTGATCAGTACAACTACAACCACAATGTAAGATAAAAATTTATTCGAGAGCGCCACACTTTCCCGAATACTCTCCAGCGGACTTCTTAAAATAAATGTACTTCCATCTTCCAGATATCCCCACATCTCGATATATTCGTACCCACTTTGCACATCTTTTGCACTGTGAATCTGATAGGTATCGCTCTCCTTTAAAAGCGTCCCGTTCTCCTGATTCCGCCCTAGCATATAACCAATCAGCTGCATGACCAGTTCATCACTTTTCTGTTCATTCTGCGCAATCGAAAGACGGACTTTCTCTTTTCCTGAAACAACAGCAAGCGTAATATTACCAATCTCAACCATCTCGCTCAATTCTTCTACCGTGCTGTCAGATGTCAATTTCCCTTTCTCAGAAGCTGTTTTAACTTTTCATATACCTCTGTCAGACTCGCCTGTTATTCAGGATATAATACTGTCCGAGAAATTTTGCATTCACTCCAAGTGAAATCAAAAGAATTGCCACTACCAGCCCGATAAATATGACTGAAATCTGACGTTTAATTGATCCTCGCATTATTCCACCTCAAACTTATATCCCATTCCCCATATCGTCTTAATATAATTTCCTTTTTTCTCCCAGCTTGCTTCTCAGTTTTTTCACATGGGTATCAATTGTCCTCGCATCGCCAAAATAATCATAATCCCACACATTGTTCAGTATCTTTTCTCTGGACAATGCCATCTTCTGATTTTCCACAAAATATGTTAAAAGTTCAAACTCTTTCACACTCAGATCAATCGGTACATCATCAATCTTTACAAGATGTGCTGCTTTATCAATCACAATGACCCCGGCATCAATCAAATCTTCAGAAGCCGCTGCTCTTCCTCTTTTTAAGATTGCATTCACTCGCGCAACCAAAATCTTCGGACTGAACGGTTTTGAAATATATTCATCCACTCCAAGTTCAAATCCCTGCAGCTCGTCCCGTTCTTCCCCGCGTGCTGTCAGCATGATAATCGGAACCTGAGACAGCGCACGCACCTCTCTGCACACTTGCCATCCATCCATTCTAGGCATCATCACATCAAGAATAATCAAAGCGATATCCTTATTCTCATAAAAAATATCCATCGCTTCCATCCCATCAGCAGCTTCTATAATAATATGTCCCTCTCTCTCTAAAAAATCTTTTACCAGTTTTCTCATTCTGCTCTCATCATCTACAACCAATATTTTCAATTTTTCCATATATCTTCACCTCGTTTAATATTCTCTTTTTATCATACCAAAGATTTATGTCAACTTTGTGAAACAATAAATGGCAGTCAGAAAACTCCTTTTTTAGTTTTCCAACTGCCATCTGCCCTTTACTATATTTTATACCCTCGGTAGGAATACAGAGAACATCGTTCCCTTTCCAACAATCGAGGACACTTTAATGTATCCACATTGTTCTCGTATAATATGTCTCGCAAGATAGAGACCAATTCCAAGACCTTCCTGCTCTTTTGCCTCTTTTGTGCGATAAAATTTCTTAAAAATCGCCTCTGTCTCTGTATAATCAATTCCCATTCCATTGTCCGTAATATCTACTCTCGCATACATATCATACTGCATCACACTTACTTTGACCATGGAATTCGGTTTTGAATACTTAATTGCATTTTCCAAAATATTCGAAAGCGCCACGAGCGTCCACGGATAATCAAACACCGCCTGAATCTTCTTTTTCTTATATTGAATTGCAATTCCTTTTTTCTCTGCCAATGGAAGCAATTCCTGACTCACTTCACATAAAAGATTCCCAAGATTCTGTGATTTCGGCTCAATAGAATTCAATCCACTCTCCAGCACAGAAATTCTCACAACTGCCTCCAACATCATATTCAAGCGTTCCCCCTGTGCACTGATGCGCTCTGCAATCTTTCTGCTGTCATCTGAGAGATCTTTCTGCTCAACCAGCATATCAGAATACATCTTCACATCTGCAAGTGGTGCCTGCGTCTGAAAAGCAACTTCTGCAATCAATGACTTGATCCTGTCTTTTTTTCTTTTGCACGTCTGTTTCTCACAATACATATTTTCAGATACTGATTCATCTTAACTTCCAGATCCGAAAACACAGAGCCATCCGGCCTTTTTGATTTCAATGTTCCTTTTGTTGCATCATCAATCATCGTTGTCAGATTCTCGATGAGATTCTTCATACTTCTTCTCTGTAAAAATACGACCAACACACAGATGACAACTACAATCTGAGCAATTACAATAGCAATAATACTTATCTTATCCATTTATCCTGATACCCCTTTTTTGCATTTTCCCCTGTAAAAAAATTATAGCACTACTTGTAAACATATGCAAATAAAACCTCAGCATATGCTGAGGTTTTGAAATGGACCTGAGGGGAATCGAACCCCTGTCCGAAAGCCCTTCCATCGAGGCATCTCCCATCACAGTCATTATTTTGACATTCCCTCCATCAGACGCCTAATGACAGGCTTCTGATCTCAGTAGCTTCATAAATTCTTCCATCCCCTCAAAGCTTTGGAAACGAAGTGCCTCACCTCATTGAAGCCGGTGACTTAAGCAGTGAGTGACTTAAGACCGACTGCTGCCACTAGGCAGCGTACGCTAAATTTTCGTCTGCGTTTAATTTTAAAGTACGGATTGTTATGCGGTCCCGCCCCGCAGATGGCTTCCCAAACTTCTGAACCCCCGTCGAAACCAGTACAAGCCCTGATTCAGCATTGTCATGGCTCGCAAACGTATTTTGATTATATTCTACTATTTCATAATTGTCAAGTCCGACCTCTGTAATTTCAAAAAGAATCCCGTAAAAACAGGATTCTTTTAAGTAAAGCTTGTTATTTTCTCTTTGCTTTTTTCATAACAACCACAACAATTATTATGGCTGCAGACAAAAGTACGATTCCAACCACAGCAATTTTAGCTTGGTCACCAGTCACAGCAGCATTCTCTTTTTTATTATCCAGAACGGGTTTTGTTTCTTCATGACTGTCTTCACCACTATTTGGCGGTACTGGCTTCCCTTTTCCATCCGGAAGTTCTTTATTCATTATCGTGGTGATTTCTAGTAATTCTTTCACAGCATTTTCCAAGTCTGCTTTTGTAGCATCTGGGTCACTGATCAGCATATTCACCCGATTCATCGCAGCCTGATATCGTTCCCAATTTTCCTCTGAGTGATTTTCTTGCTTGTAATAAGCAAGGCACTCTTCATAAAATCTTTGCACCTCCTGCTTATATTCCAAAGAAGGTTCTTCTGAATCCGGCTGCTCTGGATCCGGGTTATCTGGATTTTCCGGATCTGTTGGCTGTGAGCCTGTATTTACTTTATCAGAAGCTGCATTATTCAAATTGCAAGTAACAGACTCTCCATTTACGACTTTGAATCCATTTTCAAGTGCCTGAACTTCTGCTCCTATCTCTTTCCCTTCAGAATCTTTCACCACAATTTTTCCAAGAGCAAGCTCTCCTTTTGTAAAAAGATCTGTTCTTCCAGACACATAGACCGTTAGTACTCCGTTGCTAAAACGATATTCTTTTACTACCACATTTTGATCAAATGAAGCAAATTCGAAATCTGCACTGTCGACCGCTGTCCCACCAACAGAAAATTTTACTGACAGTGTCTGCACATCAGCCATAACATATTCTTCTGGTACGTGCAATATTACTTCAATCTGCTTTTCTTTTGCTTCTAGCGACACAGACGCATCTGAACTATCTGCTGCGAAGGCAGCTGTAGAAAAAGCAGCTGCAAAAAGAAATACACATGTAAAAATACGTAGTACACTTTTCTTCAAATTTAATTTTCTCATATTTGTATGCTCCTTTATCTACTATTTTTCCCACCTGTCAACGTAATTTCTTTTAATTCTTTTGGAATCTCTATCGGCAATGTGTCACTTACAAGGCGTTGTCCCTCATTTGTGAGTGCATTATCCACACGGTAAAGCTCAGCTCTAACCACTTTATTATTTTTCAGTAAAGATTCCACCTGTTCTGGTTCAACCCAATAGATAAATGTTCCATCGGATGTCTCTCCCAGTTCTCCATGCTCCGGCACATCCGCCATAATAATCTGATTTGCATTGATGCTTCCATCCGCGTCAACACCACCAACAATCTCACCTTTTTCATTGTAAAGAACTACAACATTGTATGCCGGGTTTCCTTTATACTCTCCGACAAAGACAAGAGAACCTTTCTCAATCTTAAGTTGCTGCGCTTTATCATATACGAAATCCTCTTTCAGTATACCGACTCCAGCCTCATTTCCATCTGTCTTTTTAAATTCGACATTATCGCCTGTCGGCCCTAAAACATCGATTTCTGAAATTGATATTTCTTTTTCTTCTTGACCTGTTGCAATCAATTTTACGTATCTTGCATCATAGGTAAAGATAAATGGGCTCTCTCCATTTTCCTTGTTCTCAAAGTAAACCGTCACTGTTTTATCTTTCAAATCAAACCTGTCTGATTTTACAGTTTTCCATGTCTCTCCGTCTGTACTGATTTGAATTTCATAATCACTTATCGCTGTTCCTTCCTGCAATGTATATTTTAACGCAGTAACCTCCAATGTCTTATTAAAATTCAATACAATTTCCGGAGCAGTCGCAATACCGTCTTCTGATTTTACAGTTTTACCAGTATATGTTGTATCTTTTTTATTATCTGCAATCTTGCTAATTGCCGATTCTAACTCTGGTGCACACGGTTCATTCTCATCCGCCTCTGGCAGTTCATCTTGATCTGATACCATATTTGTTGTAATTGTCCATTCGTCCTTAGCATAACTTCCATCGTGTGAAATCTTCACTGCCGGAAGTCTTTTCGCAACTGAACGGTTTAAGAACTTATCAATTACCGTTATTTCATAGGTAAATACTCTGTTATTAATGGTTGTAACAGTATCCACAAATTTATCTTCTGTAGTAAACCCAACAACTTCTCTAGACTCTTTTCCCTCTGAAGTGCTGTATCTTGCAATCTCATATCCAAGAACTGCATCTTTATTTCCCGCTTTATTGCTCAGTGCGATTTCCACTTGATTTTGTGATGTTTCATCTACCACCGCGGATACATCATCACCGACTACATCCTGCCCTAAAACAGTATCTGCTGTTCCGTTTTCAATCTCATATACCCTGGCGTCATCATTTACATAATAAATCGCCCTTGTTTCTTGCTCAAACTGAGAAGCATAAGCGACTGTCTCTTCATCAGGAACCATTCCCCATCGTTCAAAGAATTCTAATATATTCTTTTCAGCAGCTTGCTGTTGAAAGACGCATAAAATCTTGATCTGTATTTCCACTCAGAGTAAGTGCAATTCCATTTGGTTTTGGCGCTCTCGCAGTATTCTTGCATAAGTGTCTACTCTTGCAAAAAATAAATTATCAAACTGTTCCTGATATGTATCATATGTCTTATAATTATATCCTCTATCATATGCCAAATGCAACTGCCAGTACATACCTAACTGTGTAAATACATCGTTTGATTTTCCAAGTGTATTTGATGTTACTTTCTCATATACATCTTCATATTTGAATCGAACAGAGTCATTTGCATCTTTTGCCTGCGCTAATACTGAGAAATAATTATTTGTAATCTCTGCAATCGCGTAAACTGCCTGATTGATATCATGTCCAATCTCATGGGCAATTCCCCATCCAAAATACTGTCCGGAAATATGCTTTCCATTCTCATCTCTTACAACAGGACGTGCGCTTCCGACAATTGGAATTGATCCCCACTCAATACCGATGTGGTTACCGCCTGCATACATAAATGCGGTTCCAAACATTCTGTGATATCTAATGTTCAAATGCTGTGATGGCAATCTATCTTTTGCTGTTGCTCCTTCCGCGTTACTCAGTCCCTTATGCTGATAGAATAACGTCATCATCTCATCCATTGCTTTTAATGCCTGAGAAAGATTTTTTGTCTGCTCCTCAACTGTTCCACTGCCAATTCCATTTAAAACCTGTTCTGCTGCAACCGAATACATCATCTGATCAAGCATAATATCTGTTGTCCCTAAAATACAATTTTGCTTATCATAGTCATAATCGACCGCATTGTCTTCATTTCCTTTATGCAGCTTATTATGCTGTTTTTCCATATCTTTCACATGTACATTTAAT
>ENA-OQIF01000409-OQIF01000409.1-human-gut-metagenome-genome-assembly--contig:-NODE-409-length-17420-cov-4.683167_pt1 | contig 17420 bp, 19 predicted proteins | sample MGYA00242574_ERZ504738 | MGnify/ENA primary metagenome ERZ504738 (study PRJEB26092, sample SAMD00036437) | human gut metagenome | host: Homo sapiens | study: EMG produced TPA metagenomics assembly of...
CTTCTCGCTGTGATCTCATTGTCAGCTGACGCACCGAACCACTGCACTAGATTCCTCGGATTCTTATATCTTGCATCTACATCCTCGATCTGCTCGTTGATACGCTCAAAATCCTTATATCCAATCACGGCTTCCCCACGCAGGATCAGTTCTCCCTGATACGGGATCTGAAGAGGAAGATTGCGAAATACCTTCGCATTGTTGGTGATGACTTCTCCCACCTCTCCATTTCCTCTTGTGACCGCTTTTTGAAGCCGCCCGTTCTGATATGTCAGAACGATCGTCAGTCCGTCCATCTTCCAGGAGATCACGGCCTTTTGCTCTCCTAAAAATGATTTCAGCTGTTCCACGTCTTTTGTCTTATCCAGTGAGAGCATCGGTTTTTCATGCCGCTCCTTCGGCAGCTCACTGAGCACCTCATATCCCACATTAACCGTAGGACTGGATGCAAGAGTCGTCCCCAGCTCCCGCTCCAGTCCTTCCAGTTCGTCATATAATCTGTCATACTCATAGTTGCTCATGATCTCCGTGTCTTCCTGCTCATATGCACGTCTGGCACGGTTCAGAAGTTCTACGAGTTCCTGCATTCTTTCTTTTTGCTTCCATATTTAGAGTCCCTTTACTTTTTATATCACAGTTTCATTGGAAGAATCCTTAATCTGATCATACAATTCATTCAATTCTGCATCTGTCAGCTTCCGGTATTCTCCCTCTTTCAGACGCCCCAGATGGATATTCATGATCCTCACCCGGATCAGCTCTCTCACCTGATATCCAAGTGCCTCACACATTCTGCGTATCTGGCGGTTCAGCCCCTGTGTCAAAATGATCGAAAATGTATATTTTCCGATTTTTTCTACTTTACACGGACGTGTCACCGTATCTAAAATCGGTACACCGGATGCCATTTTTTCCAGAAACTCCTGCGTGATTTCTTTATCCACCGTCACCTTATATTCTTTCTCATGCCGGTTTCCCGCACGCATCATCTTATTGATGATATCACCGTTGTTGGTCATCAGAAGCAGTCCTTTAGAGTCCTTATCCAGACGCCCTACATACGTGATCCGGATCGGGTAATCCAGAAAACGCACAATACTGTTTCTTTCCCTGCGCTCTTCTGTACAGACGATTCCCGCCGGTTTGTTCACTGCCAGCACGACCATCTCATCCTGCTTTGAAACTACTTTCTTTCCGACTTTTACGACCTGCCCCGGAACAATCTTCATTCCGGTCTGTGCACGCTTTCCGTCCACACTCACCCGGCCGCTCTCGATCAGCCTGTCCGCTTCTCTGCGGGAACATACCCCCGCTTCGCTTAAATATTTATTCAGGCGAACCTCTTCCTTCGTCTTTTGATATTCCTGCAAAATCCGATTATTCACTGCTCAATACCCCGCTTATATTATTGTCCTGTAGAAATATGTTGGCACTGTATAAAAACAATGTATCTGTAATTTCATACGTATCCATAATATCCCCGATCGTACCGGAATAATACCTCGGATCTACCATCACGATCTCCCGGAAATACGGTGTAAGGAACGGAACAAATGAATTCGCATAAGAATCTTTGATCAGTAAAAGTCTTCGATTGCTCTCCGATACCGTGCGGATATCCACTACAGAAAAGTTGCCTCCCAGGTACACTGCATATTTATCTCTGCTGTTTAATTTCGATGAATCATACAAAGACGCTGTTTTCTTCTGCTCATCCACATAGTTGACGACAACATCATTGTCTTCTGTCTTTGGTACATAAATATCAATCTGCTCTTTCTCATTCAGACGGCATCCGCTCTTAGATGCCAATGAACCATTAAAATCCGTTGTGATCGGATAAGAAGCATATTCTGTCTCCTGTTCTTCCAGGTTCAATGTCCTGGCTGCTTCCTGAAAAACGTAGTATGCCCCTTTTGCCGTCCAGTGATGGTCTGTTTTATAATAAATCTTCTCATCACTGTGTCTGGTCAATGGCTTTACCGCATCGATCCACTGTACACTGTCCCCCAGTTCTTTTTTCACCTGTGCGATATACTGGCTCTGATCGGCAACTGTAGCGGTAAACGGAAGCCTGTCGCTTAAAATATTCGCCGCATCCGGAACTAACAGCATATTCACCGGAATATCAGAATATTTCTGACTAAAACTCTGGATGGCTTTCATATTTGCTTTCAATACATCCTGATCGGGAACTGCAATGTCTTCCAAAAGCTGTCCTTTTTTCCCGATAAAAACACCATTTTCCTCTTTACTTCCTGCCAGTCTGCTGAATCCGACTTTCAGACTGCGCCACATATTTCTTCCCATAAACTGATCGGCCTGATACTTCTCATACTGATCCATATAGCTCCCGGAAGTAACCGCGCTGACTGAAAGCTCCGGCTTTTGCTGCAATCCGCGGTTTTCCTCTTCTGAGATTTTTTTTGACGGAAGGAGCAGATTGATGATCCCGATCCCGAATACACAGATAAGGAATCCGATTCCGATCATATATTCGATTCTTTTTCTTTTCCTTGTTTTTCTTCTTTCTGACATATGCTCACCTAAAATCTAAAATATAAAAACGGATTAAATGACTGTGTCACCAGAAATGCCAGCGAAAGTGCAAACATGACCAGATACATCACACCTGTCATTATATATTTTCCAACTCTGCTTCCAGGAGCCCTCTGAATATTTCTCATCAGTCTGTATCCAATGGAGGAGGATCCCAGCACTGCCATCAGATAGATCAGCCAGTTGGAGAGCAGATAAAACCAGCCCAGCTTGTCCATAAGCCCGCTGGCACCGATTCCAAACATCACACCTACATACTTCAGGGCATAACCAAGTGACGGGCTAAAGAACAGTACCCATCCGATCAGTATCAGCACCATCGCATAAATATGCCGTACTGCACCCGGCCACTTTTCCACATATTGTCCCCATACAAATTTTTCCAGAATCAATATAATTCCATAATACAGTCCCCATGCGACAAAATTCCATGCCGCACCATGCCAGAATCCGGTCAGCATCCAGACGATCAGAAGATTGGTGATCGTTCTGGAATCTCCTTTGCGGTTTCCTCCCAGTGGAATATACACATACTCACGGAACCAGGTGCTCAGAGATATATGCCATCTTCTCCAGAATTCTGTCACACTCGTAGATACATACGGGTAATGGAAGTTCTCCAAAAACTCAAATCCGAACATCTTTCCAAGACCGATCGCCATATCCGAATATCCGCCGAAATCAAAATAAATCTGGAATGCATAAGAAATACATCCGATCCACGCAGTCATCACCGAATAGCTGCCCAGATGCATCGCTGCGATCTGCTCAAAAACCGCTCCTGTCGTATTTGCAAGAATTACCTTTTTGGCAAGTCCCCGCATAAAATACATGGCTCCCTGTCCGAACTTGGTCAGGTTCATAAATCTGTGCTCCAACTGCTCCTCAATATCCACATACCGCACGATCGGTCCTGCGATCAGCTGCGGGAACATAGAAATATAAAGTGCAAAATACATCAGCTTTTTCTGCGGCTTTACCTCCCCCCGATATACATCGATAATGTAGGAAAGCGCCTGAAATGTATAAAAAGAAATCCCGATCGGAAGCGGCAGTTCTCTGTATGGAATATCAAACGGAAGAACTGCATTTACGGATTCCATCAAAAAGCCGTAATATTTGAAAAAGCCAAGAAGCAGCAGGTTTACAACCACCGCAAAAATCAGACTGTTTCGTTTTTTCTGTCATCATCTGCCTTTTCGGCAATATCCAGACCGCACACATAGTTCAGACAAATGGATAGAATCATCAAAATGACATAAACAGGCTCTCCCCATGCATAAAAGAAAAGGCTTGCGATCAGCATGACCAGATTCTTGAACCGATACGGAACAAGAAAATATACTGCCAGTACAATCGGCAGAAATACAAATAAAAATGTTATACTGCTAAACAGCATCTTTTGTTCCCCCTGCGTTTCTATAAACTTTTTGAAAAAACAGACTTATAAGTCTCTGCTTTTGGAGAGACTGCGTAAAATACGAACTTCCCTCTTACAGAAATCTGAGCTTCATCCAAAAGCTGCACCTGGTCAGGCGCATAACCGTCAAAGTCATTCCTTCTGTTCGCACGGCGCTGTTCTACAGCTGCCTTTACCTCTTCTGCCTGTTCCGTGGTCTTTGTTTTGACCAGTAAGATCTCCTGTGCTGACATACTGGATTCTGCCGTGTAGAGCATTACACCTTCATAATCTGCACTGTTGAGCCCATAATAGCGCTTCAGCCCCTGCACTCCTGCTTTTTTCATAGCCTTCGTATCCAGAGATGCCTCTACTTTTTTCTCTACCGCAGCAAAGCTCTTCGTACTGCCGCTGGTGAAAATCAGTAACAGTGCCACGTAAACAACGATCACTGCCACCAGTGCATACTTGATCACCACTGTTTTTTTGAGTATTTTTTATCTTATCTGTCATAAAGTTGCTACCTCCGCCATACGTTTGAGCCAGATTGGATAAAAATCCGCCTTGAAATGAATTCCATCCTCTTCATAATAAGTATCTGAAACCAACGAAGTATTATCTAAAAATGCAATCTGATTCTCATCACACATCTTCTGCAGTGCCGCATTGTACTCCGGAATCTTCTGAAAATACAGGCTTTTCTTCCTGCTTCGCCGCACTGACCGGGAAGATAGAATTCACATACAAAGTTGTATCCGGCAATTTTTTACGCAGCTGGTCGATCACTGCTTTATACTCTTTGATAAATAAATCCGTATCCCCATTTGTTGCAATCACGTCATTCATCCCATAGGAAAGAAAAATAACCTGAGGGTTAATGTCTGCCACTGTTTTTATCTGATCATCCAGCTCATCCAATTCTACTCCGATCTTGGCAACCACACTGGATGCATTCAAAAGATCATACTCTGTAAATGCCTCAGAAATCGAATCTCCCATCACGACCGAGCTGGAAAATAAGCTCTTATAGTTGATCTCACCACTTGCTTCCTGACTTTCCAGCTTGTCTTTCGTGTCCAGCTTGTTGATCTTTTTTTCAATATCCTTTACATTTTCTTTTTCTGCCGCTTTTATGATCGCAAGTCCCTCCTTCGTGTCCACTGTTTCAGCGGAAAAATAGCTGATTCCTTCCGCGATCAGAGTAACTGCAGCAAGCACTGCGACTGCACCGGCTCCGATTATCACATACTTTTTTTCTGTCTCTTCATCCGTATCTTTTGTCCCCTTATTCTTACCATCTTATCTTATTTTATAATACGTTTTCCATGCTTAAAAGTCAACGTTCCTGATGATAGATTCTCTCGCTGATCTCTTGCATTTTCATGTCGATCGTATGGAGCTGTTCTGCGCAGATTCCCAGATCTTCTGAAACAGAATCCGGAAATCCGTCCGTCTGTTTCTTATAATACAGTTTATGTTCTATACTTGCCCAAAAATCCATCGCGATCGTACGCATCTGCACTTCTACCTTCATCGGTTTTTTCTCATTCATAAAAAATACCGGTACTTCCAAAATCAGATGCAGACTTCTGTAACCGTTTGGTTTTGGATTCTTGATATAGTCCTTTCTCTCGATCAGTCTGATATCATCCTGCTCACATATTTTTTCCGCAAGCGTATAGATATCTTTCGGAAAACAGCAGATCACACGGATACCTGCAATATCACAGATATTTTCTTCTATGGCCTGTACACTGATCTCTATATTTTTCTTTTCATCTTCTCCAGGATACTAATCGGTTTCTTGATTCTGCTTTCAATTGATAAGATTGGATTCTGATCAGAATTGATCGATAATTCGTGATTCAACACTTCAAATTTTGTCTTAACTTCCAGCAGTGCACACTGATACTGCATGATCAGCTTCTGAAACGGCATCGCTGATTCTAAAAGCCTCTCCGGTTCTTTCAACTCTGTCAATTCTTCAAATTTCATTTCTTCCATATTAACTGCCCTTCTCTTCTGTACTGATTCCATATAAAATAATATCCAATAACTCTGATATCTTCAGATTATGTTCTTCTATAAATCGGGAAAAATCTCCTGTACGGCTTGCTTTATTCTGGTAATATCCATTGTACATATTCTGAAACAGACTCAGATATTCTACTGCCATTTCCATACTGATTCCCTCTCTTAAACGAATCTTGGACAGCAAATGCCGGTATTGCTCTCTTATATAGGCATCATATCTTTCCATCACACCAAAAAGTGCTTCTTTTAAATGCTCTGCCGGATATAACATCACATTAAAAAATATATTTCTGTCATACGGATTTTCAGCAAAAAACACTTCCCGTCTCTCCAAAAAAATACGGATTTCTTCCCTTGCTGTTTTTGCCTCTTCTTTCCCTTCTTCCATATAACTCATCAACTTTTCGAAGCTTTTCTTCACACAGTACAGATATAGCTCATCCTTATTTTTAAAATTATGGTAGATCAGCCCTTTTGCAATCTGATACTTACCGCATATCGCATTCAGCGAAACCGCATCGTAAGATCTGCTTCCAAACTCGATCGTAGCTGCATGTACAATTTTTTCACAAGTCTGTTTTGTCTTTTCTTCTTTTTTCATGCTGTTATCCTTTCTTTTTGACTATACAGTCTATAATAGGATACTATACAATTTTCTTACAATCAATATTTTTGCCTGTGTTTTTTTCTCTTTTTTATGGTATGATAGAGAAATCAATACTTATATTTTTTATCAGGAGGACATCCTTATGATCGCGTTAAAACTGACGAATGTCAAAGCCTGTATGTCTCATCTTCTTCTGATGGACACCTTCGATTCATTCCTTCTGATCGAAGGAGAGATCATGACATTCAATACGTTCAAAATAGACGGTTTTATTCAAAAAAACTTTTATACTTCTGAAGAACTGGAACAAATGGGCACACTCCCTGAATACGCTTACTGGAAGCAGCTTCGGGAATACTGCTTCTCCCTGATCAAAGGGAAAAGACTCCACTTGGATTTCGTTTTGTATTCAGTCTGTCTCCGAAAAATATTGCCCGCCTTATCGAGCAGAATGAACTCGGCCTGAATGCCGATGACATTCAGGGACTCTATTTGAATCTCCGCTATGATTCCACCGGACTTCAATGCATTACCGGTACATCTTTCAAATCCTTCTCCATGGACAAGTCGCTGGAACACGCCTGGGACAACATGGTACAGAAGTTTTTCCAGAAAAAAGGACTGGATTTCGAAATTTTGTAATCTGTAATTTTAGTTCAACGAATATCATTATATAAGACAGATCCACATTTTAATCTTAAAAATTATGAAAGTTTTTCTTAAGATTACAAAGTGATTTTATTGCCTTTTTCGTAAATGACATCTACGGTTTCATCAACTGGCATCGGATGGGACAAAGACAGGGAAGCGAAGCTTTCTAAACAATATAAAAGGGAGTCCGAAAAAGAAATGGTTCTAATCCCTTTCTTTTTCGGACTCCCTATATTTTTTTATTTTGTCAAAAGCATCATAATCTGATTACTTCTCTGTACAAATGCTGTCATCTCTTGTGGACTCAGTGGTTTGTGGGCAAGCAGCGCCAGATCATACAGCTGCTTACAGATCAGCTCTACATTCTCACCTTCTTTGTTCTCTACCACATACTGCACCAGTGGATGATCTGCATTCAGGATCAAGGACGCCTGTCCGCCGAACATACCGGTATCCATACCACCCATTCCATACATCTTCATCATCTCTTCCATACGTCTAGACTCTTCAGACAACACGGCCATGGAAGCAATATTCTCATCTTTTAATTTTTCTACTTTGACATCCAGTTTCTCATTATTCAGCACTTTTCTGAAGATTTCTGTCAGACTGTCTGCATTCTTCTGGAATGTCTCTTTTTCTTCTTCTGCAACTTCTGCTTTCAGAGACTCATGAACATCTGCATCGATTCTCTGGAATTTTACATTGTCATGCTTCTGCTCCAGATAGGTAATGAATGCAGAATCAATATTATGTGCCAGGATCACTGCATCCTGCCCCTGCTCTTTGAACATATTGATGTACTGACTCTGCTGCTGTTCATTCGTCACGTAGAAAATATTAGTCTTTGGTGTCTCTTTCGTCTCTTCTGAATCCGTTGTCTCCTCTGCCTTTGTCTCTTCTGCTGTTTCTCCGCCATTGGCCTTGATACAGTCTTCCAGAGTGAGATATTTGTGGTCAAGATTCTTAAACAACATCGAATCTTTTACTTTTTCTCCGAATTTTTCATCTTTCAAACATCCAAACTTGATAAACGGACTGATATCATCCCAGTATTTTTCATAATTTTCTCTGTCTGTTTTGAACATACCGTTCAGTTTGTCTGCAACCTTCTTAGAAATATAGTCTGCAACTTTTGTTACAAATCCATCATTCTGCAGTGCACTTCTGGATACATTCAGAGGCAGATCCGGACAGTCGATCACACCTTTTAATACCATCAAAAATTCCGGAATCACTTCTTTGATGTTATCTGCAATAAATACCTGATTGTTATACAGTTTGATCTTTCCTTCAATGGAATCATACTCTGTATTGATCTTCGGGAAGTACAGGATTCCTTTCAGATTAAACGGATAATCCATATTCAGGTGAATCCAGAACAGTGGCTCCTTGTAATCCATAAATACTTTTCTGTAGAACTCGATATAATCATCCTTTGTGCAGTCGCTCGGATTTTTTGTCCAGAGTGGATGAATATCGCTTAAGGAAACCGGACGTTTTACAATTTTAACTTTCTGTTTCGGCTCACCTTCTTCACCTTCTTTTGGCTCTTCTGTAATATGTTCTACCACTTCATCCGTATCCAGAACATCTGCCTCATCGATTGTCTCATACTCCGGCTCTGCATTGGCCTTGGAGAGGAAAATCTCTACCGGCATGAATGAGCAGTATTTTTCCAGCACTTCTCTTGCACGGTATTCATTTGCAAATGCAAGACTGTCCTCGTTCAGATATAATGTAATCTCTGTACCAACCTCTGTACGGTTTCCTTCCTGCATCTCATACTCTGTACCGCCTTCACTTACCCAGTGTACTGCGGCTGCACCCTCTTTATAAGACAGCGTATCAATCTGCACTTCGTCCGCTACCATAAACGCAGAATAGAATCCCAGACCAAAATGTCCGATCATTTCATCCTCTGTCGTCTTGTCTTTATATTTCTCCAAAAACTGTGTGGCACCGGAAAATGCGATCTGTGTAATATACTCTTCCACTTCTTCTGCTGTCATACCGATACCGTTGTCAATGAACTTCAGCGTCTTTTCTTCCGGATTGACAATGACCTGAATCTTTCCTTTATAATCATCGGGAAGCTCACACTCACCCATCATATCCAGCTTTTTATATTTTGTGATCGCATCGCATCCGTTGGACACTAATTCACGAATGAAAATATCATGGTCAGAATATACCCATTTTTTAATGATCGGAAATATATTCTCGCTGTCGATAGATAAATTACCTTTTTTTGTTCCCATATCTAAACACTCCTCTTTCTTTACAAACTCACCCGTCCTGCGGGTTTTCTTCTGTCTATGAAGTATTTTAGTACACCATGTTTTAAAAGTCAACAGAAAATTAGCACTCTTTTCAGTTGAGTGCTAATAAAATTATGAACTCTATAAACTTTTTATAAACAAGAAACAAATACAAAATACTCCTGTCAAGTGGTATAATCAATTCTGTCAGCTTATTCACTCTTTCCAAAGAAAAGGAGGTTTTCAAAATGGAACAGAATTTTTCACTTACTCCGGTGCATACTGACAAACAGATTCAGGAAATTTCCAATCTTGCTTCTGTTATCTGGCATGAGCACTTCACTCCCATTATCGGCATACAGCAGGTAGAATATATGCTGGAAAAATTTCAGTCTTTTCATGCCCTGAAAGAACAGATGGAAACCGGATATGAATATTTTCAGATTTTTGACAATACAGAGTTTTGCGGGTACTGCGGGATTCATCAAGAAGAAACTACACTGTTTCTAAGCAAACTCTATTTAAAAAAAGAGGCGCGAAACCGACACCTCTCTACAAAAACGATCCAGTATTTAAAAACTCTCTGTCAAAAACGCGGTCTCTCTTCCATCTGGCTTACGTGCAACAAATACAATACGAATACCCTTGCGGTCTATCATCATCTTGGATTTGAGACGGTTCGTTCACAGGTAGCGGATATTGGAAACGGATATGTCATGGACGATTATATCCTGGAATGCAGAGTCTGACCGTACTCTGCATTTTTCTTTTGTCTATTCTTTATAAAACTCTCCATAATCAGTAGAACCAATTTTCTCACTCGGCTCAAGCGTAACGGCCGCCCCTGTTGTCTGTATTTCTGTTCCTTTTGGAATCGGTACATTCTCATAACTGAGTTCCAATTCTTTTGGTGCAAACGAAATCACCTCTACTCTGTGTTCTTCATCTGCTGCAAATTCTGATAAAAATGAATCCGGAAGTGTCATCATAAGATCATTCCAGTCCGGTTCAGACTTCACATTATAAAGCCCCTCTGGAAAATCACGCCCCGCAGTCATTGTCTGTCCTACTTCTACTCGCACTGAATCCTGCAGTGGATTTGTCTCTCCATGAAGCCTTTCTGTCTGCGCACAATCCGAACGGAATTGAAGTGCTGCCCCGCTTTTCACTTCCAAAAGAGCTCCATCGTATAAACGCAGATCATCCATCACAGCTGCCTGATTCGGATTTTCAGGGTCATTTCCAATCTGTTGCCAGATGTAAATTCCATTCTCATCATCGATCAAATAAATCGCACTTTCCCCATCCTGCGCCTCTACTGTATAAATTCCCTCTGGAATATGAACGCCAACCTCATAATATCCTCCGGTAAGAACTTCATCGTATGCTTCGCCTGTCTCAGAAAGCTGTCTCTTTGCAAACTGATATTCATCATATTCCTCTCCCGACTGACTCTGCCCCTTCTCTTGTTCCTCGAAATAACTGTTCAGTGCAACGGCACCAACTGCTGCCACAAGCAGGATTACGCTTCCGATCGCCAGACCCTTCCCGATCTTCTGCACCGCATCACGCGGCTGTGAATCCTGCATCTTTACGCTTTCATTAAGATGATAGACTTTCTTTGTGTTTTTTTCATTATCAAGCCCGCATTCCACGCACCGTCCGTTTACCAGTTTTCCACCACACAGATAACATCTCTTTCCCCCAAGCATAAGCCCTCCCATTCCTGCTGCTTTTTCAGCTTTGCAGACACATCATTTCCTGTTATCATTTACTTTTTACAACATCCAGCGCCTTCTGCAGCTGATTGTCACTGGTCGGATTCGCCGCATCGTAGGTATATTCTACCTCCACATCCGGCTGAATTCCTTTTTTATGGATGTTTTCTCCACTCGGTGTAAAATACTCCGCCGTCGTGATCTTGATCATCGTATCATCCTCAAAACAAAATAATTCCTGCACGATTCCCTTTCCGTACGTCGTGGTTCCCACAAGGGTACCAATTCCGTAGTCTTTTACGGCACCGGCAAAAATCTCTGACGCGCTGGCACTGTAGCCATTTACAAGCACTGCCAATGGTTTCTGAAATTCATGCTTTCCATCGCAGTCGTAGGTTTCTTCATTCCCGTATTTGTCTTTAATAGAAACGATTCTTCCTTCCGGAAGGATCAGTTTCAGCATCTCTACAACAGTATCCAGGTTTCCTCCCGGATTATTCCGAAGATCGATAACAAGTCCTTCCATCCCCTGAGCTTCCAGATCTTCCAGTGCGGACTTGAACTGTTCGTAAGTCACATCTTCAAACCCCTGCACAGAAATATATCCTATCTTATCTTCCTTCATCTCATGCTCGACTGTCTGTGACTGAATTTTTTCTCTCACAGCTGTCAGCGTGTGCTCTTCCCGGTCTTCTCCTCGATAAACGGAGAGTTTCACCTCTGTTCCTTCTTCACCTTTAATCCAGGATACAACCTCAGACGTATCCTGATCTTCGATCTTATGGTCATCGACCTGATACAGGATATCTCCTTCTAAAAGCCCTGCCTTTTCTGCCGGACTGGCTTCATAGACCGTTGTAATCGTGATCTCCCCGGTCTGTACATTCTGCATCATAGCGGCTCCGATCCCCGAATATTCTCCCGAGGTGCTCTCTTTGATCTCTTTTGTCTCTTCCTCATTGTAATATACCGTATACGGATCATTGAGTGCACTCAAAAATCCGGCATACACTGCATCTTCCAGATCCTCCTGCTTTACATCATCACTGTAGAGATAATACTGATCGATCATTTTTTCAATTTTTTTAAATTTTGCTTCGGTCTTTTTCTCTGCCCGCTCCTGCTTGGCAGTCACACTGTCCTTTTGCAAAAGCAATCCGGAAAGCTCCGGTACCTTTGTGCAGACTCCTACTGCAAATAACATAATAAGGGCGCCTGTGAGCGCCCCTTTTATAAAACTTTTATGTCTGTTCATACTCTGTTACCAACTTTCGGTATTTTAGAAATACTGATCCGGACTGACTGCAACTCTATTTAACTCTACCTGGAAATGCAGATGTGGTCCTGTGGACTGTCCTGTAGAACCAACCGCACCAATCTGCTGGCCTCTTTCCACATACTGTCCCGCACTTACACAAATACTGCTGTGGTGCATATATTTTGTCACCAGACCGTTTCCGTGATCGATAACTACCCAGTTACCGGCGCTGCTGCTGTATCCGGCGATGATCACACGACCGGCTGCCGCGGCATATGTAGGTGTTCCGGTCGGCGCAGCATAATCGTTTCCTTTGTGTCCGCCGACTTCAAACTCACGGATTTCTCCAAAATAACTGGACTGGTAACTCATTCCCGGACACGGATGTGTGAAATAACCACTTCCGCTGGATACATTGCCGGATGACGGAGGTGTCACTGTGGAACCGCCTCCTGTACCACTGCCTGTATTATTATTGGAATTATTCTGATTCTGCTGCTCTTGCTGCTGTAACTGCTGCTGTCTTGCTGCCTCAGCCGCTTCTTCCTGGCGTCTCTTCTCTTCCTCCACCAGCTTCTGCAGTGTCTCCATCTTGCTGCCGAGCTGACTGCTTAAATCTGCCAGCTGAACATCCTTTCTTTTAACAATGTCTGCGCCTGTGTCTGCTGGTTCACAAGATCCGTCTGAAGTGTATTTAATTCCTCATACTCTTTCTGCAGCGCCGCTTCCTGCTCTTCCACTGCCTTTACTGTCTTCTGGAATTCTTTTAACTTATCTCTATCATATTCAGACAGCTTGGAAATATACTCTGTTTTATTCAAAAAATCACTGATATTTTCACTGTCAGCAAGAACTTCAATAAATTCCATATTTCCATTCTCGTACATATATTTGATGCGGATCTTCATACTCTGGTACTGTGTATTTTCTTCTACTTTAGCCTGCACCAGATTTTCCTCTGCTTCTGTGATCTCCGCCTGCTTTGCATCCAGCTTGGACTGTGTCTTTTCCATCTCTTCTGCAATCTTTTTCAACTCTGTCTCAACAGTCGTCTTCTCTGCCTGCACACTGTCCTTTTGCTGCTGCAGCTGATCTACTGCATTCTGTGCATCCTGTACAGTCTCCGCATGTACCGGAAGTACCGTTCCGACAGAAAGCGCCGCTGCCAGACATAATGCTGTCACTTTTTTCATACGTTCTTTCATATGTTCACCTATACTTTCAAATGCTTGCGTACTGTAAAGAAACTTCCCAGAAATCCGATTCCTACTCCAAGCAGAAGTCCGATTGGAAGCAGGTAGCGATATACATCTCCTACCGGCAGGAATTCCACGATATTTTTCAGGATCTGGAATTTTGTCATCACATATCCCACTGCTCTTCCATAAAGTGCATACAATAATGCCAATGGAAGTACCGCTCCGACAATTCCAATGATCAGACCTTCCAGCACAAATGGAGAACGTACTACAAAGTCCTTTGCACCGATATATTTCATAATTGCAATTTCTTCTTTACGAACCGTAATACCCATGGTTACGGTATTGCTGATCAGGAAGATCGAAACTCCAAACAGGATCAAAATGATCGCGATTGACACATATCCAACCAGTACATTGACACTGGAAAGTGTATTCGCCACAACATCTGATTTATTGACCTTTCTGACTCCGTCCAGTCCCTCCGCAAACTTTACCAGTTCCTTCTGTGTTGCAGAAAGTGATTTGCTCTTGGAGATCATATTGCTGTCCTTGTCCTCCTGCGGTTTCATATAAACCGCATAACTGCTGGAGCCTGCAAGCGGATTGTCATCCTTAAATCCATCTGCCAGTTCCGGATTGTCTCCAAAGTACTCTTCTTTAAAACTGTTCCATGCATCATCTTCCGAAACATACTCTACTTTCAGAACATCATCCCTGCTGCGAAGCTCCTTGCCAATCTCCTCGATCTGACTTTCTGTTGCATCCTCATCAAAGAATACTGTAATCGCCACGCCTTCCTCTGCAGTCTTTACAAAATGCTGCAGATTCAGCACGATAGAAAAGAACAGTCCGAACAGAAAAATACAAGCTGACATTGTCGCAATAGATGCGATAGAGAACATTTTATTTCTCCCGATGTTCTTAACTCCCTGTTTTCCTACGTATCCTAATGTACTAATCCTCATCTATATACCCACCTTTTTGTTCATCACTCACGATCACGCCCTGTTTCATCGTAATAACTCGTTCGTTCATCTCGTTTACGATCTCCTGGTTATGTGTAACAACAAGTACTGTCGTTCCTCTGTCATTCGCCTCTTTGAGAAGACTCATGATTTCCCACGAATTGGTAGGATCCAGGTTACCGGTCGGCTCGTCGGCCAACAAAATTGCAGGTTCATTTACGATTGCTCTGGCAATCGCCACTCTCTGCTGCTCTCCACCGGAAAGCTCCTTCGGGAAAGCTTTATATTTTTGCGCCAGACCTACAAGAGAAAGTGCTGCCGGCACTTTTCGCTTGATCACTCTTGTCGGTGTTTCTGTCACACGAAGTGCAAACGCGATATTCTCATAAATATTCCGGTCCTTCAACAGACGGAAATCCTGAAAGACAACCCCGATGCCTCTTCTGTATTTTGCAATGTTCCGATGTTTCATCCGTTTTAAATTCTGCCCGTTTACAATGATCGTGCCTTCTGTAGGCTCCAGTTCCTTCATGATCAGACGAATCAATGTGGATTTTCCGGAACCGCTGTCTCCTACGATAAAAACGAACTCTCCCTGTTCGATCTTAACAGACACACCGTTTAACGCAGCATTCCCTTTGGAATACTCCTTCGTTACATCTCTTAATTCAATCATCATGCTCCTCCTAATTATTCATACTTTATCGGACGAAGTCCGCCCGCCGCAGGCATACATTGCGGGATGCCCGGATGGGTATACTTTATCGGGCGTAAATCCGCCTGCTTAATATTCCAGCGTCTCCATGTATTTCATATATTTTACGACCATCAGTGCAATCTTGAATGTGATCGCATCTTCAAATACACGCAGATCCAACCCTGTACTTTTCTGAAGCTTATCCAGTCTGTACACGAGTGTATTTCTGTGAATATAAAGCTGTCTGGATGTCTCTGATACATTGAGACTGTTCTCAAAGAACTTGTTGATCGTAGTCAGTGTCTCCTCATCAAATTCATCCGGTGATTTCCCCTCAAAAATCTCTTTGATAAACATCTTGCAAAGCGGAATCGGCAGCTGGTAGATCAGACGTCCAATTCCAAGTGTGCTGTATGCTACAATGTCTTTCTCATCAAAGAAGATCTTGCCGACATCCAACGCCAGTTTTGCTTCTTTGTAGGACTTGGAAACTTCCTTGATGTCGTTGACAACCGTTCCATAGGCAATGTGGATTTTGTCATCCTCGGACTCAGCCCGCAGGATCTCCATCATTTCTTTGGCCATCTTTTCAAGCTCTCTGCTTCCGGCCTTATCAGCCAGCTCTTTGACAACAATGATATTTTTCTCATCTACTGCTGTCACGAAGTCTCTCGACTTTCCGCCAAGCAGGTTTCTGACATTATCCAGAGCAACACTGTCTTTTTCGTGTGATGTCTCAATAATAAAGATAACACGTTTTGCTTCTGTGTCAATATGTAATTTTTTTGCGCGATTATAAATATCTACAAGAAGCAGGTTGTCAAGAAGCAGATTTTTGATGAAATTATCCTTGTCAAAACGCTCCTTATATGCTACCAGAAGACTCTGAACCTGGAACGCTGCGATCTTACCCAGCATGTAGACATCTTCGCTCTCTCCGCCTGCCAGCAGAACATACTCAAGCTGCTGCTCATCAAAGATCTTGAAGAACTGACATCCCTGGATCACCTGGCTGTCTGCCGGAGATTCTACAAAAGACAACACCGCGCTTTCATAATTCCATGTATCCTCAAATGTCGTAGCAAGCGCCTTTCCTTCTGTATCCAGAACGCAAAAGTCAATTCTGGAAATTCCTTTTAATCCTTCGATTGTGTTTTGAAGTATCTGATTTGAAATCATACCTTTTTCCTCCGCTTATCTACTCGTTTCCATGTGCATATTTCACAATTTTTTTACTCTTTCACTTTTGTCTGCACAACCCATATTTTATATACTAAGGCAAAACATCAAAAAAAGAAAGAGGAAATCCACTTTTTTTATGCATTTCCTCATAGTTTTTTACAAAAAATTCATATTTATACGGCTATACATAGTATACAAACCGAAGCTTTTTATTCTTCACTTCTCTGCTGCCGTCCCACCTGGTAACGGAACACTTTCCTGCGCAGAAATCTCTGAAGCTTTCCTTTTTTCTGCTTTTTCATATAGATTTCTTTCAGAACGCTCCCGCACCCAAACCACACTCTTGCATTTAACAATGCGCTGTTCCGCTGTATCAAAAGCTCCTGCTCCGGTGATGGAAGCAGGGAAAAAATGCAATCTGTCTCAGCACCATTGACCGCATTGATCACCTGCTCTATTCCCGCACCATCCGGCGGCAGAACGCCTCTTCCTGCCAGGATCAGCTTTCTGTCATGTTCCCGGATCGCGGATTCCATCTCTAAAAGCTCTGTTTCTGACTGTGCCACAAGAAATACACGCTTTTTGTTTCTCTGTATATAGCGGAGAAACATCTTTAAAAACACCTGTCCCGCCGTATCACGCAGCAGCGTCTTTTCTCTGACTCCTGCCGCCTCCAGAATCTCCGTCTCTCCCGGCAGCACCAGATTCAGTGATTCCACTGCTTCTTTCCAGCCCGGCATATCTTTCCCTTTCAGCAGCATGTCCATCGTGATGATCTCAACTGTGTTAATGGAATCACTTTCCATATACTGCACCACTTTCTGCATCGCTGCTTTTGCACTCGTCTGATAGAGTTCTATATTCAAGATATTGATCTTCTCATTCAT
>ENA-OQIF01000410-OQIF01000410.1-human-gut-metagenome-genome-assembly--contig:-NODE-410-length-17366-cov-2.184755_pt1 | contig 17366 bp, 24 predicted proteins | sample MGYA00242574_ERZ504738 | MGnify/ENA primary metagenome ERZ504738 (study PRJEB26092, sample SAMD00036437) | human gut metagenome | host: Homo sapiens | study: EMG produced TPA metagenomics assembly of...
GTTTAGGTGTCTTGTCTGATTTTTTGAAGTTTGTTCTGATTCTGATATTTTCGCTGACTCTGATATTTTCGCTGATTTTACTGTTTTCGAAGGAATTGCTGTTTCTTTCGGTACCGGTGTAGATTCTGGTATCTGTAATTCTTCAGATTCACCTTTTTCTGCCAGCAATTGTTCGGACCGTGCACGCTCTCCCAGATATTTTCCGTTTTCTCCTGCTATTTTTTTATAAGTTTCAATATCTTCATAGGAACTCATATGAGCTCTTTTTTCCAGAAAGCGGTACAGGGGCAGATGCCTGTACACATTTTCTCCTGTAAAAAATGTCCCCGGCAATACTGCCAGAGTGGCAAAAAAGCACATGCTAAGCAGAATGCAGAACGCTTTCTGAACGTTTGTCACATGGATCACCTCTTGACTTATCCTATGTCCATGTTTTCCCATTTATACCCTGTTCACACTGACGGAACAATTTTCCTGTCAGCCGCCTATTTCCTCAAACGCCATGTTCAATCCTTCTGAGATTGTGAAGCTCAGGTATTTTACTGTCTCATCCACATCTTTGGGAGTTACAAACATGGTGTGAAGATGAGGAGATATCATTTCTTCCAGAAATTCTTTCTGTTCTGCCTCTTCCAGAGCTTCCAGAAGGTGTGCCATGGAATCATGGACGATAGTTGCCGCATCTACTACGGTGGGCACTCCGATCCCAATCACTTTTACCTGCAGATTTTCTTCTGTAAGCCCCACTCTGTGATTGCCTACACCGGAACCCGGGTTGATTCCTGTGTCTGTGATCTGAATTGTACGGTTCAGGCGTCTGGTGCTTCTTGCTGCCAGCGCATCAATGGCAATCACTATGTCCGGCTTTGTCTCTGCCACGATTCCCTGTATGATTTCAGATGTCTCCATCCCTGTCTGCGCCATTACTCCCGGGATAATTCCGCTGATACGGTGCTATTTTTTCTTTTCCAAGACTCTGCAGGCCATACTCTCTTATCATATGTCTCGTTATATGAAGATTTTCTACCACATGAGGCCCCAGGGAATCGGCTGTGATCGCTGAATTTCCCAGACCTACTACCAGAATGGACAGCTCACGCTCCAGATTGATCACATTCTGTAAATGACGGGCGATTTCCAGGGAAATTTCTCTGTGATAATCCTCATCATGTATAGAAAGCCCCGGAGCTTCTATCGTAATATAGCTTCCCTGGGGCCGTCCCATTGTCCGGGCACCGTTTTCTGTGGTGATCTTTACCACAGTGGTACGGATATCTTTCTCTTCGTTATAATCTTCGTGGATCTCCACTCCCCGGACTTCTACGTTTTCCTCTGTAAACCGTTCGGTTGCCTCCAGCGCCAGGTCTGTTCTTATTCCGTAATTATCCAACATCTCTTTTCCTCCGTACTTCATTCAATATTTGTTACTGTTTACTCCGTTCTTATAACAACTTTTTATATCTATTTTTAGCTTTTTTTATAGAAATATGTATTGACAAGGAAGATTATTTGAGATAATATATATAAGCATGTTCATAGGAGCGCCCGTGTCTGTTTCTATGACAGGAGTATAATAATATTTTATCGAATTAAATTGGAGGTGTACGAATTGGCTAACATTAAATCTGCTAAGAAAAGAATTTTAGTAAACAGAACTAAAGCAGCAAGAAACAAAGCAATCAAATCTGCAGTTAAAACTTCTATGAAGAAAGTTGAAGCAGCAGTAGCAAATAAAGATAAGGCAGCTGCAGAAGTAGCATTAAAAGGATGCTGTTTCCACAATCAGCAAAGCTACATCCAAAGGTGTTTATCATAAAAACAACTGCGCAAGAAAAGTTGCCCGTTTAGCTAAAGCTGTTAACAGCATTGACTAATTATAGATTGAATTTTAATTATAAGCTTATGATTAAAAAGGACAGCCATCACCGTCATGTGGCTGTCTTTTTGTTATTATCTTTTGTAACTGCCAGAATATCCGGCAGTTACCGTTTTTCTTATTTTACTTTACTGCTGTACTTAATGATCAGTAATTCTACGCTCAGCTTATCTTCCAGGCGTCCTGTTTTTACTGATTCTTCCGCATCCACAAAATCTTTTACTGCCTGTTCCAGTTCAGATATGGTGTAAGCTCTGGCACATGTTGTAATGTTTCTCACAACAAATCCGGGAACTCCCAGTTTCGAAGCTATTTCTGTCTGCGCAAGTCCTGCTGCCGCAAACTGTTTTGCCAACAGCAGCTGGCGATACTGCTTCGCAAGAAGAAACAGGATCCTCATCGGTGGCTCTTTCAATGTCAGCAGATCATAATAAAGTTCCAGTGCACGCTTCTGATTTTTCTCTGTTACTGCACGCACCATATCAAAAATTCTGTTGGTTGTCTGGGTGGTGCAGATTTCTTCAATATCCTCTGCAGTCACCACATCCCTGCCTTCTGTATAACTGATAAGCTTCTCCATCTCCATCCTGAGATTCCCCATATCAGTTCCTGTTTTGGTCAGCAGAAGTTCCATATCTCTCTGAGTGATCTTTTTTCCGGCTTTCCCCAGGATCCCTGCTGCCCAGCGCATCAGAGTTTTTTCATCCTGTCTGATAAATTCCGCAATACTTCCGCAGGCTTTTACTGCTTTGTACATGCGGTTTCTCTTGTCTACTTCCGTTTCTGCAAAACCAGATACAGATAGTCCGGCAGCTCTTTCATATAATCTGCCAGTTCCTCACACTTATTTTTGAAAAAACCTGTATCTTCCAGCAAAACAACTCTGCGCTCTGCGAAAAATGGCATGGTTTCACAGAGGTCGATCAACTGTTTTACATCAATCCCCTTGCCTTCATAGTGATTGAAGTTCATAGTATCACCATCCGGATTCAGTGCCTTTACCAGATTCTGTTTATACTGTTGTTTCAGATATGCTTCCTCTCCATAGAGAAGATACACCTGTTTAAAATTTCCTGATTTAATGTCTGCCTGTATGTTTTTCAATTTTCTACTCCTGAGGCTGTTTTGTCTGTAACTGTTCAGCAATCTGTTGTTCTATTCACAGATACCAAGATATCAGACTGCAGAGCAGTTACTTTGTTACTGTTCTCAGTAACGTTACTTTTATTGTATCAATTCCATGACATAATAGCCAGCAGAAAATTTCAGATTATTATTCAGCCGCCCAGCTCCACCATTCTGTGAATGCATCTTCCGGCGCCTTCCATGATATTTTCCGGAAGGAAGATTTCTTCCCCGCCCTGTCCTTTCAGGCAGTTGTAGATGTCCATTAAGGTGGTAACCTTCATATTCATGCATGTAAGCTGTACTGCAACCGGGTAAAATTTCTTATCAGGACATTCAAACTGAAGATGCTCTACAATGCTGTTTTCTGTTCCGATGATAAATTCTTTATGTTCAGATTTCTTTGCAAATTCCATGATTCCTGTAGTGGATCCTACATAATCAGCTTGCTCTGCTACTTCCTGACGGCATTCCGGGTGTACCAAGAAAAGTGCATCCGGATGTGCTGCGCGGGCTTTTTCTACATCTTTTGCGCTGACCACGATATGTCTCGGACATCCGCCCTTGTAAAATGCAAAAGTTTTCTCCGGGAGCTTCTCTGCCACGTAGTGTCCCAGGTTCGGATCCGGAATAAATAAAATCTTATCCTGCTCCAGCTTTTTGCAGATTTCAACTGCTGATGAGGACGTAACACATACGTCACATTCTGTTTTCAGTTCTGAAGTTGTATTAATATAGGCGACAACTGCATAATCCGGATACTGTGCTTTTAATTCACGCAGACCTTCCAGATTCAACTGCTCTGCCATAGGACATCCGGCTACAGGATTAGCAAGCCATACTCTCTTCTTCGGGCTTAAAATCTTGCAGGTTTCTGCCATAAAACGAACGCCGCACATGATCACACCGCTGCAGTCTCTTTTGGACGCCTGTACACTCAGGCCATAGGAATCTCCTGTATAGTCTGCTACTTCCAGAATCTCCTGACCCTGATATGCGTGTGCAAGAATACAGATATCCTGTTCTTTTTTCATTCGCAGGATTTCCTGCTGAATTTCTGCTATTGTCATCTTCTGAATCCTTTCTTACTTATATGTTATGATGTTTTCCTTTTCCCAGGGCTGAAGTGGCGCAAGGAAACCTGCTTTCTTCAGCTGTTCTCCGATCAAATCCAGCCTTTCCTGGCTGGATGCTTCTATCAGATGATAGTGATACCCGGAAGTAGCACTGCTTAATACACTGGAATGGCTGTTGTTGATCGCCTGGACAAATTCATTCACATCCTGTCTGGAACGAATATCCATTTCTGCAGTGACACGGCCATAAACCCTGTGGCTGATGCTGATATTTTTCACCCGCCCGCCACAGTCCACGATCAGATTCAGTTCCTCCGCTGCATGCTCCTGCCCATGGCGTACTTTAAATTCCCTGGTGCATGCAATATCTTTATCCTGCTGCAACACATATCCTCTGGTCGTTGACAGGATTCCCGGTGTAGATGCACGTATCACAGCCATATCCTGCACGATCACCTGTCTGCTTACTCCGAACTGTGATGCCATCGCCCTGGCAGCCACAGGTTTTTCTTCCTGCTGAAGGAGCTTTAAAATTTCAGTTCTTCTCTGAGCAGTATTCATACTTTCCCATCCTTTCTCCACGATATAATCCTATAGCAAATTATCCGCTGCAAAACAGCTTCGCTGCCATGTTATTATATTGCATGAAGATTCTTCATGGAAATGTCAAGGATTGGAGCAGAATGTGTCAGTGCACCGCTGGAAACAAAATCCACACCTGTTTCCAGGATTTTGGCGATATTTTCCTTTGTGATATTTCCGGAGCATTCTGTCTGTGCCCGGCCTGCGATAAGCTCTACTGCTTCTTTCATCATTTCCGGTGTCATATTGTCAAGCATAATGATATCTGCTCCTGCTTCTACTGCTTCTTTTACCTGTTCCATAGTCTCTACTTCAATCTCGATCTTACGGACAAATGGTGCATATTCTTTTGCCATGGCCACTGCTTTCGCTACGCTTCCGGCTGCTCCGATATGATTATCCTTAAGCAGTACTCCGTCAGAAAGATTATATCTGTGGTTGCATCCGCCGCCTATACGTACAGCATATTTTTCAAAAACACGACAGTTCGGAGTTGTCTTTCTGGTGTCCAGAAGTGTTACCTTACTTCCTTCCAGAAGCTTTGAAACCTGTTTTGTATAAGTAGCGATACCACTCATTCTCTGGAGATAATTCAGGGCAACTCTCTCTCCGGAAAGAAGCACCCGGATATCTCCTGTTACTGTTCCAAGAAGATCGCCCTTCTTTACTGCCTCACCGTCTTTAAAGTTGAAACTGATCTCTGTTTTCTCATCCAGAATCTGGAATACTCTCGCATATACATCCAGTCCGGCAATGATTCCGTCTTCCTTTGCGATCAAATCTACGGTTCCTTTTACTGCGCTTCGCATCACTGCATTCGTGGAAACATCCTCACTGGTAATGTCCTCCTGAAGCGCCATACGGATCAGCTTGTCTGCCTGCATTTTCATTGTAATACTATTCATGACTTTTTTTCATCCTTTCAATTTCTTTTAATACGGTTTCGTGGCAGGCATTAAGCAGTTCTTCTCTGCTTTCATACATATTCATATCAATTGCATCTGCCCGCACATATTCCGGTGTCTGTCCAAATATCATATCATCTGCAGCCTTTCTTGCAAAGACCAGAGATTCCAGAAGAGAATTACTTGCCAGACGGTTTCTTCCATGGACGCCATTACAGCTTGTCTCTCCACAGGCATAAAGTCCCTTCATGGAGGTTTTGCTTCCCAGATTTACCTTGATTCCACCCATAAAATAATGCTGTGCCGGAACAACCGGGATTGGCTCTTTTCTCGGATCAAAACCTTCTTCCACGCATTGTTCATAAATATGAGGAAAATGTTCCAGAATTGTTTTCTCTCCCAGAGGGCGCATATCTTCCCATACAAACTCTGTTCCATCCTTTTCCATCTGGGCAAAAATCTTCTGGCTCAGCAGATCTCTCGGCTGTAATTCGTTTGTAAAACGCTGTCCGTTCTTATCATACAGAAGAGCGCCTTCTCCTCTGACTGATTCTGAAACCAGGAAACGCCGTCCGGGTTTCTTTGAATAGAGAGTTGTCGGATGAATCTGGATATAGTCCAGATTTTCCATTTCCACATGGTGCTTCATTGCAATTCCCACACCATCTCCCGCAATATGCGAAAAGTTGGTAGAGTTTTTAAAAAGCCCGCCGATTCCGCCACAGGCAAGAACCACATACTGAGAATAAACAGGAAATGCCTGGTCATTCCGGTCCATTGCAATGATTCCGCAGGCTGTATTGTCTTTGGAGATCAGGTCTACCATAGTCATATATTCACAAATTTCAATATTTCTTTTATTTTTGCAGCAGTTAAGAGAGTCTGTGTGATTTCTTTTCCTGTAATATCCTCATGAAAAAGAATTCTTGGCTGGGAATGTGCTCCCTCTCTGGTAAATGCCAGATTTCCCAGACCATCCCTTGCAAAATCCACATGATAACGCAGAAGATCTCTGATAATATCATTGGAGCTGCGGATCATCAGATCTACTGCCCGTTTATTATTCTCATAATGTCCTGCCCGCATGGTATCTTCAAAATAATTTTCATAGTCATCTTCGCCGCGCAGCATACAGATTCCGCCCTGTGCCAGGAATGAATCTGACTGGTCTGCCTCCTGCTTGGTGATAAGCAGGATTTTCATTTTCTCCGGAAGGTTCAGTGCACAGTACAGTCCGGCTGCCCCTGTTCCCACAATAATGACATCATAATGTTCTTTCATCTTTCTTTCCTCACATCATGCCTGATTTTCGTTTGTCTGTGCAATTATACTCCCCAGATATACAAGTGTCAAGACACCTGTATATAATTATGACAACATTGTTTGCTTTGAGTTACTGTGAACGTAACCACTTTGAAAATCCTACTGCTTATTGCTTTTCACATCTCCACAGGGGTCTTACTTGATTCGGTTAAAGGCAGAAACAGATTTTCCATTGACTATTGTAACCGCCCCACAGTCTCTGGTGATCAGCACTCTGCTTCCACTCTTCTTCAGCCGTTCCAGCGTATCCGGCGACGGATGCCCGTATGTGTTTGTTGCAGAACAGGAAACAACAGCCAGTTCCGGTCTGACGATTTCCAGAAACTCTGCTCCTGTAGAATATCTGGAACCGTGATGAGCAGTTTTCAGGAAGTCCACATCTTCAAGACACCCATTCTGTATCAGTTTTTCTTCTGTCACCATCCCGATATCTCCGGTAAAAAGCCCTTTGAAATACTTTGCTTATCATTTCCAGAACCATTGCATCTTCATTACTTCCTTCCCTGATGCTGTGGACTCCGGCCACAGAACCTTCAGTCTGACAGTTCCATATCTGATCTCATCTCCTGCTTTCACAGTAAGCACCCGGACTCCCGCTGACTCTGCCAGCTCTGTCAGCTCCCGATAATTTTTATTTTCCTGAATATCGCTCCATTTGGGCAGGATCAGATTCTCTATGCGCAGAGAAGTCAGATCTTTCTCAACAAATTCCAGAAGTTCCCGCACCCCGCTGATATGATCTTCATCTGTGTGGGAAACATAAATTCCGTCCAGTCTGGAAATTCCTCTGCTTTTCAGATATGGGAGCAGTTGATATTTTCCCAGTTCATTCTTATTCGTACTGCCCCCGTCGATCAGGATATTCCATCTGTTTTCTATTTCCACCACAATTCCGTCTCCCTGTCCCACATCCAGACAGGCGATGCGGAAATTTTCATGCGGTCTGTAACTGATCAGCAGAATTGCAAAGCATACCATACCTGCATATACAGCCCGGATTTTCCACGCAAAGATCTTACCATTTTCACTTTTCATCACACCCGCTCTGTATATCCACACCGCTGCTGCCAGAACCAGATAATACCCAACGATCTGCCACACTTCCGGCTTTCCGCCGATCCATGTACAAAACGAGAGTCGCCCCAGCAGCACTGTCAGGAACTCATATCCTCTCAGAATAATCCTGCCCGGAACAACAGCCAGAAACGCTCCTCTGACAGTGACTAATCCAAGTAATGCACCGGCAGTTCCGCTTCCCAGTACAATCCCCACAGTAGGAAGCACCAGCAGATTCAGAAAAATCCCCATCACCGACACTTCTCCGTAAAACCACAGCACTATGGGAAGTGTGGTAAGCTGCACAACTCCGGATGCCAGAAATGACATCAGAAGTTTATCTCTGATTTTTCCCTTCTCATTAACCTCACTTCGTTTTTCCGGTTTAATACATCCATCCCCTCCTGCACTAACGGCCAGACACAGCCAATCCCAATCACCGATCCAAAAGACAGCAGAAAACCTCCATCAAGCAGATACGCCGGATTTTCCATAAGGATCAGGATCGCCGCAGCCGCCATTCCTGTAGGCATATCATAAATCCGTCCTGCGATCTTTGCACCTACAGAAAGTAAAACATACATACTGCCCGCATAGTTGAAACAGTCCCTCCGGTCATCATCCCATACTGAAGCATAATCACCAGCGCCAGCAGGCCTGCCGGCCAGATACCCAGACCGATTTTTTTCAGCAGATTATACAGTCCCATTCCAAGAAGACTGATATGGAGCCCCGAAATCGCCAGGATATGTATAATTCCTGCCATCTGATAACGCATTTTCAACTCCGGATCCAGATTTGTTTTATCTCCCAGCACGATTGCTTCAAACGCTCCAGCTTCCATTCCACAGGTCTTCTCCAGAATACCTGCAAATTTCTGCTGCATATCGATCAGGAACTGCCCATATGCAGAATGACTCTGCGACTGCTTCTTTATCTTTCCTTTCTTCATCACATAATAGATCCTCTGGCAGCCATAGTATGCTTTACTGTCAAACTCTCCCGGATTCGTGGGGCTTTGCACTTCTTCCAGTTTTCCGGACACCAGAACAAGACTTCCTGCCAGAAGTTTATCAACATCACTGTTACCGCTATGATTCTTTTTTGTTTTAAATAAACCTTTATATTATCAATGGAAACTTTTTCAGAATTGTAAATAAGATAAGTATTTCTAAGATATACAGATTGAAAATCTTCATTCTCCCGACACTTGACCACCTCCCCGCAGATGGTGGATTCCGGATGCTTTCTGATCCATGTCTGCACAGACTGTGGCAGTGGATTCCCCCTTATCAGGGAAAATCCCAGCCAGTCTGTCACACACAGAAAAACAACCAGAAGCATGCACAGGATACACACAGGGCGTCTCCTCACTTTTGTGCCTCCTCTTCGTTTATGAATATCACTCTTTTTCCTTGACTACCAGCTTATCATTTCTTTCATAAAAATGATACAGCTCCATCTTCTTACCAAAGGTATCCAGCCTGTCCTTCCCGCCGACCGTAATCTGCACTTTGTCTGCATCCAGCGCATCCAGCAGCGAATTTACCACAGAATATACCGGTATTTTCTCCGATACATCCAGCGCATAGGAAGAAAATACTCCGTCAAATGCCACATAGCAGATCCTGTCTGCTATGGTCACATTCAGAACCTCCGTATTCTCCGGAATTGTGGGGTAATGCCCTTTTTCCAGCGGTCCCTTCATTAACTGTTCCAGAACGATTCTCTCTTTGGGGATACTGCGTTTATACCGCACAGTACGCTGTTCTTTTACCAGCTTCTGACCACTCTTATCAGTAAAATAAAGCGTAAAGGTATTGCTGCAATAGGCATCCGGTTCAGTTCCTGTGAACTCGGCAAAGGTATCTGCAGTCATATTTCCCACAGCCTGTCCCCTGGAATCTGTCAGATCTTCATTTTCTATTGTAAAACGCACAGAATTAATCCCCGGAACCTGAAGGAAAGTCTTCACAACACCTGCCCGCACAAGTAATTCCCTGGCGCGGCTCATGCTGCTGTACTGACTGTTAAAGTTGACCACCAGCACGTCCTCTTCTACACTGTAATTCATCTGTACTCCTTCAGGAAGCAGACTGACCCGGTTCTGCGAATCTGTCTGCTGGCTGTTCATCCGCTGCATCATATCCTTAAGCATATAGTCTGCAGTTGTCTCCTCCGGAGAGTAGCTTTTCTTCTGAAGCTGAGTTTCATCAGAGCTGATATCGTACAGATAATATTTGGCATCCTGTTTACCCGGATCTTCATGTATCTCCACAGAACACCCGGCCGCAAGGATGCTTAGTATTAACGCTGTTATAATGATTGAAAGTTTCTTTTTCACAATGGCACCTCCTATGACGGTATATAAGACAGAGGAATACGCACAGAGAATGTAGTTCCCTCTCCTTCTTTACTGAATACTTTGATCGTTCCATGGTGCATTGCAACAGAACTCTTGGTGATCGCCAGTCCCAGACCGGTTCCCCCGATTTCCTTGGAATGGGACTTGTCCACACGATAGAAACGCTCAAAGATTCTCTCTATACTGTCCTCAGGGATTCCCATACCGGAATCCGCCACTGTTATATAGAAATATTTATGGTCTGCATCCAGTGACACGCGCACCCATCCATCATCCACATTATATTTAATGCCATTCTCCACCAGATTGCTGACAGCAAGAGTAAACTTCACCTCATCCACATCTGCATCCACAGGTCGGAAGCAATCCAGGATCAGATCGATATTGCGCCTGTCTGCAATGGGACGCAAGCGCTTGAGGATATCCTCCAGAAGCTGATTGATATCCATATGGGTGATGTTTACATCTGCTGCTTTCTTATCCATCTTTACCAGCGAGAGCAGATCTGTAATGATCTTATTCTCTCTGTCGATCTCAGCAGTAATATCACTCATAAACTCCTGATACAGTTCCTCCGGGACGCCCTGCTGTCCAACCAGAGAATCTGCCAGAACCTTCATGGAAGTCAGGGGTGTCTTCAGTTCATGGGACACATTGGATACAAACTCCTGCCTGGATTCATCAAGAATTTTCATGCGGTTGACCATCTTGTTGAATGCATCTGTGATCAGCTCTGTCTCCGTATAGTCAGGAACACTGATCTCTTCATCCAGCATGCCATCTGTCAGGTCTTCAATGGCCTTCGTCACTCTTGCAAGTGGTTTTACAAGTATTGTAGAGAGCAGCCATGCCAGAAATACTGAAAGAACAACAATACTTCCGATCAGCATCACGCCTCTCTGTTCCATCTCTGCCAGTGTTTCCGCAATATCAACAGCCGAAACACTTACCAGCATCACGCCCTGAAGCTGCTGCACATCCGGACTCTGTACAGGAACTGCAAGCTCCAGTACTTTACTTCTGGCGTCATAATTGCTTGTCTCTTCTCCTTTCAGACAGGCTACAGCCAGTGAACTGAGAAGCGTCTTTCCCTCCTCTGTGTGGAAGGTATCACTCACTATCTTAAAATCTCTGTCAGCCAGCAGGATACGTCCGTTATACACATTGGAAAACAGTTCCAGCTTGCTGTTTACAACCTCTGAATCTGTATCATTGAGATAATTCTCCCTGATGATCAGATTACATAAAATATCGCACTGATCACCCACTGTCTCTGTAAGCATTGCAACCGCCCGGTTCTGATAGTTATGAAGCATCGTATATGTTACAATAACCCCCGGCACGATTCCCAGAATGATCAGGATGATCAGAATACGAAAACGCAGACTTCTGAAAAAATTTTTTCTTTTTTTCACCTTTTCAACTCCGTTCTCTTCTGTCATGCAGTTTGATGCATGCTTTCTGTCTGTTCGTAAAACAGTCATTGTTTATCGAATCCTTATCATCTTATCACAGAAAAATGGGCTTTTCTACATCTTAGCGAAAAGTAATTTATTTTTTGCAGCAATCAATGCGCAAGACATATCTCAGGAAATATTACCTCAATCGCTCTTTTATTATATACGCTCACTTTTGCTTCTCCGAACAGATATGACATATTCAAGCTATACAGCAACTGTCCTTACAAAATTTACATTTCATGGTTTTTCACCTCTTTTTTCTTAAAAATGGGTACAAAAAGAACGGGCGGTGGGGTGAAATGCCAACCGCTCTCTTTTGTTTTAAAGTTATTCCTTCCAAAAATCATTATAATATTTTGTCATTAATTTTTGATATTCTTCGGGTAAAAGTTTATAAACCTCAGGATTTTCAATTAGTCCAGACAAATAGTCCAGCCAATTTATATCTTGATATTTCAGTGCTATTTTTATTGCATATATGTAATTTTCCATTATACAATCTACATTCATTCGCTTAATTCTTGCATATATATCAAATGCGCCCGGCCAATTCATATCTTTTATCCATTCAAACATATTATTCATATATTTTTTTAATTCATTATCTGATTTTTGAGCTAATTACCTTTGCACAGTTTTCCCATACAGATTTATCTTCTATTGGTTGAAATAAAACGGAAAGATATTCTATTTTTTTCGCTTCGTCTATTCCTCTCAATTGTTCTTTTTCTGAACTATTCCAACTTAACATTTTAAAAATAGTATCAATATCTGTTCCCATTTAGTTTCCTCCATCCCATTTTACTCCAACACTCTTTACCGCTTGAGTCCAAATTGAACCACTCCCTGCATTTATCCATGTTTGAATACTTACTCCTACTGGCACCACACTAACATGTGTTAATTTGTCCTGATATGCATAAACTATCCCTGTCTTATTTAATGTATTAATTGTTATAACAGCTGCTTTTCCTCCCATCCTAGGTGGAATTGTTGAGAACGATAAGCCTGTATCTGAATCTTTCTGAGAAGGCGTTAAATTTCCAGGATTCGTTCCTCCATACCTATAAATAACAACATCTTTTTTATTTCTAGGCAAACTTAAAATCTTTGTTTGTGTATTATCGTGAATTTTATCCTTATAATATTCATAAATACTAAAACCTAATACAATTCCGGCTGCTACAAAATCCATTACTGGAGATGGTCCATCTGATGTCGCAATAGCAACCGCAGAGCCTCCAGATATCGAAATGCCTTTACTTACCGCACCGACAATATCCTTTACAAATGATATTGATTTTTTTTACAAACGATATAAATGAATATCCGTTAACATCAACATTCATAATCGGATTATTATTACAATACAAAAACATATTACAATCATGTTTTCCTACTCCAGTAGAAAAATATCCATCTGCGCAAATAAATCTTTTAATTTCCGCATCATAATATCTACTTTTCAGATAATACATGCCTGTTTCATTATCATAATAATATCCCTTATAGCGGAACGGATTCTGAACACCTACTGTATCTGCCAGCTCACCTGTAACAGCAATCACTTTTCCCCAACTGTCAGAAGTATATTTTACTACCACTTTTCCATCTGCGTCAACAAGGGCAATGATGTCACCCTGTACATTTCGTACATAAAAATAGGTGATTCCCCTGATAGTCACAAAGATCAGATTGGCCTGGGAGTCATAACAGTACCAGATGATTCTTCCGTCAGTTTTCTCAGAAAGGAGAAGATCTCCTGCCCACTGATATTCAGTCACTGTATTGTCTACTGTTTTTTTCACTCTGGCACCAATATTGTCGTAAAGATATTTAATACTCTTTCCATTTTCTACACCGGAAAGCCTGCGTCCCTGTGTCCAGGTATAAGTTGTTCCTCCTCTGGTAAGCATATTTCCAATGGCATCATAAGTCATTGCTGTGCCATCCCAGCTCAGGAGTTTATCCTTCCATGCACTGTCATAAGTTCCTGTCATTGTCTTCACAGGTGTATCAGGAAGAGTTTCCGCAGTCGTAAATGCGTACTCTTTTTCTACTGTCAGATTACCACCCAGATCATAGGCATAAGTGATGGTTTTGTTTAACTGATGATTATTTTCCCGGATCAGCTGATTTAATTCGTCATATCGAAATGTACTCTCACCTGCAGAATCTTTGATACTTATGATATTTCCGTTTGCGTCATACGTATAGTTTAAGGTTTCAGAACCATTCTTAACTGTTTTAGGAAGACTGTAAAGATTCTCTTTAATACCGGAAATGCATCAACAATTTGCTCCGTTAGACTTTTCTGAAATAAGTAAGCATTCAATTACTCGCTTATTTTTGCCGCAACATAATACCAGCCTTTTTCTGACAGATTAATTTCATATTCTTTCACTATCTGAATCACATCCGTCCGGTTATCATTCTTGCTATAAGCAAATAAAGAAAATCCACTGTACAACCGCCATTATTCTGCCAGACTACAGTTCCTTCAACCAGATAAGTCACATTTAAGTTGTACAGCAACTGTCCTTATCTCTCAGATATTCTGTTCCCATCAATGCATCCAGACGGGCAGCAATGAGAACATATAACAATGTCATGCCTTTTCTGCACAACCCTTTCCAGCCTGCTCTGCTTTCCAATGCACCATTTTCAGATTTCGGACTTTTTCCAAATACTGCCGGAAGAAGGATTCCCCCTGTAAACCAGTCGATTGCCATAAACAAAAGCAATGTCTGCAGGAATTTATCCCAACCTCCAAAACACACTGCCAGAGTACTTCCGGCAAGACCAATTAATGTAATTATTCTGTATTTCATAGTTTTTCACCTCTTTTTTCTTAAAAATGGGTACAAAAAGAACGGGCGGTGGGGGAATGCCAACCGTTCTCTTCATAATCAACTTTATTCATCTTTAACTTTGTTCCTGTCAAACAATCATAATATCACTTTCGTTCCAGTCTATAGATATCTCTTCGCCATCTAAGTAAATCACATAATTTTTTGGTTTTTCTTTTCCAAGATAGCCATTATAACTTATCTGTTCTCCATTTTTATTTACAAATTCTTTTTTTGTAAAAATTGTATTTTGTGTATCTGATATCTGGAAATCTTTATTATCTTTCTTTCCACAAATAACACTGATATACAGTTCTCCGGTTATCGTACATTCTCGCACAACAATTGTATTATCTTTCTTAAAATCAGCCCTATTATAAAGACATTTTATCTCAGAATGTGATGTACATTTCCACCCTCCTTCTTCTTTATAAATTATTTTACTATTCATTTGTCTATCTTCAAGATATAATACCTCTATGGAATCTTCACCATATATTTCATCTATTTTATTTTTTCAATTCCATAATACTTTTCTGCCTGATCTGCTGTTGAAAAACTCACATATGCATTTTCTATTTCGCAAAACGACATTACAATTAGAAATACCGTACATAATATCGCCCATGTTATAATCCACTTTGACGCAAGCTTTTTCATTTTCTTCATGATTGCCAGGCCTAAACAAAAGACAATACTATAAATAAATATACGTACATTATTATATGTAATCCCTGCCTGAAATTTACTCTCTCCCGGGTGAGTTCGATGATAATTAGTTCCAGTTACCATAGCATAGAATATAAGGTTTATCAAAAACATAATTAACGTTTTTAACGATATTTTTCCTTTTTGTTTCTTTTGTCTGTATATCCTTATACAAGTACAAATCATGAAAACAAATAGTAACAGTTCAGCAATATCTAGTATTTGTATATCCATATTTCTGTTCTCCTTAATTCTAATTTGAACCGCCAGACATATTTCGCTTTCATTTTCTCAATTACTCACCGACTTTTGCCGTAACATAATACCAGCCCTTTTCTTTCTCAGACAGATTAATTTCATATTCTATTCCTCCATATTCTTTTACCATCTGAATCACATCTGTCCGACTGTCATCATTACTATAGGCAAATAAAGAAAATCCACTGTCCAAAAAGCCTTGTGTATACCAGAATCCCACTGTATAACTGCCATTATTTTTCCGGACTACAGCTTCTCCACCTGAAGAACATTTTTATAATCTTCTGGTAGTTCGATTAATTCCATATCTTTCCTTATTTTTATCTGGTTATTCTGTACCATCTGAACAATTTCAGTCCTTTTTCCTTATATACCTGAAAGTTTAATTTTTTATTCCATCATTAAACAAAAATGCCAGATATATTCCAAATAGAAAAACTGGTATTGCCGCAAACCAAAATACACGAATCTTTCTCAAACAGCAAAAACTCCGTATGATATATATAAAAGTTAAAATAAATGATGCAAAAATAACATACCAAAATCCCCTGAAAAAAAGTTCTTCGAAATACCAGATTGTAATAAAATTTACAGTTATCACAGCTATGCATTGTAATATAATTAATTTTAATTTTTTTCTCTCATCCTTCATTCCCGATTCTCCAGCCAAATACCAATTCTTATACTCAGCCATAATCACCACCCTTATTCTTTAATGTTGAAAATACATCAACAGTTCATTTTGTCAGCTATTCCTGTAATAAGCAATCAAACGTTTCTGTCGACTCTCATCACAGTTTTCCAATTGAATCTAAAATGATTTCCCGCTATTTCTTTATATGTTTCCGAATCATTGATATTGGAAAAATACCAGGCCGCAGCCTGGCTTTCGTAGCATTCGTATCCATTTTTCCGCAGAAAAGCAAAGACTGCGCCTTTCCGCTCTGTGATTTCTTCAAGCATGGCATCTGCCAGGTCTGTACAGTATACTCCCCATAAGAGGTTCCTCATGCCCGCCGTGGCTCAGTATCACTGCTTTTGCATCTGAATGCAGAGATTGGCGAATCAGTGCAGCCAGTTCCTCTGCCGGAACCAGAGGAACATCTACACCAAGTACTAAGCAATATGGATTCTTTGCTTTACGAAAACAGGCTTCCAGCCCTCCCAACGGACCTTTTCCCGGGAAGCGGTCTGGTATAATGGGATATTTATATTTATTTTCACCATGATAGCCAGACAGAAGAATATCACTGATTCCAAGCTTTTCCCCCTTTTCTATCTGCATCTCAAGAAATGTCTTCCCATCTATCGTCAGATCTGATTTGTCCCGTCCCATGCGGCTGCTGGCACCGCCAGCAAGAATAATCATAGAAATTTCTTTCTTTCTCATTATCAGTTTTCCTTTTTGTTTATATAAATCATCAATAAAAGTATTGATTTTTTTCTTCATATTACATATAATAAAATCACAGACAGAAATGTCTGTATAGCGGTTAGAGTGTCCAGCCAAAACACTCGTTTAAAAGCGGTTAGGTTGTCCAATTAAACAATCGATTAACAGTAATGGGTGGAGTAATCCACCCACTTTTTTACTTTCAGGAGGTTTTATGAATTGGTATATTGTTTGATAAAAATATATAAATTACCTAACACAATTTGATTCCCCACGTTGGATATGTGGAATATGGGGAACGTTTAAAACTTCATGTAGGAACTCTTCTTACAATTGGAAATTTTCATTACTATGTTCCTATCTCTTCCGCCAAACCCAAACATCAGAAAA
>ENA-OQIF01000413-OQIF01000413.1-human-gut-metagenome-genome-assembly--contig:-NODE-413-length-17135-cov-2.327081_pt1 | contig 17135 bp, 34 predicted proteins | sample MGYA00242574_ERZ504738 | MGnify/ENA primary metagenome ERZ504738 (study PRJEB26092, sample SAMD00036437) | human gut metagenome | host: Homo sapiens | study: EMG produced TPA metagenomics assembly of...
GCGTTGCTCGGTCAGGGTTGCCCCCATTGCCGAAGATTCCCTACTGCTGCCTCCCGTAGGAGTCTGGGCCGTGTCTCAGTCCCAGTGTGGCCGATCACCCTCTCAGGTCGGCTATGTATCGTCGCCTTGGTGAGCCGTTACCTCACCAACTAGCTAATACAACGCAGGTCCATCTACTAGTGAAGCAATTGCTCCTTTCAAGCATCTAACATGGGTTAAATGCTGTTATGCGGTATTAGCTATCGTTTCCAATAGTTATCCCCCGCTAGTAGGCAGGTTACCTACGCGTTACTCACCCGTTCGCAACTCTTCCAACTTTAGCAAGCTAAAGTCTTCAGCGTTCTACTTGCATGTATTAGGCACGCCGCCAGCGTTCGTCCTGAGCCAGGATCAAACTCTCATTTAATCTTGTTCTCATTCTGTCACTGACAGATTTATCGTTTTTTTTGACAGGTTACTTCCGTAACCCGCACGTTTGGTTCGTATTGTTCAGTTTTCAAAGGTCTTTGTCTTACTCGAGACAACTTCTATATTCTATCAAATTTGAAACGCGTTGTCAACATCTTTTTCAAGAAAGTTTCAAAACTCTTTTCAAACTTGTTTCTGTCGCCCTCTCGAACAACAGCTATATTAGTTTATCATTTCTTCAACGCTTTGTCAAGAAGTTTTTTGAACTTTTTTCAAAGCATTTTTGAAATATTTGCTGCCTCAAACAACAGCTTATTTAGTATACTAAACTTCATCTATACTGTCAATATGTTTTTTAAGTTTTTTTGATATTTTTTTGTAACAATGTCATAAAAACTGTCATAATAAGCTAAGTTTATATGTTTCACCATTATAACTAAGCCGTTTTCATATTTTTTCTGATAATAACAGCTTAGTTAGTCAACAATTTTTTCAAAATAAAAAAATCGATTCTCGCTAGAATTTCCTTCCCAGTTAAAACGATGACACTTCAATTATTCTCCATAAAATACCAAATAAGGTCTCTACAGACTTTTCGCTTGGATTTTTATCCCTCCTCAGCGCAATTCATCCAAACCGCCCTCAGAGCCTCTCAGGAGCTTTTTAAGCGCTATTTGATACATCCGTGATTAAAAATCCTATCTTTCCCGTATAAAGAGAGCATTTTTAGGTAAAAACTAGCTATTATAAAGTCTATGCAAAAGATTCTTATTTCTATTACATTGAATTATTGCTGAGTAATATATGGTATTGGGTTCTATTATCCATGAATTGAAGCTAGTTTCAGTTTTTAAATAGAAAAACGCCTGCTTACGAAGTGTTTCTAATCTAGAGACATTTCGTAAACAAGCGTTACTCAATCACCAATATGATGAGTGTTCCCGCTAGGGAAAAATCCCCAGCGGTAGACCAGAGCTAGACTAAGAACCAAAAGGTTCCATCATCATAACACTCAACAAAATTGATAAAAATTAAACAAGTTCGATGATTGCCATTGGGGCAGCATCGCCACGACGTGGTTCTGTTTTTAAGGATACGAGTGTATCCACCGTTACGTTCAGCATAACGAGGTGCGATTTCTGAGAAAAGTTTTTTGAAGAGCAGTTGTTGATGTATATTTATCAGTTGCTTCATCATAGCTTTCAGATGCAATTTCGTTACGTACAAATGCAGCTGCTTGACGACGTGCGTGCAAATCACCACGTTTACCAAGAGTGATCATTTTTTCAACTGTTTTACGGATTTCTTTAGCACGTGCTTCAGTTGTAACGATTGCTTCGTTAATGATAAGATCTGTAGTCAAATCACGAAGAACCGCTTTACGCTGTGAGCTTGTGCGTCCAAGTTTACGGTAAGCCATGTTATCCTCCTATATTATTATTTATCGTTTTTGAGTCCAAGTCCAAGATCAGCCAACTTAACTTTGACTTCTTCAAGAGATTTACGACCTAGGTTACGGACTTTCATCATTTCAGGCTCAGTTTTTTCTGTCAAATCATGAACGGTATTAATACCGGCACGTTTCAAACAGTTATATGAGCGTACAGACAAATCAAGTTCTTCGATGGTACGGTCAAGCACCTTTTCATCGTTCACTTTTTCAGTTTCTTTCATTACATCAGTAGCTTTAGCAACATCAGTAAGGTCAGTAAACAAGTTCAAGTGTTCAATCAAAACGCGAGCCGAGAGACCGAGGGCATCTTCAGGGATGATTGTTCCGTTTGTCATGATTTCGATTGTCAATTTATCAAAAACCATCGTTGCTACCTACACGGGCAGGTTCAACTTGATAATTGACTTTTTTCACTGGTGTGTAGATTGAATCTACAGCCAATGTTCCCACTGGTGCATCATCCTTCTTGTTTTCATCTGCTGGAACATAACCACGGTTTGTAGCTACTGTCATAGTCGCTTTCAAAGAAGCGCCGTCAGCGATAGTGAAAAGATAATGATCAGGGTTAACAATTTCAATGTCGCTATCAGTCAAGATGTCTCCAGCAGTAACTTCAGCTGGACCTTGGACATCAAGTTCAATTGTCTTTTCGTCTTCGACGTAAGATTTTACAGCAAGTCCTTTAATATTAAGGATGATTTGCATCACGTCTTCACGGACGCCTGGTACGGTATCAAACTCGTGGAGCACTCCATCAATTTTAATTGATGTTACGGCAGCACCTGGAAGTGATGACAAGAGTACACGACGAAGAGAGTTACCCAAAGTTGTACCATAACCACGTTCTAGTGGTTCGATGACAAATTTGCCGTAATCTTTATTTTCATCAATTTTTGTTATTATTGGTTTTTCAAACTCAATCATTTATTATACTCCCTCGAAACGAACCTTGTGTACTATTGTTATTAAAAATTACACACGACGACGTTTTGGAGGACGACAACCATTATGTGGTACAGGTGTTACATCACGGATTGCTGTTACTTCAAGACCTGCAGCAGCAAGAGCACGGATAGCAGACTCACGACCTGAACCAGGACCTTTAACAGTTACTTCAACTGTTTTAAGACCATGTTCTTGTGCAGATTTAGCAGCAGCTTCTGAAGCCATTTGTGCAGCAAATGGTGTAGATTTACGAGAACCTTTGAAACCAAGAGCACCAGCTGATGACCATGCTACAGCGTTACCATGCACATCTGTAATCATAACAATAGTGTTATTGAAAGTAGCGTGAATGTGAGCAATACCAGATTCGATATTCTTTTTCACACGACGTTTTACGTGTTGGTTTAGCCAATGTTTTTACCTCCTATTTTATTTTAATTATTTTTCTTACCTGCAATCGCAACAGCTTTACCTTTACGAGTGCGGGCATTGTTTTTAGTGTTTTGTCCACGGACAGGAAGTCCACGACGGTGACGGATACCACGGTATGAACCGATTTCCATCAAACGTTTGATGTTAAGGTTAACTTCACGACGAAGGTCACCTTCAACTTTGATTGCATCCACTTCGCGACGGATAGCGTCTTCTTGATCGTTTGTCAAATCTTTAACGCGGATGTCTTCAGAAACGCCTGCAGCAGCCAAGATTTTCTTAGATGTTGCAAGTCCGATACCATATACGTAAGTAAGTGAAATTACTACACGTTTATCGTTTGGAATGTCAACTCCAGCAATACGAGCCATGATTTCTCCTTTCTATATTATCCTTGACGTTGTTTGTGTTTTGGATTTGTTGGACAAATTACCATAACACGACCGTTACGACGAATAACTTTACAGTATTCGCAAATTGGTTTAACCGATGGTCTTACCTTCATGTTTTAATCCCTCCAATTATTTCGATTATTTAAAGCGGTATGTGATACGTCCACGTGTTAAATCGTAAGGACTCATTTCAACAGTAACACGGTCACCTACCAAAATACGAATGTAGTTTTTACGGATTTTACCAGAAACTGTCGCCAAAATTTGGTGTCCATTTTCCAATTCAACAGTAAACATAGCATTAGGCATAGTTTCAACAACTTTACCTTCAATTTCAATCACATCTTCTTTTGCCACGCAAAAGTACCCCCTAAATTTCGATTTGATGTCCTCTGAGCACAGAGGTAACAATTATAAGCCAGACTAGCCTATTATATCACGACTCTTCTACTTGTGCAAGTAGAAGCTCTTAAATTATTTTAATGATGAGATTGCTTTTTCAATATCAGCAAATACATCATTGATGTCTTGGTTACCTTGGATATCGAAAACAATACCAGCTTTACGATAGTGTTCGATGATCGGTGCACCTTGAGCGATGTTAACATCAAGACGACGTTTTACAGTTTCTGGTTTGTCATCTTCACGTTGGAAGAATTCATGTCCACCACAAACATCACATGTTCCTTCAACCTTAGTTGGGTTGAATACTTTATGGTAAGTGGAACCACATGAGCGACAAATGAAACGACCAGAAAGACGTTCAACCAAGCTCTCTGGATTAACTTCAATATTAATCACCCCGTCAAGTTTAATATCTAGTGCTTTCAATGTTTCATCCAAAGCGTGAGCTTGTTCAATAGTACGTGGGTAACCATCTAGCAAGAAACCTTTTTCAGCAATATCAGATTCAGCCAAACGTTCTTTAACAATTCCATTTGTAACTTCGTCTGGTACCAATTCACCTTTATCGATGAATGATTTTGCCAACCTTCCCATTTCTGTTTGATTAGCCATAGCAGCACGGAACATATCACCAGTTGAGATGTGAGCTACACCAAATTCTTCAACAATTTTTGCAGCTTGAGTCCCTTTACCAGCACCTGGTAGACCCATAATTAAAAGATTCATCTTACGAACTCCTTATTTTTGTTTTCAAATAACTCTATCAAGGTTTTAACACATTGGTAGAGTTATCAAAAAACAAAAGAGAAGGGACAGAAAGTAACCTTTCTTTCCCTCTCAATTGTTCATGAGAAGACTTAGTCTTCAAGATTCATAAATCCAACGTACTGACGTTTCAATAGGTAACCTTCGAGTTGTTTCATACCTTCGATACCAGTTGAAATCAAGATCAAGAGTGATGTACCACCAAGTGCAATTGAACTTGTGAGGTGCATAAACTGTTGAGCCGCAATTGGAGCTAATGAAATAAACGCGAGAAATACAGCCCCGATTGTTGCCAATCTCTTAAGCAATGAAGACATGTACTTTTCTGTCTCACGACCTGGACGAACACTAGGAATGTAAGACCCATTCTTTTGAAGATATTCTGCAGTTTTTTCAGGATTTACTTGGACAAATGTGTAGAAGAATGAGAATAAGATAATCAATATCGCGTAAGTAATCATTCCACTAGGTGTATTATACGAGAGTAATCCTTGTAAATGTGATAACCACGTAACCTTAGAGAAGAATGGAAGAATAGTACTAGGAATTGTCGTAATCGAGCTAGCAAAGATAACGGGAATAACACCAGCTGGATTGACTTTCAAAGGTAAGTATGAACTCGTTGGAGCACCTTGAACCAATTTCGTATATTGAATTGGAATTTGATATTCTGCCTGTTGAACAAATGTCGTAAAGAAGACAATCGCCAAACCTACCACAATTAGCAAAGCAACTATGATATATGAACGAGTCAATTCTCCTGAACGAACGTTGACAAAGAAATCCTCGTAAATTGTTGAGAACATCTTTGGAATGGAAGCAATGATACCAGAAAAGATAATCATTGACACACCATTACCGAAGCCCTTATCAGTAATTTGTTCACCAAGCCACGTCACAATTATGCTACCAGCAGTTAAAATTGACCCAATCAATAGATAGGTTGAAATATTAGGTGTCTTAACCAATGAAATTGATGAGAGTGTATTGAAACTAGCTGTAATACCAATCGATTGAACAAAGGCTAAAACAAGAGTAATATAGCGAGTCGCCTGATTTAATTTACGCCGACCAACTTCCCCTTGTTTGCCCCACTCTACAAATTTTGGATAGATATCCATCTGCAAAAGTTGGACAATGATTGATGCTGTAATATACGGACTAACCCCCATTGAAAAGATAGAGAAGTTATTCATAGCATTACCAGACACCAAGTTAAGCATGTTCAAGAAAGGTAAGTCACTTAATTGTTTCAAACTTTCAGCGTTGATACCAGGAACTGTTACATGAGTCCCGACACGAAAACGAAAATAATGAAGATTGTAAATAAAATCTTATTACGAACGTTTTTGACTTTCAACGCATCTTTTAATAGTTTAAAGAACATAATGAGTTACCCCTCATTAGATGACTTCGATTGAACCACCTTTAGCAGTGATAGCTGCTTCAGCAGATTTTGAGAATTTAGCTGCTTTAACAGTCAATTTCTTAGTCAATTCGCCGTTACCAAGAACTTTAACGCCTGATTTTTCAGCACGAATGATTCCAGCTTCTTTAAGAACTGCTGGAGTTACTTCTGTACCATCTTCAAAGACGTTCAATTGATCAAGGTTTACAAGTACGTATTCTTTAGCGTTGATGTTAGTGAATCCACGTTTTGGAAGACGACGGAACAATGGAGTTTGTCCACCTTCAAATCCTGGACGTACGCCACCACCGCTACGAGCTTTTTGACCTTTTTGACCACGGCCTGAAGTTTTACCGTTACCAGATGAAGTACCACGACCTACACGGTTACGGACTTTACGAGAACCTTCAGCAGGTTTCAATTCATGAAGTTTCATTATTATTTTCTCCTCTTTTTGTAAAATGCTAGCGCCTCTAATCAAGTAAGGTAGCTTGATTAGAAACTCGCCTATACATGAAATTCAGTTTAAGTCGTAAGGTAACCCTCACGACTTAAATTAATTTTTATTTAACGTCTTCTACAGTTACCAAGTGAGATACTGCGTTGACCATACCACGGATAGCAGCGTTGTCTTCTTTAACAACTGAGCTATTCAATTTACCAAGTCCAAGAGCAGCAACTGTTTTACGTTGTTCTGGTTTGCGTCCGATTGGAGACTTAGACAAAGTAATTTTAATTTGAGCCATTGTTATCTCCTTTCTTATGCCAAGTCAGATACTGAGATGCCACGAAGAGCCGCAACTTCTTCAGCACGTTTAAGTTGTTTCAATCCTTCAACTGTCGCACGAACGATGTTGATTGGAGTGTTTGAACCAAGTGATTTAGATGTTACATCAGCAACACCAGCCAATTCGACGACGGCACGAACTGCACCACCAGCGGCAACCCCAGCACCTTCAACAGCTGGTTTCAACAATACTTTCGCTCCACCAAATTCTGAACGAACTTCGTGAGGAATAGTTGTACCAACCATAGGAACTTCGATAAGGTTTTTCTTAGCTGCTTCAACTGCTTTACGGATAGCTTCTGGAACCTCTTGAGATTTACCAGTACCAAATCCTACGCGACCATTACGGTCACCAACAACAACAAGAGCAGCAAAACGCATGTTGCGTCCACCTTTTACAACTTTAGTAACACGGTTGATAGCAACTACGCGTTCTTCAAGTTCTACTGCATTATCTTTAAATGCCATTATTAAGTGTCCTCCCTATTAGAATTTCAATCCGTTTTCACGAGCTGAGTCAGCCAAAGCTTTAACACGTCCGTGATAGAGATATCCACCGCGGTCAAACACCACTTCAGAAATACCTTTAGCTACTGCGCGTTCAGCAACAAGTTTACCGACAACAACGGCTTGTTCTGTTTTAGTTCCTTTAGAAACTTCTTTATCAAGAGTTGATGCACTTGCGAGCGTTACACCCGCTACGTCATCAATAACTTGAGCGTAGATGCCTGTATTAGAACGGAAAATGTTCAAACGTGGGCGATCAGCAGTTCCAGAGAGTTTTCCGCGAACGCGACGGTGGCGTTTTTGGCGGAGTTTGTTTTTATCTGGTTTCGAAATCACAATTTTCACCTCTTAATTATAATGCTAGCTCATGAGAGCTTTTGGTAAAGAGACAATCCACAAAGAATTGCCATAAGGATAAAATCCTATTATTTACCAGTTTTACCTTCTTTACGACGTACGTATTCACCAACGTAACGGATACCTTTACCTTTGTAAGGTTCTGGTGAACGAAGGCTACGGATGTAAGCTGCTGTTTGACCAACAACTTCTTTGTTAATACCACTTACAACGATTGAAGTTGCAGATGGTACTTCAAAAGTAATACCTTCTGGAGCTTCAACTTCGTCTTGGTGAGATTTACCAACTGAAAGAACAAGTTTTGTTCCTTGGAGTTGCGCACGATATCCGACACCGCGCATTTCAAGTTCTTTTTTGAAACCTTCAGAAACACCAACAACCATGTTGTTCAAGTTTGCACGTGAAGTACCGTGGATTGTTTTGTTTTCTTTTGAGTCGTTTGGACGGTGAAGTGTAACTTCGTTGCCTTCAACTTTGATTTCAATGTTTTTGTTAAACTCACGAGTGAGTTCGCCTTTAGGTCCTTTAACAGTAACAACGTTATCGTTGTTTGTTATTTCAACACCAGCAGGCAAAGTAATTACTTTATTACCAATACGTGACATAGTCTTTAATTCTCCTGTTAGATTATCAAGCCACTAAGTGACTAGTTTTCACGGGGATGAGTTTCAAAGAATTAAATCAATGAAACTCGCACGACTAGTTAAACAATCGCGCTTACTGTTAACCTCTTACCAAACGTAAGCGATAACTTCTCCACCAACGTTCTTTTGACGAGCTTCTTTGTCAGTCAAAAGACCTTCTGAAGTAGAAATGATCGCGATTCCAAGTCCGTTAAGAACTTTAGGAATATCTTCACGCTTAGAGTAAACACGAAGACCTGGTTTAGAGATACGTTTCAAGTTAGTGATAACACGTTCACCGTTTTGTCCGTATTTCAAGAATACGCGAATGATACCTTGTTTGTCATCTTCGATAACTTCAACGTTTTTTACAAAACCTTCACGTTTAAGGATTTCAGCAATACCTTTTTTAATGTTTGATGCAGGTACTTCAAGAACTTCGTGCTTAGCTTGGTTAGCGTTACGAATACGTGTCAAGAAATCTGCAATTGGGTCAGTCATAACCATTTTATATTTTCTCCTCTTACTAGTAGTTTGAATAATTCACTTGCTAGTTAATGATTGAGCTGGGCTCAGTTTGTGTTTAATACATTCAACTTAGAAAAATCTAACTTGAATGAATCATAATTTTACCAAGAAGCTTTGGTAACACCTGGAATTTGACCTTTGTGAGCCAATTCACGGAAGCAAACACGGCAAAGTTTAAATTTGCGATAAACTGAGTGTGGACGTCCACAACGTTCGCAACGAGTGTAAGCTTGCGTAGAGAACTTCGCAGGGCGTTTGTTCTTAGCAATCAATGATTTTTTAGCCAATTTATTTACCTCCTAGATTATTTTGCAAAAGGCATTCCAAGGCCTTTAAGCAATTCACGACCTTCTTCGTCAGTGTTAGCAGTAGTTACGATAACGATATCCATACCACGTACTTTATCAACATTATCGAAGTTGATTTCTGGGAAGATAAGTTGTTCTTTTAACCCCAAGTGTGTAGTTACCACGTCCATCAAATGATTTAGTTGGAACACCATGGAAGTCACGAACACGTGGAAGTGAAACTGACACCAATTTATCTAAGAATTCGTACATGCGTTCACCACGAAGGGTAACTTTAGCACCGATCGCTACACCTTCACGAAGACGGAAGCCAGCGATTGATTTCTTAGCTTTAGTAATCAATGGTTTTTGACCTGAAATAAGTGCCAACTCAGCAGCAGCTTTTTCAAGAGTTTTAGCGTTGTTTACAGCTTCACCAACACCCATGTTGATAACGATTTTATCAACTTTTGGCACAGCCATAACTGAAGAATAGTTAAATTTTCAGTCAAAGCTGGAATTACTTCGTTAGTGTATTTTTCTTTAAGACGGTTAGCCATTTAATACTTTCTCCTTTCCTTCGTGATTAGTCAAGCACTTCGCCTGATTTTTTGTTGTAACGAACTTTCTTGCCGTCAACAACTTTGTAACCTACACGTCCAGCTACACCGTTCTTGTCAAGAACTTGAACGTTTGAAGCGTGGATTGGTGCTTCTTTTTCCACGATAGCACCTTGAGGGTTTTCAGTTGATTGGTTTTTGATGTTTTTTAATGATTGCAACACCTTCAACAACAACTTTGTTTACTTTTGGAAGAGCCTTAAGAACTACTGCTTCAGTTCCTTTGTCTTTACCAGCAATAACGCGAACTTTATCGCCTTTTTTTACAAACATTTGAGTATTTCTCCTATTATTTCTTACGCCCTAATGGGCACCCTGAATAAATCAGGGGACTAAGTTTGTGTTAATTCAGATTAAAGTACTTCTGGCGCCAAAGATACAATACGCATGTATCCACCTTCACGCAATTCACGTGCAACAGGGCCAAAGATACGAGTTCCACGAGGAGTTTTGTCATCACGGATGATTACTGCAGCGTTGTCATCAAACTTGATGTATGAACCGTCTGAACGGCGAGCACCAGTTTTTGTACGTACGATAACAGCTTTAACAACATCACCTTTTTTAACAGCTCCACCTGGTGTAGCTTGTTTAACAGTTGCAACGATAACGTCGCCGATGTTAGCGAATTTACGTCCTGAACCACCAAGAACTTTGATAGTCAAGATTTCACGAGCACCGCTATTATCAGCAACTTTTAAGCGACTTTCTTGTTGAATCATTTCAATTGTCTCCTTTTAGTTTTATTAGATAATAACAGCTTCTTCCACAACTTCTACAAGACGGAAGCGTTTTGTAGCTGAAAGTGGGCGAGTTTCCATGATACGAACGATATCGCCTTCTTTAGCAACGTTGTTTTCATCATGTGCTTTGTATTTTTTAGAATAGTTGATACGTTTACCATAGACTGGGTGGTTACGTTTAGTTTCAACTACAACTGTGATTGTTTTATCCATCTTGTCAGATACTACGCGTCCAACAAGGGTTTTACGTTGATTACGTTCCATTATTAGAATTTCTCCTTTCCCAATCTATTATTTCTTTTCAGATTGCACTGTTTTAACACGTGCAATTTGTTTTTTAACTTCGTTCAAACGAGCAGTTTGATCAAGTTGACCTGCTGCAGCTTGGAAACGAAGATCAAAAAGTTCTTTCTTAAGTTCGTTTTCTTTCTTAGCAAGCTCTTCTTGAGAAAGACCACGAAGCTCTTTAACAAAATCTTTAATTTCTTGAAGTTTCATGATTTCTCCTTATTCTGCTTCACGTTTCACGAATTTAGTCTTAACTGGCAATTTGTGGCTAGCAAGACGAAGTGCTTCACGTGCAACTTCTTCAGATACACCAGCGATTTCGAACATAACTTTACCACGTTTAACTGGTGCTACCCAACCTTCAGGTGCCCCTTTACCAGAACCCATACGTACACCGATAGCTTTAGCAGTGTATGATTTGTGTGGGAAGATTTTAATCCAAACTTTACCACCACGTTTCATATAACGAGTCATGGCGATACGAGCAGCTTCGATTTGGCGGTTAGTAATCCAGTGGCTAGTTGTAGCTTGAAGACCGTATTCACCGAATGCTACTTCTTTTCCACCTTTTGCTTCACCGCGCATTTTTCCGCGGAATTCACGACGGTGTTTAACACGTTTAGGTACTAACATTTGTTATTTGCCTCCTTTAGTGTTTTTACGAGCTGGAAGAACTTCACCACGGTAGATCCAAACTTTAACACCAAGTTTACCGTAAGTTGTGTCAGCTTCTTCCCAAGCGTAATCGATATCAGCGCGAAGTGTGTGAAGTGGAACTGTACCTTCTGAGTATCCTTCTGCACGGGCAATATCTGCACCGTTCAAACGACCTGATACTTGAGTTTTGATCCCTTTAGCTCCAGCACGCATTGCACGTTGGATAGCTTGTTTTTGTGCACGACGGAAAGCAACACGTTGCTCAAGTTGGCGAGCAATTGTTTCACCAACAAGGTGAGCGTCCAAATCAGGTTTCTTGATTTCAACGATGTTGATGTGTACTTGTTTTCCAGTCAATTTGTTAAGTTGAGCGCGAAGAGCGTCAACGTTTGATCCACCTTTACCGATAACCATACCTGGTTTAGCAGTGTGAAGTGAAACAATAACTTTGTTTACAGCACGTTCGATTTCAATAGTTGAAACTGAAGCGTCTGCAAGTTCTTTTTGAATGAATTTGCGGATTGCCAAATCTTCGTGAAGGTAATCTGCGTATTCTTTTTCAGCATACCATTTCGCATCCCAGTCACGGATGATCCCGACACGCATACCAATTGGATGTACTTTTTGACCCACGATTTTACCTCCTTATTTTTCTGACACAACTACAGTTACGTGAGTTGTGCGTTTGTTGATTGGTGAAGCTGAACCTTTCGCACGTGGACGGAAACGTTTCATTGTTGGTCCTTCGTTTGCGAATGTTTCAGATACTACCAAGTTAGCTTTTTCCAAACCAAAGTTGTTTTCTGCGTTAGCGATAGCAGAGTTAAGAACTTTTTCAACTACACGAGCTGCTTTGTTTGGAGTGAATTTCAAGATTGCGATTGCATCAGCAACGTTCTTACCACGGATAAGATCAAGAACAAGACGTGTTTTACGAGGTGAAACACGCACTGTACGAGCCATTGCTTTAGCTGAAGTAATTTCTGCCATTGTGTCCTCCTCCTATTAACGACGTGTTTTCTTATCGTCAGCTGCGTGACCTTTGTAAGTACGAGTTGGTGCAAATTCACCAAGTTTGTGACCTACCATGTCTTCTTGGATGTAAACAGGAACGTGTTTACGTCCATCATAAACTGCGATAGTGTATCCGATGAAACTTGGGAAAATCGTTGAACGACGTGACCAAGTTTTAATTACTTTTTTCTTTTCGTCATTTGCTTGAGCTTCAACTTTTTTCATCAAATGCTCATCGACGAAAGGTCCTTTTTTAAGACTACGTCCCATTTTGTAGTTTTCTCCTTTAAATTAAATGTACCACAGCGGCTTGCGCTAAGAAGCGCTACCGAGTTGGCGGATGTCATATACTAAGCGACTAAATTATTTTTCGTTACGACGACGAACGATAAGTTTGTCAGATTTAGCTTTCTTGTTACGAGTTTTAAGACCAAGCGCAGGTTTACCCCATGGAGTAGATGGCGCTTTACGTCCAACTGGTGCTTTACCTTCACCACCACCGTGTGGATGGTCATTAGGGTTCATTACAGAACCGCGAACCGTTGGGCGAACACCTTTCCAGCGGTTACGACCAGCTTTACCAAGGTTGATAAGTGATTGTTGTTCGTTACCCACAGTACCGATAGTTGCACGACAAGTACCAAGAATCATACGAACTTCGCCTGATTGAAGACGAACAAGTACGTATTTACCTTCTTGACCCAAAACTTGAGCAGAAGCACCAGCGGCACGGACAAGTTCAGCACCTTTACCTGGTTTAAGCTCAATGTTGTGGATAACTGTACCAACTGGGATGTTTGCAAGTGGAAGAGCGTTACCAACTTTGATATCCGCATCTGGACCTGAAACGATACGTTGACCTACTTCAAGACCTTTTAGGTGCGATGATGTAAGCTTTAACCCCGTCAGTGTAGTGTACAAGAGCGATGTTTGCAGTACGGTTTGGATCGTACTCAATTGTTTTAACAACTGCTTCAACGCCATCTTTGTTACGTTTGAAGTCAATCAAACGGTAGTGGCGTTTGTGTCCGCCACCTTGGTGACGTACAGTGATACGACCATTGTTGTTACGACCAGCTTTGTTCTTAAGAGAAACAAGCAATGATTTTTCAGGAGTGCTTGTAGTGATTTCTGCGAAATCCAAAGAAGTCATGTTACGACGGCCATTTGTCGTTGGTTTATAAACTTTAATACCCACGTTAATTTCTCCTTTGATTATTCAGCTTCAGCTGCAAACAACTCGATTGCTTTAGAATCAGCTGTAAGAGTGATGATAGCTTTTTTAGTTTTGAAGTGAAACCTGTGTAACGTCCTACACGTTTTTGTTTTGGTTTAACAGTTACAGTGTTCACGCTAGCAACTTTAACACCTTCAAATGCAGCTTCAACTGCTTGTTTGATCAAGAGTTTGTGTGCACGTGTATCAACTTCGAAAGTGTATTTTCCTGCTTCAAGAGCAATCATAGATTTCTCAGTGATAACAGGTTTTTTGATTACGTCATACAAATTCATTATGCAAGAACCTCCTCGATTGATGAGATAGCTTCTTTAGTAACAAGAAGTTTATCTGCGTTTACGATGTCAAGTACGCTTGCAGTTGCAGGAGTTGCAACAGTTACGTTTGCAAGGTTACGTGCTGAAAGTTCAGCGAATTTGTTCCTTCTTCAACGATAACAAGTACTTTAGAATCGATGCTAAGAGCTGAAAGAACGTTTGCGAATTCAGCAGTTTTTGGAGCCGCAAATGAGAGAGCTTCGACCGCTACAAATTTATCTTCTGCAACTTTAGCTGAGTATACAGATTTCAATGCAAGGCGACGAACTTTTTGTGGAAGTTTGTATCCGTAAGAACGTGGAGTTGGTCCGAAGACAACACCACCACCACGCCATTGTGGTGAGCGGATAGAACCTTGACGAGCACGTCCAGTTCCTTTTTGACGCCATGGTTTACGTCCACCACCTGATACTGCTGAACGGTTTTTAACCGCGTGAGTACCTTGGCGAAGGCTAGCACGTTGGCTGATAACAACATCAAACACTACTGATTCGTTTGGTTCGATACCGAAGATAGCGTCGTTCAATTCAACTGAGCTAACTTCTTTACCAGTTTGGTCAAATAGTTTTACGTTTGCCATTTTAACTGTTTTCTCCTTTCTTATTATTTAGCAGCCTTAACTGCTGATTTGATAGTGATAAGAGATTTCTTAGCACCCGGTACGTTACCTTTGATAAGGATAACGTTTTTCTCTGGGATAACTTGGACAACTTCAAGGTTTTGGATTGTCACACGGTTACCACCCATACGTCCTGCCAAGTGTTTGTTTTTGAAAACACGGTTAGGCGCAACAGGTCCCATAGAACCTGGACGACGGTGATAACGAGAACCGTGAGCCATTGGTCCACGAGCTTGACCATGGCGTTTGATAACACCTTGGAAACCTTTACCTTTAGATGTACCAGTTACATCAACAACATCCCCAGCTTCGAATGTATCAACTGTGATTTCTTGACCAACTTCCAAGCCTTCAATGTTTTTGAATTCACGAATGAAGCGCTTAGGAGCTGTGTTAGCTTTTGCTACATGGCCTTTGGCAGGTTTGTTGCTCAATACTTCACGTTTGTCGTCAAAACCAACTTGAACTGCTTCGTAACCGTCTGTTTCAACAGTTTTAACTTGAAGCACAACATTTGGAGTAGCTTCGATGACAGTAACAGGGATAAATTCACCTGCTTCAGTGAAGATTTGAGTCATTCCCACTTTTTTTCCCTAAGATTCCTTTTGTCATGAGAAAATACTTCCTTTACTTTAATAATGTATTTCAAAAAGTTTTTTATGAGCGTTTTTTATGCTCAAAAAAGTTTTTAACGAGCGTTTTTTATGCTCAATGAATCAATCTTTAAATTAAAGTTTGATTTCGACGTTCACACCACTTGGAAAATCAAGTTTCATAAAAGCGTCAACTGTTTTTTGAGTTGGGTTGATAATGTCGATGAGACGTTTTGTGTGTACGCATTTCAAATTGTTCGCGAGAATCTTTGTATTTGTGAGTCGCACGAATAATTGTGTAGAGACTACGTTCAGTTGGAAGTGGAACTGGCCCAGCAACTGTCGCACCTGTGCGAGTTGCAGTTTCTACGATTTTTTCAGCCGCTGTATCAAGCGTACGGTGTTCGTAAGCTTTCAAACGGATACGAATTTTTTTGTTTGCCATTTTTTCTCCTCTTTCGTCTATTTAAGATAATAGGCTAGCTCCTCAAGAAAACCAACACGTCTTTGCGTGGCAATGCAACCGAGCGTGTCGCAACCTCTTGTATCATAGCTAAAGTTACTGTATTAACAGCACCGGTATATAATATCAGATTTAGCAGTGCTTTGCAAGGATTTTGCACCCTTTTTTTCGATTTTTTAGAAGAAAATGTTTTCAGCTTTTTCTATTGTTTTTCACAGTGAAAAAACCAGACTTTTGTCTGGTTAAAAATCCTATCCTATTATTTAATAGTAGATTCTTGAAAAGAATTCATATATTTCTTATATAGAATATATAAGAAAATCCAACGGAAAACATTATCCGCTACGGTCGCTAACCACACTCCAGTTAGACCTAAGTGCAGACTCACACCAAGCACGTAACCCGAAATAATTCGAATGACCCACATTCCAAATGTTGTGGCATAAAATGGAAGTTTTGCATTGCCCAAACCTTGCCATGCTGCTGTATAAATAAGTGTTCCTGCTGTCGCTGGTCCACCAACAAAAGAATAAAATAACACAACAAGGCTAGCTGTTAGCGCTGTTTGATTGGTCGTAAAAAGATAAGTCAAATGACCACCAAATACGTAAACCAAAGCACCTACACAAAGCATCATAATTGTCGAAATCAAATACGAATCACGTACCAGCTGTTTAATATCTTTGGTATTTTTTTGTCCAAGGCTATGTGCTACAAGAATAACGGTTGCTGTCGCAACTCCCATTCCTGGCATGTAATTAAATTGTGTCAAGATTTCTCCAATAGCATTACCAGCTACCACTTCTGTTCCAAACTTAACAATAATCGCCACAATGACCACATCACCTGCGCGCATCATTAAACGCTCACCAGCAGCCGGCAAAGCAATTTTAATTAAGTCACGATCCAGTGTCCACCGGATGTTTTTGATAATCTTTTTAATCGGTAACTGACTGGCTAGCAACAGTGTTCCAACCAAACGTGCCAGAACTGTTGAACAAGCAACACCAACAATCCCCCAATGCAGAATGAATACCGCTACAGCTGACAAAACTGCATTTAAGACATTGGTCAGCAAACTGATATACATTGGCAGTTGTGGTTTTCCCAAAGCCCGTAAAAAAGAACTCAGGGTCGTCATCAGCCCTAAACTAACAATCAGACCACCGACAATCGAAAGATAAAGACCGCCAGCTTGCGTAACAGCCGCATCTGTCCCAAGCCAAGTTAGAATCCTTTTCCCTAACCCAAGAGAAACTAAACCAAGAACTAGACTCAACCCAAAAGT
>ENA-OQIF01000415-OQIF01000415.1-human-gut-metagenome-genome-assembly--contig:-NODE-415-length-17070-cov-2.585256_pt1 | contig 17070 bp, 11 predicted proteins | sample MGYA00242574_ERZ504738 | MGnify/ENA primary metagenome ERZ504738 (study PRJEB26092, sample SAMD00036437) | human gut metagenome | host: Homo sapiens | study: EMG produced TPA metagenomics assembly of...
CCCATTGCCGGTGGCGCGGCTCGGGGGTATGCGCCGCGAGTATTTCGAGCGGATGACCGACATCGGTACGGCATCGGCGGCGGCCCGGTGGATCGCCGATCTGCTGCCTCCATGGCTGACGTGGCTGCGGGAGCCTGAAATGAAGCCGCAGGATCTCGATGATGAGGTGCAGTTGATGTTGGTCACCGGTTTCAACATCTCGTTGGCGGTGCGCGATGCGATCATCATGACAGTGGTGGCGGACGAGTCGCAGTGGGACGAAGGCGTCATCTCACGGTTCGCCGCGCATCCCCATGACAAAGATGTGGCACAATCTATGTCCGCCATGCTTACCGCGGCCTTCGAGGAACCCGAATCGGACGAACGGCGGTGCGTGCGGGTCGTCGAACTGCTTCACACGATGTCGGGGCGTCTTCCCGCCGAATGCACCAGGCAATTGCGGGCGGTGAGGGCCTATCTTAAATGGTGGCGTGGCGACGAGTCCGCGCTGCACGATGCGCTCGGGGTGCTCGAGGAGGATGAACGGGTCACATTGGCGGCTATCGTCGCGGCTGCGGTCACCCGACACGTCTACCCGGCACATGCAGGCCGCGCCGAGACGGAGGACGCACCGATTGCAGGCACCTGAGGGTCTATGGGAATAATCGTCCCGAAGACATGGTTAACTCACATAGTCAGCGACTTGACCTTGCCGTAGCTATGCCCAAAAGCAAGCATACGACGGTCGGCCGCGTTCCACAAGACCCAGGGAGGTACAGTTTGGTCGCCAAGGAAACGACGAGCACCGAGAAAGCCGCGAAGAAGAAGGCCTCCGAAAGCGCCCACGACGAAGCCGCCGTCGAAGAGAAGGGCAAGACCACCCGTAGGAGGGCCTCCTCGAAGGCTTCGTCGGCGAAGAAGGGCTCCGCCGGCAAGACCACCAAGCGTGCCACGGCCCGGAAGAAGAAGGATGCCGCCGAGAGCGAGTCAACGCCGGCAAGGAAGACTCGTGCGGCTTCGAAGACCGGCGCGAAGAAGGCCATTTCCAAGTCCGAGGAGATCGACGACGAGGACATGATCGGTGAGGATGTGATCGACGAGGAGGATCTTGACCTCGATGAGGATCTTGACGCCGACGAGAACGATGACGACCTCGAGGACGAGGAGTCGGAGGACGAACCCGAGCCGGAGGAAGACGACGACGAAGAGCCGCAGGCCCCGAAGGAGCCCAAGGAGAAGGGTGCGTTCGTCGTCAGCGACAACGATGAGGACGACGAAGCCCTTCTGGCGAATCCGGGCGTGAATCCGAAGCGCCGCGTGGTAACCACGGGCGCGACCGCCGACCCGGTGAAGGATTATCTCAAGCAGATCGGTCGTGTGAGCCTTCTCAATGCCGAACAGGAGGTCGACCTCTCCGAGCGTATCGAGGCCGGCCTGTACGCCCAGCATCTGCTCGACACCGAGGGCGACACGATGGAGTTCAGACGCAAACGCGAACTCAAGTGGGCAGCCGCCGACGGCAAGAAGGCGAAGGACCACCTGCTCGAGGCCAATCTGCGACTCGTCGTCTCGCTTGCCAAGCGTTACACCGGCCGCGGCATGCTATTCCTCGACCTTATCCAGGAAGGCAATCTGGGTCTCATTCGCGCCGTCGAGAAATTCGATTGGAAGAAAGGCTTCAAGTTCTCCACCTATGCCACCTGGTGGATCCGTCAGGCGATCACCCGCGCCATGGCCGACCAGGCCCGCACGATTCGTGTGCCGGTGCATATGGTCGAGGTGATCAACAAACTCTCGCGCGTCCAGCGCCAGATGCTGCAGGATCTGGGCCGTGAGCCCACGCCCGACGAGCTTGCCCGCGAGCTCGACATGCCGGTGGAGAAGGTGCAGGAAGTGCAGAAGTACGGCCGCGAGCCGATTTCGTTGCATACGCCGCTGGGTGAGGACGGCGATTCCGAATTCGGCGATCTGATCGAAGACACCGATGCCATCGCGCCATCGGAGGCGGTCGCATTCTCACTGCTACAGGAGCAATTCCGTCAGGTGCTTGAAACGCTCTCGCCGCGTGAGGCGGGCGTGATCAAGATGCGCTATGGTCTCGAGGACGGCCAGCCGAAGACGCTCGACGACATCGGCCGCGTATATGGCGTGACCCGCGAGCGCATTCGCCAGATTGAGTCGAAGACCATGTCGAAGTTGCGTCATCCGTCCCGTTCGCAGACGCTGCGCGACTTCCTCGATCAGTGACGCTGAACGGCGTCCATTGCCGGCGCACCCCGATGGGTGCGTGCCGACGCCAGACGACATGACAGTGCCAGGGAGAGCGTGAGCCGAGTGGCTCCGCTCTCTTTTGCATCGAAGAGGAGATACGGAGGAGGGTTATGGCGAAGAAGGAACCCGGCAGCTACGGCGCCGGCTCATTGACGGTGCTGGAAGGGCTGGACGCGGTGCGCAAGCGTCCGGGCATGTACATCGGCACCACCGACAGCCAGGGTCTCATGCACTGCCTGTGGGAGATCATCGACAATTCGGTGGACGAGGCGCTCGCCGGGGCATGCACGCATATTGTCGTCACCCTGCACGAAGACGGTTCGATCGAAGTCGCCGACAACGGCCGAGGCATACCGGTGGATGTGGAGCCGAAGACGAAGCTCACCGGTGTCGAGGTGGTGCTCACCAAGCTGCATGCGGGTGCCAAGTTTGGCAATTCGTCGTACAACGCTGCCGGAGGTCTGCATGGCGTGGGCTCGTCGGTGGTCAATGCATTGAGCTCGCGCATGGACGTCGAAGTCGACCGCAACGGCCACACCTACCATATGGCGTTCCACCAAGGGCATCCAGGTGTGTATACCGACGAGGACCCACAGCGTCCTTCCCCCGACTCACCGTTCAAGAAAACGCGCAAGAACCGCCCCACAGAGCTCGAGATCATCGGCAAGGTGCCCCCGAAGCGCACGGGCACGCGCATCCGCTATTGGGCGGATCCGGAAATCTTCAATGACACCGCGAAATTCGACTACGAACAACTGATTGACCGTGTGCGCCAGACGAGCTTCCTGGTGCCGGGTCTGAAGATCACGGTGATCGACGAACGCATCCGTGAGACAGGCGACGTCGACACCGACGTGTTCGAGGAGACCGACGTCAAACAGGCGCAATCCGACCCGGTCGAGCGGATCGAGGCGGAGACCGAGGCAAGCGAGAATCCTGCGAAGATCGGCCTTGAGCGGGCGAATGCGGAGGACGCGCAGGAACAGGCACAGGACCCGCAGCAGGCAGTCGCAGCCATACCGGTCGTGCAATCTGCGGATTCGGGCGCCTCAGTGCCGGGACACCGGCGTGTGGAGGAATTCTGCCATACCGGTGGCATTGTCGATTTCGTGGACTTCCTCTCCCACGGCGAGGCCGTTTCCACCGTGTGGCGAATAAGCGGGCAGGGCACGTACCATGAGGAGACGCAGGCAGTGGACGCGAACGGCGACCTGCATGCGCAGAAGATCGTGCGAACCTGCGATGTCGATATCGCGATGCGTTGGACGAACGGCTACGACACGGTGTTGAAGAGCTTCGTGAACGTCGTCGCCACGCCGGGCGGCGGCATGCATGTGGACGGCTTCCTGCAGGGTATCACTAAGCAGATTCGCAAGACGGTGGAAGACAACGCGCGCAAGCTCAAGGTCAATCTCAAAGACCCGAAGATGAAGATCGAGCGTGACGACATTCTCGCCGGATTGGTGGCCGTGGTCACCGTGCGCATCGCCGAGCCGCAGTTCCAGGGGCAGACGAAGGACGTGCTCGGCACCGCGCCGGTCAAGCCGCTTGTCACACGCATCACCGACAAGCAGTTCGCCGAGCTCATCACCGGCGCGAAACGCGGGTACAAGGAGCAGTCGGCGCGCGTGCTCGAGAAGATCGTGGGCGAGATGCACGCGCGCATTCAGGCACGCAAGACCAAGGAGGTCACACGTCGCAAGAACGCACTCGAATCTGCTTCTATGCCGAGTAAACTGTCGGATTGCCAGCCGGGCAACGACGACATCGCCGAACTGTTCATCGTCGAGGGTGATTCCGCACTCGGCACGGCGAAGGCCGCCCGCAATTCGGCGTTCCAGGCGCTGCTGCCGATCCGCGGCAAGATTCTCAACGTGCAGAAGGCGTCGTTGTCGCAGATGCTTTCGAACAAGGAATGCGCGTCGATCATCCAGGTGATCGGTGCGGGTTCGGGGGCCAGCTTCGACATCGAGTCGGCGCGGTACAACAAAATCGTCATGATGACCGATGCCGATGTGGATGGCGCGCATATTCGCACATTGCTGCTCACGCTGTTCTACCGGTACATGAGACCGCTCGTCGAGGCGGGGCACGTGTATGCGGCCGTGCCGCCGCTGCACCGCATCGCTTTGGCGGGGGCACGCAAGGGCGAGTACATCTACACGTATTCAGATGACGAGTTGGCGGGCAGGCTCGCGCAGCTCGACGCTGAGCATATTCCGTATGCCGACGACATCCAGCGCTACAAGGGCTTAGGTGAGATGGACGCGAACCAGCTTGCCGACACGACGATGGATCCGCGCACGCGTCTGCTGCGTCGCATCCGCATGGAGGACGCCGAGCAGGCGAACGACATCTTCAGCCTGCTCATGGGCGACGAAGTGCCTCCGCGCCGCCAGTTCATTGTCGACAACGCCGAGGATTTCGACCGTTCGAAGATTGACACCTGACGCTTTCGTGCAACCGATGCCCACAGGGGCCCGGAACCCGCGCTGAGGAGCGTGCTCTACGCGCAAAGCGCGCAGACACTTTGACGAAGCGCGGGTTCCGGGCCCCTGTGGGCATCGGTCTCGCACGATATGGGTCAGTCGGCGTGGCGAGCCGCCATCGCCTGGCCGTAGACCTGTTCCACCTGATCGGTCACGGTGCGAACGTTATACCGATCGAGTAGCCCCGCTTCGCGGGCATGCAGGTCGGCCGCCCAAGGTTCGTCGGTGAGTGCGCGGGCAATGCGTTCGGCAAGAATGCGGGCACGGTCTGTTCCACTCACCGGGAAGAGCGAGTCCTCGTCATCGAGCATGGTCGACCGGTAGCCGGGATTGTCACCGGCCAGCGTGACACCGGCATTCGAGGCGATGGCCTCGAGCAGCACGATGCCGAAGGATTCGCCTCCGGTTGCGGGGAAGATGGCCACATCGGCGCTCGCCAGCAGCTTCGGCTTCTCCTCTTCCTCCACGAAGCCGAGGAACTCGATCGGCGTGCGCAGATGCGAGGCACGTTCCCGGCATTCGTCGAGCAGCGGGCCCTTGCCGGCGAACCGCACATGGAAGCCCCGCGGGAACAGATCATGCTCCTCGCCGTATTCGACGGCATCCAGAAGCAATTCCGCGCCTTTTCTCGGAACGAATCTACCAAGGAACACCGCGAGGGGTCCCTCGGACGAGTGCGCACTGGCCGTGTCGCCCTGCACAATGGCATGGGTGGGGGAGGCGCCTGCGAACCGATCGACATCGACGGGATTCGGAATGACGACACCGCGAACATGCGCGGTCTGCTCGGCATACTGCGCGGCGATCTGGGAGACTGCGATCACCTCGTCGACGCGGCGGTGGGAGTGCATATTGACCAGCCCGAGCGCACGGCCGCCGATCCGGGAGGCAAGGTCGGCCGATGCGATGTGGTAGGTGGCGACGACGCCAGTGCGCTGGTGCGCATGGTCGAGCACCCTGGCTGCCATGAACGGGCTGTAGGGCGCCTGAACGTGCAGAATGTCGAAATCGTATTCGTCGAGCACCTCGCGGATATGCCGTGTGTTGGCCGGAAGCGGGATGCGCATGCGGTTTCCGTTGAACCGGACCATGACGTTGCGTGACATCGGATGCGTGTTCGGCACGGGGGAGTCATGCGTCTCGCCGACCAGATAATGCACCTCATGCCCCCGTCGCGCCAGCTCCTGGCCCAAGGTCACGATATGCTGCTGCACGCCGTCGAGCACGTCCAGGGTGTCGTCGAACACGAATCCGATTCTCAAGCTCATGGGCACCAGTCTAATCATCGAACAGATTTCGAAGAACCGGATATTTTCTTTACGTAAGAAGATAATTATGGGCTGTCGATGCAGAAACTGGCGCACACTATTTGGAGGTGCAATGACGAATCTGCTGCTCGCCGTAATCTACTTGGCCTTCATCTCGCTGGGGCTGCCAGACGGACTGCTCGGTTCGGCATGGCCCACCATGAGCGGTGACCTGCATGCTCCACTGTCGAGGGCCGGTGGCATCTCGATGACGATCAGTGCCGGAACCATCATCTCCGCACTGCTGAGCGACCGGCTCACGCTGAGATTTGGTGCAGGGCGTGTGACGGCGTTCTCCGTGGCGCTCACTGCGGCCGCCCTCATGGGATTCTCCTTCGCACCGAACTACTGGGTTCTTATCGTGTGCGCCATTCCCTACGGGCTCGGCGCGGGTGGCGTGGATGCGGCGCTCAACAACTACGTGGCCATCCACTACACGAGCCGGCATATGAGCTGGCTGCACTGCATGTGGGGGCTCGGCGCGCTCATCGGACCGTACATGATGAGTTACGCCATGGCAAGCCGGCATGGTTGGCAGTGGGGCTACCGTTCGGTTGGTGTTATCCAGCTCGTGCTCACCGCCGTGCTCATCTTCAGCCTGCCGTTGTGGAAGAGGCGCCCCGCTGCCGCGGACGCAGGCACGCAGGCCACGGACCGAAAGCCAATCGGCCTGCTCGGTGTATTGCGCATCAGTGGCGCCACGCAGATTCTCATCATGTTCTTTTGCTACTGCGCCATCGAACAGACCGCCATGCTATGGGCCAGCTCCTACATGGTCGGCATGGATGGCATGGCCGAAGACGTGGCTGCGACGTTCACGAGCATCTTCCTCATCGGCATCACCGTTGGCCGATTCGCCAACGGCTTCCTCACCATGCGCTTCTCCGATCCCGCCATGATTCGCATCGGCACCATGACGATCGGCCTCGGGGCGCTCCTGTTTGCTCGTTCCCGTGCACAACCCCGCCCTCTCCGCCGTGGCGTTCATACTCGTCGGCCTTGGATGCGCTCCGGTCTATCCGTGCATCATCCACTCCACGCCCACATACTTCGGGGCCGATAAATCGCAGGCGATCGTCGGTGTGCAGATGGCGTTCGCGTATGTGGGCACCATGCTCATGCCACCATTGTTCGGCGTGATCGCGCAGGCCACGACGATTGCCGTGCTGCCATGGTGTCTGCTGGTGTTCGTCGCGTTCATGGCGGCGATGCACGAGTGGCTGCGCGCATTGCGACGCGACGACATGGCCGTCTGACATGTTCGTAACAGGCGATGCCGTGCCATATGCGCCGTCGATGCGCCTTACGATGACCGTGTATGCACTGTATAGGCAAATATATGCAGCATGTAATCCGAGCCGACGACGTCTGAATGAGGGGGCGATGGCATGCCGATGGCGTTGGTGGCGTTGGTATACGTTGGCTTCGCTGCCATGGGGTTGCCGGAGGCCCCGCTCGGTGCCTCGTGGCCGGCTATGGGGTCGGGACTGCATGCGTCACTTGCCGCCGTCATCGGGATCCCCGTCGTTATCGCCGCAGGGGCCATGTGGGCTGCGCTGGCCGGTGAGCCTTGGCTGCGTCGCTGGGGCTCGGGGCGCAGTGTGGATGTTGGTGTGGCATGCACCGTGGTGGCATTGCTTGGCTTCTCGTTCACGCCGTCATATTGGCTGCTGCTGTTCTTCGCCGTGCCATATGGCGTGGGCTCCGGCCTGCTTGCGCTCGCGCTCAACGCATACATAGCATTGCGCTTGCCGAGTGCGCATATTATTTGGATGCACGCCACGACGGCCGCAGGTGCCATGGCAGGTCATACGATGCTCGGTTGGATCATTGCGAACGATGCCGACTGGAGGTGGGCATACCGCTGCATAGGCCTTGTGCAACTTGCGCTGGCCATCGTGTTGGTGAGTGCCACGAAGCTGTGGCGCGACGAACTGACCCCCATCCAGCGCGCCACATTCGGCATGCAGGCATATGGCGAGCGTGATTGGCATGTCGACGCGCATACGCATGGCCGTCTGGGTGCGAGCCCTGAGATTGCGCGGCGCGTTCCCGACACTGTTGCTTCTGTTCGCCTACGCTTCGGTGGAGCAGAGCACCATGCTGTGGGCGAGCAGCTACATGGTGCATGCCGGCCACATGAGCATCCATTATGCCGGTATCTACGCGAACCTATTCTTCATTGGATTGACGCTGGGTTCCGTGATCGCAGGATGCTTGGCGCTGCGATTGTCCGACGGCGCGTTGCTCGGCGGCGGCTTGGGCGTACTTGTTGCGGCGCTTGTGGTGATGATTGTGCCCATGGGGTCATGGCGCGCCCTCGTCGCGCCGGTCATGCTCGGGTTTGGGTGTGCCCCGATTAATCCGGCCGTCGTGCATATGACACCACGGCTGTTCGGCGCTGTTCATACGATGACCATGATCGGCTGGGAGACCGCCGTCATCGCCGTGGCCACACTGGTGAGTCCCGTATTGTTCGCCGTGTTCTCTGCCACGGTGGGCATGGCGGCCCTGCCGTGGTACTTGGCGTGTTTCACGTCGCTTGGCATACTGGCCGCCGTCATTCTCATGAGCGTGTCACATTTGCAATCGCGAGCGAGGTAGGAAATAATCGAACATATGTGCGAATGTATGGCAATGTTCAGCGAACCCACACGCGTGTGGTTCTCACGTGTGTTCGGAGAACCCACCGAGGCGCAGCGATTGGCATGGCCGGCGATCGGGCGACGCGAGAATGTGCTGGTCATCGCGCCGACCGGTTCGGGAAAGACCCTCTCCGCGTTCCTGTTCGCCATCGACTCGCTTCTGTCCCGCAGTGCCGCCGACCATGCACGCAAAGGCGTGCGCGTGTTGTATATCTCACCGTTGAAGGCGCTTGGCGTCGACGTGGCGAAGAACCTTGATGTCCCTTTGGCCGGTATTCGCGAACAGATCGATGCCCTTGGCTCGCATGCGCCGCAGGTCACCGTCGCCACCAGAAGTGGAGATACGACCCCGAAGGAGCGACGTGCGATCATGTCGCATCCGCCGGACATTCTGGTCACGACCCCGGAGTCGCTGTATCTCATGCTCACTTCGAAAGCGCGCGGCATCCTGAAAACGGTGGATACCGTGATCGTGGATGAGGTGCATGCGGTCGCCGGCACGAAACGGGGGGCGCATCTGGCGCTGAGCCTTGAGCGTCTCGATGACCTTCTGGAACGGCCGGCACAGCGCATAGGGCTTTCGGCGACGGTGAACCCGCCTGAGCGTGCCGCGAAGTTCCTCGCAGGAGCATTGCCGGTGACGGTCATCGCCACCGGGGGAAAGCCTGCACTCGACATCACTGTGGTCGAACCGGCGAAGACCCTTGGTGACGGGCCCGTGGCCAATGGCAGGCGCAAGGGGGGTGCTGGGAGTCGGCAGCACTTCTGCGACCAATGACCGGCGTGACGCCCGCGATGCAACGCTTGGCGGAGCGCAAGGCGAGGGAACGGGATGGCCAAGGCGATCCGCAATCTGCAACCACCGGCGAGACAACCAAGCGATGGGGGATTCGCTGCCGCCGGGTACGCCGGTGAGCGAAGGCGCGCACAATCCGTCGGGGGTGAAATCCGCGTGGCCGGCGATCCAACGCCATATTCTCGACGAGATACTCTCGCACCGCACCACATTGGTGTTTGTGAATTCGCGCGGCCTATGCGAACGCCTGACCGCGCAGATCAACGATCTGCACGCACAACGGCTCGGCAAACGCAATCCGGTGGAACTGCCGACCAGCGAGACGGACGAGCCAGCCCACTATCATTCCACGTATGGGTCCACCACAATGAAAGTGGGGGCGCACGGCCCTGACGAGCAGATTGCCATGGCGCATCACGGGTCGGTGTCGAAAGACCGCCGCAAGCAAATAGAGGAGAGACTCAAATCCGGACGTCTGCGTTGTGTGGTGGCGACGAGCAGTCTGGAGCTCGGCATTGACATGGGGTCGGTGGATCTGGTGATTCAGGTGACGCCGCCGTTGTCGGTCTCCTCTGGCCTGCAGCGCGTGGGCCGAGCCGACCATAGGGTGGGGGGAGTCTCGCACGCCGTCATGTACCCGGTGACACGCGAACAGATCATCGGCATAGGTGCCAGTGTGGAAGGCATGCTCAACGGGGCGATTGAACCATTGCATATGCCAATGAATCCTTTGGACGTGCTCGCGCAGCAGACCGTGGCGGCCGCCAGTCTGGAGCCCATCGCCGCCGATGATTGGTATGCGACGGTGAGACGCGCCGCCCCCTTCGCCTCGTTGGACCGGGCGATGTTCGACGCCGTGGTGGGCATGCTCACCGGCGCCTATAATTCCGAGGACTTCTCGGCATTTCGACCACCGCTCATGTTCGACGAGGATTCGGCCATGATCTCGGCGCGTCCGGGTGCACAGCGCCTCGCGGTGACCAGCGGCGGCACGATTCCCGACCGCGGTCTCTACACTGTAGTGCTGCCCGAGGCCGAGGCGGGAACAGGTCCGAGACGGGTTGGTGAGCTCGACGAGGAGATGGTGTATGAGACACGGGTGGGTGACATCATCACACTCGGCACCACGAATTGGCAGGTGCAGGAAATCACGAACTCCCGCGTGGTCGTGGTGCCGGCGCCCGGACGAAGGGCACGCCTGCCGTTCTGGCATGGGGAGGGCAACGGGCGCGATTATTCCTTCGGCATGTCGCTTGGGGAATGGGTGCATGACATCGCCGCGGGATTGCAACCGGCGCACGGCAATGTCGGGAACGCGCCGGAATCCCGATTCAGCGACGTGGTTCTCAAACGCCTGCGAGCCGATGGTCTGGACGCCAACGCTATGGAGAATCTGGCGGCCTTCCTCTCCGAGCAGCGGGCGAGCACCGGTGTGATCCCGAGCGGTCGTGCGGTTGTGGTCGAACGCTGCCGCGAGGAGGAGGGCGATTGGCTCGTGATCATTCATACGCCGTTCGGGCGTCGTGTGCATGAGCCATGGGCGCTCGCAATCAACATGAGGTTGACGCAGCGTTATGGTTTCGACGGGCAGATCTTCGCCGCCGACGATGGCATCGTGCTGCGTCTGCCCGATGGGGAAGGAGGCATCGACGTCGGCGCGCTCATCGACTTCGACCCCGATGACATTCAGCGCATCGTGGAGAACCAGGTCTCCGGCAGTGTGCTGTTCGCCGCCCGATTCCGTGAGGTCGCGGCGCGTGCGCTGTTCATGCCGAGGAACGACCCGGGCAAACGAGTGCCTCTATGGCAGCAGAGGCTGAGGGCCACCCAGCTGCTGGCCGCGGCGCGCACGAGGAAGAACTTCCCGCTGCTGCTCGAGACCGCCCGCGAATGTCTGCAGGACGTCTACGACGTTCCTGCCCTCCGCGAAGTGCTCACCCGCATACGTGGGGGAGCCATCGACGTGCATGCATGCGAGACGCAAGTGCCATCGCCTATGGCCGAGCATCTTCTGTTCGGTTTCGTGGGGTCGGTGATGTACCAGTACGATGTGCCGCAGGCCGAACGCAATGCGCAACTGCTCTCGATGGATCCGCTGGTGCTGGAACGGTTGTTGGGGACGGACAACCTGGCCCAGGTGCTCGATACACAGGTGATCGATTCAGTGGCCGGCCAGCTGGCTTCGAAGACCTTCTGGAACGAACTCGACAAGCACGATCTGCGGGGACGCGTGAATCGCTACGCCAAGACGCATGGACCGTTCACTGCCGATCGCCTGCTCTCCGAACTTGAGATCGACGCGCAGACGGCCGTCGAACTGCTTGGTGAACTGCGCGATGCCGGCGAGCTCATCAACGGTCGTTCGACGAACGACTCGCTCCGGGGTGACGCAATGGGTGCATGCCGACGTGCTCAAACGCATTCGCTCGCAGTCGTTGGCCAAGGCCCGGGCGGCAATCAAACCTGTGGAACCCGAGCGGTACGAGGCGTTTCTCGTTCATCGGCAGGGTGTCGGCTCGGTGGGCGGCGAACGGTTGCAAGGTCTGGATGGACTCTTGCGTGCCATTGAACAGCTGGAGGGTGTCGCATTGCCGATGCCCGTGTGGGAGCGCCACGTGTTCCCGGCCCGTGTGCGAGATTACACGCCGACATTGCTCGACGAGCTGGTTGGCTCCGGCGATGTGGTATGGGTGGGTGATCCCACGGGCAGCGGCGAAGGGGGTGACGAGGCGGGACGCGTCATGTTCTTCCCGGCGGACTCCCCACAGTTGCAGGTGCATGCTGAGGCATTGGAATCCTCCCTAGGTCGAGCGGCTGCGCCGGAATCCGACATGCCGCTGACGGTGCGCGATGCGATACTGCTTGCCCTGCACGACGGTGGCGCTTACACGGCGCACTCATTGGAGGAGCGTGCGCAATCCCTGTGGCAGGCGAATCCGGAGCCGGAGGTGAATGAGACGACCGGCGAGGTGATGGCCACATCATGGTCCCATTCGCGATTCGAGCAGACCCTATGGTCATTGGTCTGGCATGGATTCATTACCAACACCTCCCTGCAACCAGTCCGGTCGGTGTCAACGCATACGGGTGGAAGTAAGGCCACGGTGCGGTCGCATCGTCTCCGCTTGCGTGCCCGAATACCCACACGCGGTATGTTCGGCGGCGGTCTGTGGTCACTGGTGCGCACCCAAGGCGATGCGAGCCATGAGGAGGCGATGATCGACCTGATAGGTATTCTGCTCGACCGCTACGGCATCATTGCGCCCAATACGGTGTCAGATGCCGGTGTCGCCGGCGGATTCAGTGCCATTTATCCGGTGCTCAAACGCATGGAGGAGAAAGGCACGCTATTGCGAGGTGTATTCGTCAAGGGGTTCGGTGCCGCTCAATTCGCCGAGCGGGAGACGGTGGACCTGCTGCGTCACCATATCGATTCCGAGCCTGTCATGACCGTCACCATGGATGTATGCGATCCGGCGAATCTCTATGGTTCGTCATTGGAATGGCCGGCGCCGGCCATACTTGAATCCAATGCCCGCACGGACTCCAAACGGCGCGCTGCCGTGAAACCAATACGACGCCCGGGCTCATTGGTGGTGCTGCGTCAGGGGCGCGCGGTGCTGTATGCGGCACTGTGGTCGGGTCGTATCGTGGCGTTCGAGCCTTCGCCGAGCGTGCTTAAAACGGCGGCGACGGCTTTGGAACAGACATGTTCGCGATTGCATGGGGCCAGCATCACTTTCCGTGATTGCAACGGCGTGCCATTGCAGGGCGGCAACGCGATGTCCGACGCCCTTCGGCATGCCGGATTCACCCCGTCGCCGCAGGGGCTCCGACTGTATCGATGAGGCGGGTATGGCGGGCAGCCTCCTCGCTATGAGCGGAAGAGCGGTCCGAACGTAGCGGTGGAGGTCCTAGAATGCTTGTGTTTTGCGTTCTGCGTACAACGATTTGGCATTGTACAGGGAAAGAACTTCACATGGGCATGCTCATTGCGTTGTTGCCGGCATTGTTCCTCGGCTCGAACAGTGTGATGACGGCGAAGATCGACGGCAAGCCAAGTCAGGGGACGCTGGGCACCACCTTCGGCGCATTCCTCTTCGCGGTGCTGATGGCCGTGTGCTACACGATTCCCCATGCAGGGGCATCGTTCGCGTTCAATCCCCGCATCTGGGTGGTGGGCCTATGCTCCGGCATATTCTGGACGATAGGATCCATCGGCCAGTTCTCGGCCTTGAAACCGCTCGGCGTCTCTTTGGCGATGCCGATCTCCACGGCCGGTCAGGTGGTGGGCAATGCGCTCATGGCCGCCATCGTTTTGGGGGAGTGGCGCTCATTGCGAGTCTGGGTGATCGGGATCATCGCCATCATTCTCGTCACCTCCGGCGCCATACTGTGTTCGGCCAGAGATTCCGTCACCGATGCCGTGCATATCAGTGCGAAGAACATGAAATTCGGCATGATCGCCCTGCTCATCTCCACCATCGGGTTCATGATGTACTTCGTGTTCCCGAACCTTCTGCACAAGACCGGGTATATCGACAACGCTATCTACAATGCGCCGGACGGTAACGGCCTGTATTATATGACCGCAATGATCCTGCCGCAGTCGGTTGGGCAGGTGCTCGCTGCAGTCGCCATCATTGTGCTTGGCGAGCACAACCAGTCGCTCATCTTCACCCGCAAGACCGCGCTGAACATCTTCACTGGCCTCTCCTGGGCCATAGGCAACTGCCTCATCTTCATCTCGGCAGCCAACCCGAATGTCGGTCAGGCCATCGCCACGACCTTCTCCCAACTGGGAGTGCTCGTCTCCACCTTCGGTGGCATCGTGATCCTCAAGGAACACAAGACAAGACATCAGATGATCTGCATACTCTTCGGCACATTGCTCATCGTGGCAGGTGCGGTGCTTATGGCGATGTACACCACCACGTGATAGGTATGAAGTCGGTATACGACAGGCCTCGGTCAGAGCTACTCTGACCGAGGCCTGTCGTATACCGACTCTGCGATCTCACTTAGGCCGCGTAGGCGATCGGTGCAGGCAGCTCGGTTCCCGAACCATCACGACGCATATCCGGCGCCGGCAGCTCGACGGGATGGCCCCCGACGTTGCGGCCAGCAGCGGGTAGGAACCCACGCACGCCCTGATCAACGTGTTCTGCCCCTTGAGGAAGCGCTGCGAGCGCACACCACCGGTCGCTCTTCCCCTTGGTGGGGGTAGAGCTCCAATGGCGTGACCTTCGCCGCACCGTTCTCGGTGCCCGGCAGCGCATCCACATCGCCGGCGACAGTGAGCACCACGGCTCCACTGGCGGGAGAGAGCAGATTGCCTGCGTCATCGTGCTCGGCATCATGCCATTCGACATCGGCGTGCGCAACCACGGCGCAGGAGAGCACCGTACATCCATCGGCGAGATGTATGCCGGCCATGCCTGCCGCAGTGCGGCCCTGGGGACGTACATTCCTGGCCTCATACGTGAGCAGCGAGGAATCGGAGGAAACGAACACGAAGCGGTCGTCGTCATGCGCATCGGCCGCCACAAGCAGCTCGTCCCCGTCCTTCAAATCGATGATGCTCCAGGAATCCATCGTGTGGGGGATTCACGGTTCCAGCGCTTCACAATGCCGTTGCGTGTGCCTACCCGACCGGCGGCAGCTGTGCCGCCGTATCGTCCTGCCCGACGGTGTCGCGTAGCGCGAGCGTGGCGATCACCCGTTCGCCGGGCACCGGATCGGTGCTTTCGGTGGAGGTGAGCAGCTCGGTGGCTTCAATGCCTCCTGTGAGGCTCAGGTGGCCGGTGACCTCCAGATTCGGCAGCTCCACCACATGGGCGAGCACCATGCGGCCCGCGGAGGTGACCAACGCATAGTCGGCACGGGTGCGTGCCGGCATCAGCGAGACGATCACATCGTCGGGTTCACGCTTTTCGGTGTGAGCGCCTCGTTTGGCCCAAATGGTCAGGGCATCGATGCTCATGCGGGCTATGAGCCCTGAGGCGCTCAATGCGATCACGCATGGTTCGTCTTCTATCCGCAGCGCCTCGGCGGTTTCGCCGGCCTTACGGGCTGCCGCCACCGCATCGGCGGCGTCGAGTACGTTCTCCGCATGGCGTGCGGCATCGAGTGCGGCGTCGGAAGGCATGTCATCGCCGTGGGCCACGACTGGCACGAGCCGGCCGTCGTCGCCCTCATCGAGCAGCACCGTCCGTCGTGGCGTGCCGTAGGTTGCCACCGCCTTGTCCATCTCGTCGATCACCACGCCATCCAGTAATGCGGCCGAGCCGAGGATGCGCTCCAATTCGGTGATCGACGACTGAAGTTCGTCGCGTTCGGATTCGAGTTCGATGCGGCTCATCTTGGTGAGTCTGCGCAGGCGCAGGTCGAGAATGTATTGCGCCTGAATATCGTCAAGGCTGAATCGGCTCATGAGTCCGTTCTTGGCCGCCTCCGCATCGTCGCTTGAGCGGATCACGCGGATCACCTCGTCGATGTCCACCAAGGCGAGCAATAGACCCTCGACCAGATGCAGCCGGTCCAACGCCTTCTGACGGCGGAACTCACTGCGGCGCCGGATGACACCACGCCGGTGTTCGATCCATACATCGAGCAGGGAACGCAGTCCGAGTGTGTGGGGGCGCCCATTCACCAAGGCGACATTGTTGATGGCGAAGTTCTCTTGCAACGGGGTGTGTTTGAAGAGCTGTGCCAACACGGCTGCCGGGTCGAATCCCGTCTTGAGCTCGATCACGATGCGGGTGCCATTGTGACGGTCCGTCAGGTCGATGGCACCGGAGATGCCGTCGAGCTTATGGTTCTTCACACCCTCGGAGATGCGTTCGAGCACACGCTCGGGACCCACCATGTATGGCAGCTGCGTCACTACGATGGCCTTCTTGCGTGCGGTGAGATTCTCCACATGTGTGGCGGAACGGGTGGTGACCACGCCTCGGCCAGTCTCATAGGCATCTCGGATGCCTTGTCGCCCTATGATGATCCCTCCGCCCGGCCAATCAGGTCCGGGCACGTATTGCATGAGGTCGTCGAGTGTGGCATCGGGATGCTTCATCACGTATTTGGCTGCGGCGACAACTTCGCCGAGGTTATGCGTGGCCATATTCGTGGCCATGCCGACGGCAATGCCCGAGGCGCCGTTGACGAGCAGGTTAGGAATCGCCGACGGCAGCACGGTCGGTTCCTTGAGCTTGTTGTCGTAATTCGGCACGAAATCGACCGTGTCCTCGTCGATGTCGGCGTTCATGCCGAGCGCGGCGGGTGCAAGGCGTGCCTCGGTGTATCGCGATGCCGCAGGACCGTCGTCCAACGAACCGAAATTACCGTGGCCGTCGACCAACGGCAGCCGCATCGCGAATGGCTGCGCGAGACGCACCATGGCTTCGTAGATCGCCGAATCTCCATGGGGGTGCAATTTGCCCATCACCTCGCCCACCACGCATCAGGAAAATGGATACCATCATTCATGAAACGTCCTTTCACGATTTGCTGAGATGAAAAGTCTTTATTCCAGAAGCTTAGCACTGGCATTTTACGATAATCCCCCCCAAATCTATTTGTACTTA
>ENA-OQIF01000416-OQIF01000416.1-human-gut-metagenome-genome-assembly--contig:-NODE-416-length-17068-cov-4.601086_pt1 | contig 17068 bp, 16 predicted proteins | sample MGYA00242574_ERZ504738 | MGnify/ENA primary metagenome ERZ504738 (study PRJEB26092, sample SAMD00036437) | human gut metagenome | host: Homo sapiens | study: EMG produced TPA metagenomics assembly of...
GGAAAGTATATTATATTTAAGTGGGAACATTCGAACACTTGGGAGGGTGGATCACGGCAGTGCCTATCTTGACACGTTCGAATTAGAGCGTTCAAGAGGAATCACAATCTTTGCAAAACAAGCTGAAGTTACATTAAAAGACAAAGTAGTAACGTTTTTAGATACTCCGGGACATGTTGATTTCTCGGCGGAGATGGAGCGTACGCTTCAAGTGCTGGATTATGCAGTGCTTGTAATCAGCGGCGCGGATGGAGTGCAGGGACATGTTCAGACTCTGTGGCGTCTGCTAAAGAGATATAAGATACCAGCTTTTCTCTTTGTTAATAAAATGGATCAGCCAGGGACCGACAAAAGAGAACTGCTTACAGAACTTCAAAAGCGGTTGGATCCATCCTGTGTCGATTTTACCCTTCCGAAAGATTCCGATGCCTTTTTTGAGGCAGTTGCCATGTGTAATGAGAGTCTATTGGAAAAATATTTGGAAGGAGAGGCAATTACAGAGCAAGAAATTTGTACTGCAATCCAGAGAAGAGAAGTATTCCCATGCTATTTTGGTTCTGCGTTGAAGTTAGAAGGAGTGGACACTTTTTTGGATGCACTGGATCGCTATACGGTCTGTCCTGTGTATCCGGAAGAATTTGGAGCAAAAATATATAAGATTTCAAGAGATCCGCAAGGAATGCGTCTCACGCACATGAAAGTTACAGGCGGTACATTAAAAGTGAAGATGCTTTTGAAAGAAGAGGAAAAAGCAGATCAGATTCGAATTTATTCAGGGGCTTCTTATCAGAGTGTCAATGAAGCAAAGGTGGGGGGAATCTGTGCGGTCACGGGACTGTCCAAAACCTACTCCGGTGATGGTCTTGGTGCAGAAAAGCCTGCGGCTGCCCCAATGCTTACCCCGGTATTAAATTATCAGATTCTGCTTCCGGATGGATGTGATGTGCACGGAATGTTCTTGAAATTAAAACAGTTGGAGGAAGAGATTCCGGAACTTCATATTGTATGGGATCAGCAGTTCAATGAGATTCACGCACAGGTGATGGGAGAGGTGCAGATTGAGATTTTAAAAAGTGTGATTTTGGAACGGTTTCAGACTGCGGTCGAGTTTGGTGCCGGAAATATTGTATATAAAGAGACGATTTCTGCGCCTGTGGAGGGCGCCGGACATTTTGAGCCGCTCCGTCATTATGCGGAAGTACGTCTGCTGTTAGAACCGCTCCCACAGGGATGCGGACTTGTCTTTGAGACCGACTGCAGTGAAGATATCTTAGACCGCAACTGGCAGCGGCTGATATTGACACATCTAGAAGAAAAGGCGCATCGTGGTGTCCTGACCGGGTCTGAGATTACTGACATGAAAATTACGCTGATTACCGGAAAAGCACATCAAAAACACACTGAAGGAGGCGATTTCAGACAGGCAACTTACAGGGCTGTCAGACAGGGCTTAAAAAAAGCAAAGAGTGTTTTGCTTGAGCCGGTATACGAATATCAATTGGAGGTCCCGACGGATCAGGTCGGACGTGCGATGGCAGATTTGCAGAGAATGTCAGCTGCATTTGATCCGCCGAAGATGGAGCAGGATATGGCCGTTTTGACTGGCACAGCACCCGTTGCTGCGATGAGAGATTATCCAAGAGAGGTCGTTGCATACACAAGGGGGTGCGGCAGGCTGTTTTGTACATTGAAAGGATACGAACCGTGCCACAATACCGAGGAAGTTATTGCAGCTTATGGGTATGATTCAGAGGCAGATACAGAAAATCCAACTGGTTCCGTATTTTGTTCGCATGGCGCAGGGTTTTACGTTGGCTGGGATCAGGTAGAAGACTATATGCACACAGAAAGTCGGGAAAAAGCAGTTGAAAAAGAAAGCAGAGAAATAGTTATGAATTGCCTCCGGTCATCGATGAAGAAGAGTTAAAAGCGATTTTTGAGCGAACATATGGACCTGTCAAAAGAGAACGGAATGTTTTTTCAAAGCGTGTGCAGGCGCCTGAGACAGTCATAAGACGTTCGAAAAAACAAGTGAATGAGAAGGAATATCTGCTGGTAGACGGATACAATATCATTTTTGCGTGGGAAGATTTAAAAGAATTGTCGGAGATTAACATCGAGGCTGCAAGGATGAAACTGATGGATATTCTGAGCAATTATCAGGGATATAAGAAGCAGACCTTGATTCTAGTGTTCGATGCCTACAAAGTACCGGGAAATGTAGGAGAAGTACAAAAATATCATAACATTCATGTAGTGTATACCAAAGAGGCAGAGACAGCGGACCAGTATATTGAGAAAACAGTGCAGGAGATCGGAAAGAAATATCATGTGACTGTGGCGACATCGGATGCGTTAGAGCAGATGATCATTCTTGGGCAGGGTGCACAACGAATTTCAGCTAAAGGGCTTTTGGAAGAAATTTTGACAGTCAATCAGGAGATTCGAAACGAACACCTGAACCGCCCACAGAGTGCATCGCACTATCTGTTTGAAAGTCTCCCAGAGGAGATGGCAGAACTGATGGATGAGGTACGGCTTGGAAGATTGGAATTTGATGAGATAGGAAAGAGACATGAGGAAAAAAACAGGGGCAATTGACCTGACAACAGGCAATGAGATGAGAGCGATTGTAGTATTTGCACTGCCTTTGATTGCAGGCAATTTATTTCAACAGTTATATAATTTGATGGACACGATGATCGTGGGGAAATTTATCGGTGCAGATGCGCTGGCCGCAGTCGGTTCTTCGTATATGACGATGAACTTTCTTACTTCGATCATTATCGGACTTTGTATGGGGAGCGGGATTGTATTTTCCTGGTTTTACGGCTCAAGACAGAGAGAAAAGCTGGAACAAAGTATGTTTCAGTCTTTTCTGTTTATTTTGGCGGTTACTGTAATGATCACGAGTGCAAGTCTTGTATTTCTTGATCAGCTGCTGTATCTTTTGAATATCGAATCGAGTATCTTCCAGATGACAAGAGCATATTTATTTATCATTATCTGTGGTATGGGATTTGTGTTTTTATATAATTATTTCACTGCGGTACTTAGAAGTATGGGAAATTCGTTTACGCCACTGATTTTTTTGGTGATTTCGTCGGTGATCAATATCGTATTGGATTATATATTTGTAGTTCCGTTTCAGATGGGAGTATCCGGAGCAGCTTATGCCACGGTCATCGCGCAGGCAGTATCGGCAGCAGGAATTGCAGTCTATACACTGTGGAAGATAAAAGAGGTAAGTATTTCCAAACGGATGCTAAAAGGCGAGAGAGAATTGTTCTGTATGATCGTGAATCAGTCACTTTTGACAAGCGTGCAGCAGTCGATTATGAATTTTGGCATTTTGATGGTACAGGGTTTGGTGAACAGTTTCGGCGTGATTGTCATGGCTGGTTTTGCAGCTGCTGTGAAAATTGACAGTTTCGCATACATGCCGGTGCAGGACTTTGGGAATGCATTTTCCACCTATGTGGCACAAAACCGTGGAGCAGGAAAGATGGAACGTATCGAAAAAGGGAAAAATTCTGCATTGAAATTGATTGTCGGTTCCTGTGTGGTTATTTCCACACTGGTTGTCCTGTTTGCGGGACCTCTCATGCGTTTATTTATTGATGCATCTGAGACACAGGTCATTTTTGAAGGGGTTCGCTATTTGCGGATTGTATCTCCTTTTTACTGTCTGATCGGATTTTTATTTTTACTGTATGGTCTTTACAGAGGAATTGGGAAACCACAGTTTTCTATTGTATTGACAATAATTTCGCTGGGGACACGTGTCCTTTTGGCATACGTCCTTTCTGCAATCCCGGCAGTCGGAATTGTGGGAATCTGGTGGGCAATCCCAATTGGATGGTTCCTTGCAGATACAGTCGGGTTTCTCTATTATCATTTTATGAAAAAATAGATATTTTTCAGGAGCCGCACATATACTACTATAAAAGTATATGTGTGGCATTTTTATGGAAAAGAAAACATTCATAAATCGCATGGCAGATGCGGCAAATATGCCGAAAGATGTAGTGCTGGGTGTCCCGATTCTCACCATGACCGGACAGAACGAAGTGAGTGTGGAAAATTATAGAGGTATTATTGAATACACCGACTTATTAATTCGCATACAGACAAAAATCGGTCAGATTAAAATTATTGGGAAATCACTTCAAATTGACTATTACACAAACGATGAGATGAAAATTACCGGTCGTATCACTTCAATAGAATATCATTAAGGGGGATAAGGCGTGTTAAATACAATCATTCGATATATACAAGGGTATCTGCTTATACAGGTAACCGGATATTCCCCGGAGCGATTCTTAAATTTGTGCAGCCGTAAGCAAATCTATCTGTGGGGGCTTGAGCCAAAAGAAAACAGCTATGAGATGTTTATTACTATCCGGGGATTTAGAAAATTAAAACCGATCCTGAAAAAGACAAGGACAAAGGTGACAATTTTAAATCGGCTTGGACTGCCGTTTTTTTTTCACAAGTATCGAAAACGAAAGGTATTTTTTTTCGGGATACTCTTTTGTGTGATATTTATTTATGTCATGTCTTTATTTGTATGGAATATACATATTGAAGGAAATTTCACAAGGACAGATGAGGTTATTTTGGAGTTTCTGGAGTCCAAACACATTGAACATGGAATGTTAAAAAAGAAAGTGAATTGTGAGCGTATCGTAAAAGATATCAGAAAAGAATTTGATGATATCGTGTGGGTGTCCGCATATGTGACCGGAACCAGACTGATGATTCAGGTCAAAGAAAATACAGACACAATTCCCGATGGAGGCTGCAAAAGAAGAGCCGCCGAATGACATTGTGGCAGACAAAGACGGACGGATTACTAGTATCGTCACAAGAAATGGGGTTCCTTGTGTCAAGCCGGGCGATGAAGTAAAAAAGGGGGACATATTAGTCTCCGGAAAAGTCGAAGTAAAAAATGATGCAGGGGAAATTGTCAATTACCACTATCAGAATGCAGATGCAGATATTGAGGCGGAGACTACTTTGGAATATGAAAATGAGCATTGTTTCTCTCACTCGGAAAAAAAGTATACCGATGTTAAGAAAAAAGCTTTTTATCTCAGAGTTGGAAACTATTTGGGCACTTTGGGAGGGTGGAAGAACCGCTATCAGGAAGCAGAGATTTACACAAGTGAGAGGCGCTTAAAAATCGGGGAACATTTTTATCTTCCCATATCCTGGGGAATCAGAGAAATCCGCCAATACGAATCAAAAGAAAAAGTATACACGCAAGAAGAAATGAGGATACTTTTAAGTGAGGAGTTTCAGTTGTTCTGCAAGGAACTAGAAGAAAAGAAGATCGAAATATTGCAAAAAGATGTGAAGATTTATTTACAAAAAAATAGTGCAAAGGCAAAAGGGACGCTTCGAGTACGAGAGAAAATTGGGGAACATAAAGAAACGGAAAAGATTGATTTCTAGTGATTTTCTGTGATACAATAAAAAGATTATAAAATAGGAAGGATAGGCAAATGAGTATACTGGAAGAATTCATAGAAATACCTGTTGCACATGAAAAGAATATATTCGGGCAGTTTGATGCATTTGCAAAGAAGATAGAGCGTACTTTACAAGTGACATTAATCGCACGGGATGGGCATACGAAGATTTTAGGAGAAGCGCAGCGTGTGAATCAGGCAAAACGAGTGATGGAGCAGCTTGTGGAGATGTCAAAGCGGGGTAACACCATCACAGAACAAAATGTAGACTATGCGATTTCCCTGGTCTTTGAGGACAATGAAAAGGGAATCGTAGAGATTGACAAGGACATTATCTGTCATACACTGCAAGGAAAACCAATTAAGCCAAAGACGCTCGGGCAGAAGAAATATGTGGATGCAATCCGAAAACAGATGATCGTATTCGGACTTGGACCTGCCGGAACCGGAAAGACATATCTTGCGATGGCGATGGCGATTACGGCGTTTAAGAATAACGAAGTGGGAAGAATCATCTTGACACGTCCGGCTATTGAAGCGGGAGAAAAGCTTGGTTTCCTTCCAGGAGATCTGCAAAGTAAGATCGATCCGTACTTAAGACCATTGTATGATGCGCTGTATCAAATTATGGGAGCAGACAGTTTTATCAAAAATTCAGAAAAAGGGTTGATTGAAGTGGCTCCTTTGGCGTACATGAGAGGGCGTACACTTGACAATGCATTTATTATTTTGGACGAGGCACAAAATACGACACCAGCTCAGATGAAGATGTTTCTGACCAGAATTGGTTTTGGCTCAAAAAGTGGTAATTACAGGAGACTCCACACAAAAAGACCTTCCGTCCGGAATGGTGTCTGGGTTGGATATTGCGACAAAAGTAGTTCGCAACATTGATGATATTGCAATCTGTAATTTATCAAGCAAAGATGTTGTCAGACATCCTTTGGTGCAGAAGATTGTAAAAGCGTACGAAGAATTTGAACAAAAGAAAGAACGTCCGAGAGACAAAAGGAGAAAATAATGACTTTATTATTTGAAGAAGAGGGCAGTTTGAAGCTTTCGCTTCCTTGCGAAGAACTTGCGGTAAAAGTAATTGAGATGGCTTTGGATTATGCAAAATGCCCGTATGAGGCAGAGGTGAATCTGCTTTTGACAATGAATGATGAGATTCAGGAGATGAACCGTAATTTTCGTGGAATTGACCGCGCGACGGATGTACTTTCCTTCCCGATGGTAGACTATGAGACAGCAGGATCATTTTCTTTTCTGGAAGATGCCCTTGAGTATTTTAATCCGGAGAGCGGAGAGCTGATGCTTGGAGACATTGTCATTTCAAAAGAAAAAGTAGTTTCACAGGCAGAAGAATACGGACATTCCATTGAACGGGAATACGCTTTCTTGATTGCGCACAGTATGCTTCATCTGTTTGGTTTTGATCATATGGAAGAAGAAGAGCGGGCGGTGATGGAAAGAAAGCAGGCGGAAATATTAGAACGTCTGCAAATATTGCGTTAGCAGAAGGTAGTGAGGAGATTTATGATAGAAAAACAAAAGAAAACAATAGTTTCTTAATGCAGGGAATGATTCTCGCTGTTGCAGGAATTATTACAAGAATCATCGGGATTGCATATCGCATTCCGGTAACAAATATTTTGGGGACAGAAGGACAGGGATTTTATGCCACTGCGTTTTCTATTTACAACATTGCACTGCTTCTGACTTCCTACAGTCTTCCGTTAGCAGTTTCAAAGCTGATCTCTGCAAGGGTGTCTAAAGGTGAGCGGAAAAATGCTATGCGTATTTTTAAAGGTGCACTTTGGTTTGCTTTTATCGTCGGGAGTGTTGTTGCCTGCATCGTTTTCTTTTTCTCAGATTTTTATTGCGAAAACGATTATGTCCATGGAACTGAGCGCCTATGCACTTCGTGTGTTGGCACCGGGACTTCTGATTGTAGCTGTAATGGGAGTCTTACGTGGATTTTTCCAGGGAATGGGGACGATGATGCCAACTGCAATCTCACAGATTTTAGAACAGATTGTCAATGCTGTCATCAGTATTATCGGGGCGAGCTATCTGCTTGAGATGGGGAAAAAAGTGGCAGAAAAAGCGAGCAATGACTCTGTGGCATATGCATATGGAGCAGCAGGAGGAACGCTTGGAACGGTGTGCGGAGCGCTGTTTGGATTATTGTTCTTACTGTTTGTCTTGAAAATTTATTCGCCGACAATCAAAAAGCAACTCAAACGAGATCGCAGCCTTAAAACAGAAGGGTATAGCGAGATTTACAAAATTCTCCTGATGACAATTGCTCCTGTTATTTTGAGTACGGCAATTTACAATATCAGTGAGACAATTGACATAGGGATGTTTGGAAGCATCATGGCGGCACAGGGACATTCATTGGCAGAACGTTCGGACTTATTGGGACGTTTCAGTGGACATTACAATGTGTTGATCAACATTCCGCTTGCAGTGGCAAACGCACTAGGAGCATCTTTGATTCCAAGTCTTACAGCTGCGGTGGCAATCGGAGATAAAAAACAGATTCACAGTAAGATTTCAATGTCTATTCGATTTTCCATGATGATTGCCATTCCGAGTTTTGTAGGATTCCTTGTATTGGCGAACCCGATTTTAGCGTTGTTATTTAACGGAAATATCGATATTTCAGCGAACATGCTGAGACTTGGAGCAATCACAGTTGTATTTTATTGCATGTCTACTGTGACAAATGCAATTCTGCAGGGATTAAACAAGATGACAACACCGGTAAAACATGGCGCGATTTCCCTTTGTATCCATTTGGCCGGTCTGTTTATCATGCTTGTGATTTTTAAGATGGGAATCTATGCGGTTGTGGCAAGTAATATCATCTTCTCGCTTTCAATGTGTATTTTAAATGCACGTGCACTTAAGCGCGAGGCTGCTTATCATCATGAGGTGGAGAAGACATTCCTGATTCCTGCTGTTGCAGCAGTTGTTATGGGAGTTGTGGCATTAGTAATCTACTTCCTGTGTAATCTTGTGATGAGTCAAAATATTGCGGTGATCATTGCTTTGCTTGTAGCTGTGGTTGTATATGGTGTGTCATTGCTGAAGTTTGGAGGTCTTTCCCAAGAAGAGATCTTAGCACTTCCAAAAGGAAGCACACTGCTTTCCTTGTTTCAAAAATTACATTTTGGTAAAAGAGGAGTATGCATAAAATGAGACCAGTAAAAAAGGTGGCATTGTTACATGATTTATGCGGCGTCGGAAAAGCGGCGTTGACCAATATGGTTCCGGTTCTGAGTGTCATGGGGATTGAGGCTTGCCCAATTCCGACGATTTTACTATCCACCCATACAGGGGGATATGGAAAACCTGCCATGGAAAAGATATCGACAACATATATTCGGGAATGTGCGGATCACTATGTTGCAAATCAGGTGACGTTCGATTTGATATTTGTCGGATATTTAGGCAGTGAGGGTATGATTGAGGCAGTTGAATATTTTCTTTCCTGCTTTCCCGACACAGAAGTTATTATTGATCCGATCATGGGAGATCACGGCAGATATTATACGAATTTTGACAGCTCTTATGGCGAATCTATGAGACGGCTCCTTCCGTATGCAAGTATTATCATGCCGAATATTACAGAAGGATGTCTTCTCACCCAAACTTCCTGCTCAGAAAATATGATACAGGAAACAATTCTTACAATTTGTCAGGATTTGGAAAAAGCCGGAGCAAAAAAAATTGTTATGACAAGCGTTCCCTGCGCTTCTGGAAGAAAGGGAATTGTCCTCTACGAGAACGGAGAGATGCAACTGTTTGAAAAAGAGTGCCTTGCCTGTGAATACCACGGAACCGGGGATACGTTTGACGGTGTATTTGTGGGGGCATATTTAAACAATAAGTCACTTGAAGAATCATTAGAGCTTGCTCATGCATTTGTATATGCATGTATGAAAGAAAGCGAGCGTTATGATTATGAAGAACGAGAAGGATTGATCATAGAAAGAAATCTCTATATGCTTGTATAAAATAGAAAAGAAAACCAATACTGTATAATAAAAAGGAGTTGTCCTTATGAAAAAAAGATATGGTATTGGTTTTTTGATTGGAATGATCGTGTTTACGTTAGTTCTTGTATGTGCATATCAGTTGAGTTATGATCGTGCAATGCGTAAATTGGAGGTAAAACAAAAATCGATTCAGAAAAAGCAGGAAAACGTAATAGAGACAAAAGGATCTGCTCAAAAAGAAGAAGGGTATTTTATCAAAGAGAAAGACGGCTATATTATCGTATATTTATCCGATGAAAAGACGGTCTATGAATATACGACAATTGAAATACAGTATCTGCCGGAGCGGATTCAAGAGGAAGTAAAAAAGGGAAAAAGGCAGATACTATCGGAGAAGTTTACGGATTCTTAGAAAATTATTCCAGTTAAAATATTTTACTGCCCTGGAATAGATGGTAGACTTCAAAAAGAATATAGTGTAATATAAGAGAAGTATTAGAAGGAAGGAACAAAAGAAAATGACAGACGAAAAAATTCAGCGAATTAATGAACTATATAAAAAATCCAAAACAGTCGGACTGACCGATGCAGAAAAAAAGAGCAGAAAGTGTTAAGAAGAGAATTTGTTGATTCTTTCAAGCGAAATCTGCGGGGACAGTTAGATAATATCTCTATCCAGGAATTGGACGGTTCGATTACAAATCTTGGTGAGAAATATGGAAACAAAAAGGGACATTAGAGCACGCATTTTAGAAAAGCGAACGCATATGACGCAGGAAGAATGGGAGTTCAAAAGCGATCTCATTGTGAAACGTTTGATGGAACACCCATTCTTTGTGGAAGCAAGAGAGATTTATTGCTACATGGATTACCGTCGTGAAGTCGGTACTCGCCGTATCATAGAAAAAGCATGGGAACTGAACAAAAGACAGCAGTTCCGAAAGTATGTGGAGATGATATGGAATTCTATTATGTGCAAAGGTTTGATGAGCTTGAAAAAGGATATTCAGGTATTTGGGAACCTGTCACGAAAAAGAAGGCGAAAGGTGACTCGGTGCTTGTGCTCTTACCTGGAAGTGCGTTTGACCGGAATCGGAACCGGATCGGATACGGAAAAGGATTTTATGATAAATATCTCATAAAGCATCAGCAATATCGAACACTTGCTCTTGCATTTGAATTTCAGGTAGTGGATTCCATTCCCACAGACAGTTATGATATGCGACCGGACGGAATTATTACGGAGGAGACTTATTATGTTTGAAGAATTACCAAAAGACCCTATGCTCCTGTTGAGTGTAATCAACACTAAACTGCGGGATTATTATTCCAATTTGGATTTGCTTTGTGAGGAACTTCAGATTGACCGGAAAACCTTGACAAAGCGACTTGCAGAGATTGACTATGAATATGATCCGGCACAGAATCGGTTCATATAATAAATTACGAAAGGATACATATACATTGAAAAATATAGAGACTTATTTAGAGACAATCGATATAACAAATGAGGCGCCGGTTAATGAGCCGGAGCGCCAATATTATTTTATGAAAAAGGCACGTGCTTATGTGAAACAGATATCAGATGAACTGCAAAGACCATTGACGTTTTGTGTGACAACATTCGGATGTCAGATGAATGCAAGGGATTCAGAAAAACTTGTCGGTGTGCTCGAACAGATTGGATATGTGGAGGAACCTGATGAAGACAAAGCGGATTTTGTCATTTACAATACATGTACAGTACGTGAAAATGCAAATATGCGTGTTTACGGACGTCTTGGTCAGCTGAAACATGTCAAAAAATCCAATCCACACATGATGATCGGACTTTGCGGATGCATGATGCAAGAACCGGAAGTTGTAGAAAAATTAAAGAAAAGTTATCGCTTTGTAGATTTGATTTTCGGAACACATAATATTTATAAATTTGCAGAACTTATTGCCACTCGTTTCGAGTCAGGGAGAATGGTCATTGATATCTGGAAAGATACGGATAAGATTGTAGAAGATCTTCCAAGTGAGCGTAAGTTCTCATTCAAATCCGGAGTCAATATCATGTTTGGATGCAATAATTTCTGTAGTTATTGTATCGTTCCATATGTCCGTGGGCGTGAGCGGAGCCGAAATCCAAAAGATATTATTCGGGAGATTGAAGCGCTTGTTGCCGACGGTGTTATGGAAGTGATGCTGCTTGGACAAAATGTCAATTCTTATGGGAAAAATCTGGATGATCCGATGACTTTTGCTGAGCTTTTGCAGGAAATTGAAAAAATTGAAGGATTGGAACGAATCCGTTTCATGACTTCTCATCCAAAAGATTTATCCGATGAATTGATTGAGGTGATGCGCCACTCTAAGAAGATCTGTAAACATCTACATCTTCCGGTTCAGTCAGGAAGTACTGAGATTCTGAAAAAGATGAATCGGCATTATACAAAAGAGCAGTATTTGGAGTTAGTCCGCAAAATCAAAGAAGCTGTGCCGGATATCTCGCTGACAACGGATATCATTGTCGGATTCCCAGGAGAGACAGAGGAAGATTTTCTAGAGACAATGGATGTCGTGAAAAAGGTTCGTTATGACAGTGCATTTACCTTCATCTACTCCAAACGTACTGGAACACCTGCTGCCATTATGGAGGAGCAGATACCTGACGATGTTGTGAAAGGTCGTTTTGACCGTCTGCTAAAAGAAGTTCAGGAGATTTCCGCAGAGGTGTGTAGTGTACATGAAGGAACCACACAGCCTGTTTTGGTCGAATCTATGAACGATCATGACGACTCACTTGTGACAGGTCGTCTGAGCAATAACATCTTGGTTCATTTTAAGGGGGATGAAAGCCTTATCGGGAAAATTGTTGATGTCAATCTGAAAGAATGCAAAGGATTTTATTATCTTGGAGAAATGAAATAACTTCCAACTATAATTTAAAAAAAAGCGTCCAAACTATGTAATATGGAAATTACATGGGAAGGACGTTTTTTAATGAAAAAACTCAGTGAATATTTATTTTTATGGACGCTTGGAGGGACTCTGTACTACACGTTTGAAATGATTTTTCGCGGTTTTTCGCATTGGTCTATGTTTTTGCTTGGAGGATTTTGTCTGCTGTTTTTTGGAGTACAGGGGATGGCAGTAAAATGGAGTGATCCTCTTTGGATGCAGGTACTCCGATGCACGATATTCGTGACTGCGGGAGAGTTCATCACAGGAATAATCGTCAATAAATGGCTTGGTTGGGCTGTCTGGGATTACAGTGATCAGCCATTTCAGCTGTTCAGTCAAATCTGTCTTCCGTTTACAATTATTTTCTCCGGTCTATGTGCACTTGGGATTTTTTTGAGTGGCTATCTTTTACATTGGATTTATGGAGAGGAGAAACCGAAATATCATGTGCTGTAAAAAAATCTGGTTTTCCATTTGTATTTTTTTTGATTTTCCGCTATACTTTACTCTGTATCATTAGAATGACAGAATACAAAGGAGAAACAACGTGGCAGAATTAACCCCTATGATGCAGCAATATATGGAGACAAAAGAACAGTACAAAGACTGCATCTTATTTTATAGATTAGGCGATTTTTATGAAATGTTCTTTGATGATGCGCTTACCGTCACAAAGGAGCTGGACATTACATTAACCGGAAAAAACTGTGGACTTGAGGAACGGGCACCGATGTGCGGCGTTCCTTATCATGCTGTGGAGGGATATCTTACAAAACTGGTACAAAAGGGTTATAAAGTAGCAATCTGCGAGCAGGTGGAAGATCCAAAACTTGCAAAAGGTATCGTGAAACGTGAAGTGGTCCGCATTGTGACACCGGGAACCAATATTAACACACAAGCGTTGGATGAGACAAAAAATAATTATATTATGTGTATCGTTTACATTGCCGACCGCTATGGACTTTCGGTAGCAGATGTGTCTACCGGAGATTATTTTGTGACAGAACTCGACAGTGGGAGAAAGCTTGGGGATGAGATTGCAAAATTTTCTCCCTCTGAGATCATCTGCAATGAATCTCTTTATATGAGCGGATTGGATCTTGAGGATCTGAAAAATCGGCTGGGGATTACGATTTATTCGTTAGATACATGGTATTTTGATGATGCGATGTGTACAAAAGTATTAAAAGATCATTTTAAAGTATCTTCTTTGGAAGGGCTTGGACTGACAGATTATAACTGTGGTCTGATCGCTGCCGGAGCACTGCTTCAATATCTGTATGAGACGCAGAAGACTTCACTTGCACATTTGACAGGCATCATCAGTTACACAACCGGAAAATACATGCTGCTTGACAGCTCATCCAGACGAAATCTGGAGCTGTGTGAGACTTTACGTGAAAAGCAAAAAAGAGGATCTCTGTTATGGGTGCTTGATAAGACGAAGACTGCAATGGGAGCCAGAACACTTAGAAGTTTTGTGGAACAACCACTTATTCATAAAGAAGAGGTCATAAAGCGACTAGATGCAGTAGGTGAGTTAAAAGATGATGCGATTTCCAGAGAAGAGATCCGGGAATATTTAACACCGGTATATGACTTGGAACGTCTGATCAGTAAGATCAGTTACCAGTCAGCAAATCCAAGAGATTTGATTGCATTTAAAAGTTCTTTGGAGATGCTTCCGCATATCAAATATATTTTGGGAGATATGAAGACTCCACTTTTGAAAGAATTATATGAAGAACTGGATACACTTGAAGAGTTGTGCCAGTTAATTCAGCATGCAATCTGCGAGGAACCGCCGCTTGCAATGAAAGAGGGCGGTATTATCAAAGAAGGCTATCACCCGGATGTAGATAAGCTTCGCAATGCAAAGACGGAAGGAAAGACCTGGCTTGCTGAACTGGAAACAGAAGAGCGGGAAAAGACAGGCATCAAAAATTTAAAAATCAAGTACAATAAAGTATTTGGTTATTATTTAGAGGTGACGAATTCTTACAAGGAACTTGTCCCGGATTACTATACAAGAAAACAGACACTCGCCAATGCAGAGCGCTATATCATTCCGAGATTGAAAGAATTGGAAGATACTATTTTAGGCGCGGAAGATAAGCTGTATGCGTTGGAATATGAACTGTATTGCAATGTTCGAGACACGATTGCAGATGAGGTCGTTCGAATTCAAAAGACAGCGAAGGCAATCGCGCAGATCGATGTGTTTGCATCATTGGCACTCGTCGCAGAACGCAACAACTATGTGCGTCCGAAGATTAACGAAAAGGGCGTCATCGACATAAAAAACGGACGTCATCCGGTTGTGGAGAAGATGATTCCAAATGATATGTTTATTGCAAACGACACCTATCTGGATGATAAAAAGAATCGTGTGTCCATTATTACAGGACCGAATATGGCAGGAAAGTCCACTTATATGCGTCAGACAGCGCTGATTGTTCTCATGGCACAGATCGGTTCTTTCGTGCCTGCGGAGACAGCGAATATCGGAATTGTAGATCGTATTTTTACCCGTGTGGGAGCATCTGATGATCTTGCATCCGGACAGAGTACATTTATGGTGGAGATGACAGAGGTTGCAAATATTTTGCGAAATGCCACAAGCAAAAGTCTCTTAATCTTAGATGAAATCGGACGTGGGACAAGTACTTTTGACGGTCTTAGTATTGCCTGGGCAGTTGTGGAACATATCAGTAACGGTAAACTGTTGGGGGCAAAGACACTTTTTGCAACACATTATCACGAACTGACAGAACTGGAAGGAAAGATTGACAGTGTGAATAACTATTGTATCGCCGTCAAAGAAAAAGGAGACGATATTGTTTTCCTGCGAAAAATTGTGAAAGGCGGAGCAGACAAAAGCTATGGAATTCAAGTTGCAAAGCTTGCCGGCGTGCCGGAATCTGTTATTGCACGGGCAAAAGAAATTGTAAGTGAACTAAGTGAGGCTGATATCACAACAAGAGTACGTGACATTTCCGTGCAGTCTGCGGATACGAAAAAGAAAATGAAAAAATACGATGAGGTGGATCTGGCACAGATGTCGCTGTTTGACACGGTAAAGGATGATGATGTCTTAAAAGAACTGGAAGAGCTTGATGTTGCACATCTGACTCCGATGGATGCACTGAATACGATTCATCGTCTGCAGAACAAGCTGAAGAACAGATGGTAATTGTGAAAAGAGGAAGCATTTATGGTAAATATTCAAGTTTTAGATCAAATTACAATCGATAAAATTGCAGCGGGAGAGGTAATTGAGCGTCCTGCTTCTATTATAAAAGAGTTGGTAGAAAACGCTATTGATGCAGGGGCAAGTGCGGTCACTGTGGAGATTAAAGAGGGTGGCATTTCTTTTATACGCATTACAGACAATGGATGCGGTATTCCAAAAGGAGAAGTTCCGCTTGCGTTTTTGCGTCATTCTACCAGCAAAATCCGCTCTGTAGACGATCTGAGCACGGTGGCTTCACTTGGATTCCGAGGAGAGGCGCTGTCAAGTATTGCTGCGATCGCACAGGTAGAACTGATTACAAAGACAAAAGATGAAGTTACCGGTACCCGTTATCGGATTGAGGGCGGCGCAGAAAAATCTATAGAAGACACGGGTGCACCGGATGGAACGACTTTTCTTGTACATCAGATTTTTTATAATACACCTGCAAGAAGAAAATTTTTAAAAACGCCGATGACGGAGGCAAGTCATGTCAGTGAACTGATGACAAGACTTGCATTGTCTCATCCGGAGGTATCTATACAATTCATCAACAATGGTCAGGAAAAACTGCACACTTCCGGAAACGGGAAATTAAAAGATATTATTTATCATGTATTTGGGCGGGATATTGCCAATAATCTATTGGAAACCAACGAAAGGATTGACGGAATACAGGTACAGGGATTCATCGGAAAACCGATCATCTCCCGCGGGAATCGAAATTACGAGAACTATTTTATCAACGGACGTTATGTCAAAAGCAACATCATTGCAAAGGCAATCGAAGATGCTTATAAAGATTTTACGATGCAGCACAAGTATCCGTTTACGGTACTGCATTTTACAATGGATGGAACTGATTTGGATGTCAATGTGCATCCGACGAAGATGGAGCTTCGTTTCAGCAATCAGCAGGGCGTGTACAATTTTGTCTACAATGCTCTGAAGCAGACATTAAGTGAACCGGAACTGATTCCAAGGGTGGAACTTCCTGAGACAAAAGAAGTTCCTGTGAAAGCAGAAAAAATTGTCGAGCAAAAACAAGAGCAACCAATGACGCCAGTCAGAGAAGAAAGAAAACCACCGGTTATAGAGGAAGAAAAAAATCTGGATTATTTTATGAAAAAAATGCGGGAGAGGGTGACTGCATACCACCAGCAAGCGTTAGAAGTGAAGCCAACTCCTCAGCCATCAGTCGTTCAAGAAAGCGTCAACTATGAAGCTTTGCCTGCAAGTCAACCGGTAGCTGTAAATGAACCGGCGCCTGAACAACTGACAGTTCCAAAAGAGCCAATGCCTGAACAGGCGGTTGCGACAAGAGAGAAGAAGTCGGTTGTAATAGAAAAGCAGTTGGATTTCTTCGAAGAAAAACTGCTTACCAAAAAGGCGGTACAGGAATA
>ENA-OQIF01000417-OQIF01000417.1-human-gut-metagenome-genome-assembly--contig:-NODE-417-length-17010-cov-2.665877_pt1 | contig 17010 bp, 19 predicted proteins | sample MGYA00242574_ERZ504738 | MGnify/ENA primary metagenome ERZ504738 (study PRJEB26092, sample SAMD00036437) | human gut metagenome | host: Homo sapiens | study: EMG produced TPA metagenomics assembly of...
TTAAAGAGGTAAAGAAAGAAAGGATGAAACGATTATGAACTACAAAATTGCATTAATTCACGGCGACGGAATCGGTCCTGAAATTGTGAATGAAAGACAAAAAAATATTAGATAAAGTATGTCAGGTATACGGGCACACATTCACATACACCAACGTACTCCTGGGTGGTGCATCCATCGACGTACACGGTGTCCCGCTGACTGATGAAGCTGTCGCAGAAGCAAAATCCAGCGATGCTGTTCTGATGGGATCCATCGGAGGAGACGCAAAAACATCCCCGTGGTATCAGTTAGAGCCATCCAAACGCCCGGAAGCAGGGCTTCTGGCGATTCGTAAAGCTCTGAATCTGTTCGCAAACCTTCGTCCGGCATACCTGTATGATGAACTGAAAGCTGCATGCCCGTTAAAAGAAGATCGGATCGGTGACGGATTTGACATGATCATCGTCAGAGAACTGACCGGAGGTCTTTACTTCGGAGAAAGAAAGACCGAAGAACAGGATGGCGTGATGACAGCTGTGGATACCCTGTCTTATAATGAAAAAGAAATCAGAAGAATCGCTGTCAAAGCATTTGAGATCGCGATGAAGAGAAGAAAGAAAGTAACAAGCGTAGACAAAGCAAACGTACTGGATTCCTCCCGTCTGTGGAGAAAAATCGTAGAGGAAGTAGACAAAAGACTATCCGGAAGTACCCGCCTGGAACATATGCTTGTAGACAACTGTGCGATGCAGCTGGTACAGTAACCCGGGTCAGTTTGATGTCATTCTGACAGAGAATATGTTCGGAGACATCCTTTCCGATGAGGCAAGTATGGTAACCGGATCCATCGGTATGCTTTCCTCCGCAAGTCTGAACGAGACAAGCTTTGGACTGTATGAGCCAAGCCACGGTTCTGCACCGGACATCGCAGGAAAGGGAATTGCAAACCCGATCGCAACTATTCTGTCCGCAGCAATGTTACTTCGTTATTCCCTGAATCTGGACAAAGAAGCAGATGCAGTGGAAACAGCTGTTCAGGCAGTCTTAAAAGAAGGATACCGTACCGGAGATATTATGTCTGAAGGATGCACACAGGTAGGAACCGTACAGATGGGTGACCTGATCGCAGAACGGATTCACTAAAACTGAATGGGAAAACAGAAAGGAAGCGTAACGAATATGAGAAGTGATGCAGTAAAAACTGGAATGCAGCAGGCACCTCACCGGTCCCTGTTTAACGCACTGGGAATGACAAAAGAAGAGATGGAGAGACCGTTAGTCGGTATCGTAAGCTCCTACAACGAGATCGTTCCCGGTCATATGAATCTGGATAAAATCGTCAATGCCGTAAAACAGGGAGTAGCCATGGCAGGCGGTACTCCGATCATGTTCCCGGCAATCGCAGTCTGTGATGGTATCGCCATGGGACACATCGGAATGAAATATTCCCTGGTAACCCGTGACCTGATTGCTGATTCTACAGAAGCGATGGCGATGGCCCATCAGTTCGATGCACTGGTTATGGTGCCAAACTGTGATAAAAATGTACCGGGACTTCTGATGGCAGCAGCCAGACTGAACGTACCGACCGTATTTGTCAGCGGTGGTCCGATGCTTGCAGGTCATGTACACGGTCAGAAACGAAGCCTGTCCAGTATGTTCGAGGCAGTAGGATCCTACGCAGCCGGAACTATGACAGAAGACGATGTGGAAGAATTTGAAAATAAAGTATGCCCGACCTGCGGTTCCTGTTCCGGTATGTATACAGCCAACAGTATGAACTGTCTGACCGAGGTACTGGGTATGGGGCTTCGTGGAAACGGAACCATCCCGGCTGTATATTCCGAACGTATCAAACTGGCAAAACATGCCGGCATGCAGGTTATGGAAATGTACAGAAAGAATATCCGTCCGAGAGATATCATGACAAAAGAAGCAGTCATGAATGCACTGACTGTAGATATGGCACTGGGATGTTCTACTAACAGTATGCTGCATCTGCCGGCAATCGCACATGAAATCGGATTTGACTTCGATATCACTCTGGCAAATGAAGTAAGTGCTAAAACACCAAACCTGTGCCATCTGGCACCGGCAGGACCGACTTACATGGAAGACCTGAACGAAGCAGGCGGTGTGTATGCTGTCATGAATGAATTATCAAAGAAAAATCTGCTGAATCTGGACTGCATGACAGTAACCGGAAAAACAGTAGGAGAAAATATTGCAAACTGCGTCAACCGGAATCCGGAAGTTATCCGACCGTTAGACAATCCATACAGCCAGACCGGAGGACTTGCTGTTCTGACAGGTAATCTGGCACCGGACGGTGGTGTTGTAAAACGCAGTGCTGTCTGCGAAGAAATGATGGTACACGAAGGACCGGCTCGTGTATTTGAATGCGAAGAAGATGCTATTGCCGCCATCAAAGGCGGAAAAATTGTTGCGGGTGATGTTGTTGTGATCCGTTACGAAGGACCAAAAGGTGGTCCCGGCATGAGAGAAATGCTGAACCCGACTTCCGCAATCGCAGGTATGGGACTGGGATCTTCCGTAGCACTGATCACAGACGGACGATTCTCCGGAGCATCCAGAGGAGCTTCTATCGGACACGTATCACCGGAAGCAGCCGTAGGCGGACCAATCGCACTGGTAGAAGAAGGCGACATGATCCGTATTAATATTCCGGAAACCAGTCTGGAACTGCTGGTATCTGACGAAGAACTGGCAAAGAGAAAAGCAAACTGGCAGCCGCGTGAGCCGAAAGTAACGACCGGATATCTGGCACGTTATGCAGCTATGGTAACCAGCGGTAACCGTGGTGCCATTCTCGAAGTACCGAAGAAATAATTTAGGAGGAAAGACTGATGCAGCTTACAGGATCAGAAATTATTATTGAATGCCTGAAAGAACAGGGCGTAGACACCGTATTCGGATATCCGGGAGGAACGATTCTGAATGTCTATGATGCTTTATATAAACACAGCGATGAGATCCACCATGTACTCACATCTCATGAGCAGGGTGCTTCCCATGCTGCTGACGGATATGCCCGTGCTACCGGAAGAGTAGGTGTATGTATGGCAACCTCCGGTCCGGGAGCGACCAATCTGGTAACCGGTATCGCAACAGCCCATATGGATTCTATCCCTATGGTAGCGATCACAGCTAACGTGGCAACAGGACTTCTCGGACGTGACAGCTTCCAGGAGATTGATATCGCCGGCGTTGTTATGCCAATCACCAAATACAGTATGATCGTAAAAGATATCCATGACCTTGCACCTGCGATCCGCCGTGCATTTACCATTGCACAGAGCGGAAGACCGGGTCCGGTACTTGTGGATGTGACAAAAGATGTGACAGCAGCTGTTACAGAATATACTTATCAGGAGCCGACACCGATTGCTCCGTATACTGCCGAGATGCTGGAATCTGACCTGGATCAGGCAGCAAAACTGATCAGTGAGGCAGAAAAACCATTCATTTTCGTGGGCGGTGGTGCGATCACTTCCGGAGCGGCAGAAGAACTGCGCAAATTTGCACACATCATCAATTCTCCGGTAACGGATTCCCTGATGGGAAAAGGCGCATTTTCCGGAGAAGACGAACTGTATACCGGTATGCTTGGTATGCACGGAACCAAAACATCCAACCTGGGTGTGACAAAGTGTGATCTCCTGATCACTGTGGGAGCACGTTTTTCTGACCGGGTAACCGGTAACACTGCCAAATTTGCACAGAATGCAAAGATCATCCAGATCGATGTGGATGCCGCAGAGATCAACAAAAACATTAAAGTAGACTGCAGTATTATCGGCGATGTCAAAGAAGTATTAAAAGAATTAAACAAAAAGATCCATCCGAAGAATCACGATGCCTGGGTGAAAGAAGTGGAAGATATGAAAGCAAAATATCCGCTGAAATATAACCAGGAAGGTCTGACCGGACCGTATGTCATCGAAGAACTGTATCGTGTGACAAAAGGTGATGCGATCGTCGTTACCGATGTGGGACAGCACCAGATGTGGGCTGCCCAGTATTACAAATACAAAGAACCGCGTACTCTGCTCACTTCCGGCGGACTGGGAACCATGGGTTATGGTCTTGGAGCAGCAATCGGTGCAAAATTCGGTCGTCCGGACAAAGTGGTAGTCAATATCGCAGGTGACGGATGCTTCCGTATGAACATGAACGAAGTTGCTACGGCAGCAAGAAATAACCTGCCGCTTATTGAGATCGTTATTAACAATCACGTACTGGGCATGGTGCGTCAGTGGCAGACTCTGTTCTACGATCACCGTTATTCAAGCACCATACTGGATGACAAAGTAGATTTTGTAAAATTTGCAGAATCCATGGGTGCAGTTGGCATCCGTGTGACCAAAAAAGAGAAGTGGGTCCGGCGATCGAAAAAGCAATCGCACTGAACACAACTGTTGTGCTGGACTGCCAGATCGACTGTGATGACAAAGTATTCCCGATGGTTCCTGCAGGAGCTCCGATCGAGGAAGTCTTTGATGCTGAGGATCTTGCGAAGAAAGAAAAATAGGAATTAATAAATAAAGCAAACCTGATACATTAAAATATATATCTGGTTTGCTTTATTGCTATAAAATATATTTAACAGAATTTTGATATTGACAATAATTTATCAGAGGTGTATAGTGTTTCATATGTTAGCACACTAAAGTGCTAACGGGAAAGAAGAAAAAGGATAGCTGTTTAGCTGGCATATGCGAAGGTGCTGAACAGTTATGAAAATGTGAGAAAGAGGAGGAAACTAAGGTGAGTAGAGTTTACAATTTTTCAGCGGGTCCTGCTGTACTGCCGGAAGAAGTGCTGAAAGAAGCACAGGCAGAAATGTTAGATTACAAGGGTACAGGAATGTCTGTGATGGAGATGAGTCACCGTTCCAAAGCTTTTGATCAGATTATTCAGGAAGCAGAAAAAGATCTGAGAGACCTGATGCACATCCCGGATAACTATAAAGTGTTATTCCTTCAGGGCGGAGCATCTCTGCAGTTTGCCATGATCCCGATGAACCTGATGAAAAACAAGGTTGCCGATTATATCGTAACCGGTCAGTGGGCAAAGAAGGCATGGCAGGAAGCACAGAAATACGGAAAAGCAAACAAGATTGCCACTTCCGAAGACAAGACATTCTCTTATATCCCGGACTGTTCCGATCTTCCGATCAGCGAAGATGCAGATTATGTATATATCTGTGAGAATAATACGATCTATGGAACAAAATTCAAAGAACTGCCAAATACCAAAGGAAAAGATCTGGTGGCAGATGTTTCTTCCTGTTTCCTGTCTGAACCGGTAGATGTAAGTAAATATGCAATCATTTACGGTGGTGTACAGAAAAATATCGGACCGGCCGGCATGGTCATTGCAATCGTAAGAGATGACCTGATCACAGACGATGTATTGCCGGGAACTCCGACCATGATGAAATATAAAACACATGCTGATGCAAATTCTCTTTATAATACACCGAACTGCTACTGCATCTACATCTGTGGTAAAGTATTCAAATGGCTGAAAAAACAGGGCGGTCTGGAAGCAATGAAAGAGCGCAATGAAAAGAAAGCCAAGATCCTGTATGATTATCTGGATGAAAGTAAACTGTTCAAGGGAACTGTAGAAAAAGCTTCCCGTTCTCTGATGAACGTTCCTTTCGTAACAGGAGACCCGGATCTGGATGCAAAGTTTGTAAAAGAAGCGAAAGAAGCAGGTCTGGAGAATCTGAAAGGACACAGAACTGTCGGTGGTATGCGGGCAAGTATCTACAATGCAATGCCGATCGAAGGTGTGGAAAAATTAGTAGAGTTCATGAAAAATTTGAGAAGGAGAATCTGTAAGATGTTTCAGTATCAATGTCTGAATCCGATCTCCAAGGTGGGACTGGATGGATTTACAAATGATTACACAAAAACAGAAGAAATAGAAAAAGCCGATGCGATCCTGGTAAGAAGTGCTTCGATGCATGAGATGAAATTACCGGAGAATATTCAGGCGATTGCCCGTGCCGGAGCCGGTGTCAATAACATTCCGCTGCAAGATTGCGCAGAGCAGGGTATCGTCGTATTCAACACACCGGGAGCCAACGCAAACGGTGTCAAAGAAATGGTAATCGCCGGTATGCTCCTTGCATCCCGTGATATCGTAGGCGGTGTGGAATGGGTAAAACAGGAAAAAGATAACGAAAATGTTGGAAAACTGGCAGAGAAACAGAAAAAACAGTTTGCCGGCTGCGAGATCAAAGGAAAGAAACTCGGTGTCATCGGTCTGGGAGCCATCGGAGCCATGGTTGCCAACACTGCTATTTATCTTGGTATGGAAGTATACGGATATGATCCATATATCTCCGTAGATACCGCATGGAAGCTTTCCAGAGAGATTAAACATATCGCCAATGTGGAAGATATTTTCCAAGAGTGCGATTACATTACCCTTCATGTGCCGCTTCTTGACAGCACAAAGGGCATGATCAGCAAAGACAGCATCGCAATGATGAAAGACGGTGTGGTTCTGTTAAACTTCTCCAGAGACCTTCTGGTGGATGAAACTGCTCTGATAGAAGCGCTGGAAGCAGGAAAAGTGAAAAAATATGTCACAGATTTTGCAAACCCTACCGTTGCAGGCGCAAAAAATACACTGGTAACACCACATCTGGGAGCATCCACAGCTGAATCTGAAGACAACTGTGCATGCATGGCAGTCAAAGAACTGAGAGATTATCTGGAAAATAGGTAATATCCATAATTCTGTCAACTATCCAAACTGTGATATGGGTATCTGTGGTGTGGCCGGAAGAATCGCCATCAACCATAAAAATGTAGTAAACATGATCAGCCAGTTCGCAACCGTTCTCGGTGGGGCAGGCATGAACATCTCCGATATGACCAACAAGAGTAAAGGAGATTATGCATATACGCTGATCGATCTGGAGACACCGGCAACCCGGGAGATCATCGACAAATTAGACAAGATCGAGGGCGTTCTGAAAGTCAGGATAATAAAATAAAGGATAATAAAATAAATAGAAAAATAATACATGCCTGCGCGAGCAGGAAGAAAGGAGAGTCGTTACATCCGAAAGGGCGAAACGGCTCTCTTTTCACGATGAAGAATTATTTAAGGTTCGATGCAATATATATTCCGATTACTTCTTCTTACGATTGTATTTCAAGTATGAAAATGGTATGATAGATTTAATATATGAAAAATTGTAACTGTGAAGGTACGGAACAGTTACGAAATCGCAGGAGGTAGGGGTTTATGTCTGATAAATTATATGAATTGATGGACTGGCCGGAGATCGAGGCAGTTGTATATTCTGAAGAATATGCGCCCAGAGAGATCCTCGGACCACATGTAACCGGTGACGGAGTGCTGGTACAGTGTTTTTTCCCGGGAGCGGACAAAGTAACGGTGAAAACGACAAAAGACGGCAGAGAATATCCGATGAGTAAAGAGGACGATGCAGGATATTTTGCTGTATTACTGAGCGGAAGAAAGATTCCGGAGTATACCTATCTTGTGGAGCAGGAGGGAGAACAGATCGAATGCTATGACGCATATGCATTTCCCTGTCAGATCACGCTGGAAGAAGAACAGAAGTTTATCAATGGTATCTGCTATGATATTTACGAAAAACTGGGTGCACATCCGATGACTGTCAATGGTGTGGATGGTGTGTATTTTGCAGTCTGGGCACCGAATGCGGCCCGTGTCAGTGTGGTTGGAGATTTTAACCACTGGGATGGCAGAGTATACCAGATGCAGCGTCTTTCGGTATCAGGAATCTATGAGCTGTTTATCCCACAGATTCCGGTAGGGTCTCTGTATAAGTATGAACTGAAATTAAAAGACGGTCTGACTTACCTGAAAGCCGATCCTTATGCAAACCAGGCAGAACTTCGCCCGGCAACTGCCTCGGTGGTGGCAGATCTTACACAGTATGTCTGGAAAGATCAGACATGGATGAAGGAACGAAAAAGATTCAGACAGAGGATGCCCCGATGTTCGTCTATGAGATGCATCTGGCATCCTGGAAAAAACCGGAAGACGGAAGAGAATTCTATAATTACCGGGAACTGGCACCGATGATCGTGGCTTATGTCAAAGAGATGGGCTATACACATGTGGAACTGATGCCGGTGATGGAACATCCGTTTGATGCCTCCTGGGGCTATCAGGTGACCGGCTATTATGCACCGACCAGCCGCTACGGCTCACCGGAAGATTTTATGTATTTTGTGGATACGCTTCATCAGGCGGGTATCGGTGTGATTCTGGACTGGGTACCGGCGCATTTTCCACGGGATACCTTCGGGCTTGCCAACTTTGACGGAACCTGTCTGTATGAGCATCTCGATCCGAGACAGGGGTATCATCCACACTGGGGCACACTGATCTATAATTATGGAAGACCGCAGGTGAAAAACTTCCTGATTGCCAACGCGCTGTTCTGGACAGAAAAATTCCATGCAGACGGTATCCGCTTTGATGCAGTGGCTTCCATGTTGTATCTGGACTATGGAAAGAATGATGGAGAATGGGTGGCAAATATCTATGGCGGCAATGAAAATCTGGATGCTGTGGAATTGTTAAAACATCTGAATTCCATCTTTAAAAAGAAACATCCGGATGCTCTTCTGATAGCAGAAGAGTCCACCGCATGGCCGAGAGTGACAGGAAGTGTGGACACGGAAGACGGTCTGGGGTTTGATTACAATGGAATATGGGATGGATGAATGATTTCATCGGCTATATGAGTAATGATCCGTATTTTTCGCGGTGCACACCATAACGAACTGACATTCAGTATGGTTTATGCTTACAGCGAACGGTTCATGCTGAGCTTATCCCATGACGAGGTGGTACACCAGAAAGGTTCTCTGTTGGAGAAGATGCCTGGAACCGAGGATAAAAAGTTCGCAAATCTGCGTGCGGCGTATGGCTTTTTTATGACACATCCGGGTAAAAAACTTCTGTTTATGGGACAGGAATATGGTCAGGTACATGAATGGGCAGAAAATAAAGCTCTTGACTGGGAAGACCTGGAAAAACCGGCACACAGACAGATGCAGAACTATACGAAAGCCCTGATTCAGCTTTATAAGACGCATCCGGCACTGTGGAAACTGGACTATGATTCCGATGGATTTGAATGGATCAACTGCGTGGAATGGGAAAAGAGTATGGTGACTTTCCTTCGAAAGTCCAAAAAAACAGGAAGATACACTGGTTGTTATCTGTAATTTCTCGGATGTCGCTTATGAGGAGGAACTGGTAGGCGTTCCGTATGCAGGAAAATACAAAGAAATCCTGAACAGTGATGCAAAAGAATACGGTGGAACCGGTGTGGTCAATCCACGTGTAAAGATTGCGAAGAAAGAAGAGACGGATGATCGTCCGTATACGATCAAAGTAAAAGTTGCACCGTTAAGCGTAGCAATTTACAGCTTTACAAAAACAGCAGCAAAGACTTCTACCAACAGAACGGCAAAAACAGCGAAAAAGACAGCCGGAAAAGCAGAAAGAAAGATGCTGTCTGCAACTGAGAAAAAAGAAGGACTTCGTAAAGTCATCCAGCAGAAGCTGGAGACGGCTGAGAAGAAAGGTGCAGAAGAGAAAGAAAAACGCACAGCAAAAGAAGCAGAAGCTGCGAAGAAGCCAAAAGAGAAAAAGACGGTAACAGCTAAAAAGGAGACTAAGACAGAATGACGAATGCAATAAAGGCGCTGGCTCAGTGGAAGGAGAGTATTCCACAGGACGGACTTCTTGATTTTGTGCTGAAAGTCATCCTGGCGCTGATCGTTTATTTTATCGGAACAAAACTGATCGGATGGCTCTGCAAAAATCTGCGGAAACATCTGGTAAAATTCGGAAGTGATGAGGCAGCAAAAAGCTTTCTTTTATCAGGAATTAAGATTGGGCTGCATCTGATCCTGATCCTGACGATTGCCGGAAATCTTGGCGTGGACAAGACTTCGGTGGCTGCACTTGTAGGTTCTGCCGGCGTGGCGATCAGTTTGGCTTTGCAGGGTGGCTTATCCAATTTTGCAGGCGGACTGATCATCATGTTCCTGCGCCCGTTTTCCGTTGGCGATTACATCATCGAAAATGGGGAAAAGACCGAGGGAACGGTACAGAAGATCGAACTGTACTACACCACGCTGATGACCATCGACAGCCGTCGGATCGTGATCCCCAATTCTGTGCTGACAAACGACAGTATCACGAATGTAACGGCGATGGAAAAAGAAGACTGGAGATCAAAGTGGGAATTTCCTATGAATCCGACCTGCTTTTGGCAAAACAGATTCTCCGGGAACTGATCGAAAAAGATCCGGAACTTCTGGATCGGGAAGAAACTCAGGTTTTTGTGGATGAACTGGGGGACAGTGCAGTGATCTTAGGGCTTCGTGCCTGGGTAAAAACAGAAGAATTCTGGAATACCAAGTGGCGTATGAATGAACAGATCAAACTGGAATTTGATAAGAGGGGCATTCGGATTCCGTATCCGCAGATGGATGTGCATATGCACCGGTGAAAGGGAAATATAAAGAGTTTACAAAGTGTAAAAAAATATTAAGAAAATTGAAATTGTATTCCTCGACAAATGGTATATAATTATCCAGAAAAAGGATATACTCGCAAAACGCAGACGGAGCGCGGTGTGTATACAGAAAGGGAGCAAAAGAATAAAGGGGAATCATGGCACAAAAGAAGGGTAAAAAAGAAAAAGAAGAAACAGAAAAAGTAATCATCAGCGTATATCTTTGCCTGATCCTGTTGCTTGGAGTGGCAGCAGCGTATATATGGAGAAGTAATTATTACAAAATCCATTTTTATAAAGATACGTGGATCAACGGACAGGACTGCAGCGATAAGACAGCTTCGGAAGTAAAAGAGCTTCTGCAGGAAAAAATCAGTGAATATACACTGAACATCACCACGAAAGAAGGGGAAACATATACTGTTACCGGACCGCAGTTTCATCTGACGTATGTGGATGACAATGGTGTGGATCAGTTACTGATGGATCAGAAACCACTGGAGTGGATTCGCCATGCGTTCCGGGGAGGGAAGTATGAAGTATCGGCGAATACCACCTACGATAAAGATGCGGTGGAACCGATTGTAAAAAGCCTTCCGTTTATGAGCGAGGCAAATATGGTACAGCCCCGGGATGCGGCACTACAGGAAACTGCAGATGGGTATAGGATAGCCCCTGAGGTGGAAGGTAATGCGGTGGATGAAGAAAAAGTGATTTCTCTGGTACAGGATGCCATACAAAACGGCACGACAGAACTTTCTCTGGCGGATCAGGACTGTTATCTGAAACCTGCAGTGTATCAGAATGATGAATCTCTGAACGAACAGATGAATACGCTGAATTCGCTGACCGGTGCAAAACTGACTTATACAGTGAAAGGTACCGTATCCACGATTGATCATGAGGTGTTAAAATCCTGGCTTGTACAGGACGAAAACGGTAATTATTCTATTGATGAATCGAAGGAAAAGGCGTTTATTGAGCAACTTGCGGATCAGATTGATACCTATGGAAAATCCAGAAAATTTACAACTCACGACGGTGCACAGATCACACTGGCAACCAACAGATACGGCTGGCAGGTAGACCGGGAAAAATCCCTGGAAAACCTGAAAACGGCACTGGCTGAAGGAAAAGAGCAGGAGATGGAACTTTCTACAGCCATAAGGCAAAAGGAACCAGTGATAACGATCTTGGCGATGTCTATGTAGAAATCAGCATCGACAGGCAGACAATGTGGTGCTACAAAAACGGACAACTTGTGGTGGAGACTCCGGTGGTTACCGGTGATATATCAAAAGAAGGAAGAGCCACTCCGAAAAACGGGTGCTGGCCAATCTTCTGGAAGACTACAGAATACACCATGAAGGGACCCAAAGATGCGAACGGGCAACCGGAATATACGGCTTTCGTTCATTACTGGATGCCATTTAACGGTGGCGTCGGTATTCATGATCTGGCGAGTCGTGGTAATAATTTTGGCGGTGATATATATAAAACCAATGGCTCCCACGGATGTATCAATACTCCGCTGGAAGCTGCAAAAACTATCTACGAGACAGTATCGGTGGGAACGCCGGTAATTGTATATTAGACATGTGGAAAAGCAGGTTTCTGAACGGTAAGGAAAAAGGATTCGAAACCTGGACATAAAGTAAGGAGACTGACTATGATTGCACAGGAATATAAAAAGATGTTAGGAGCAAAATCCGTAATCCGTGAGATGTTTACTTACGGAACCGAACGGGCAAAAGAGATCGGAAAAGAGAATGTATTTGACTACAGTCTCGGTAATCCGTCTGTGCCGGTTCCGGAAAAATTTACAAAGAAAATGATCGAACTGCTGGAGACGGAAAGCCCGGTAGCGCTTCATGGATACAGCCCGAGCCTCGGTATCGACAGTGTGCGTGAAGCGGTAGCGGTATCTCTGGAAAAACGTTTCGGTCTGCCATATAAAAAAGACATATTTTCATGTGCTCCGGTGCGGCAGCAGCTCTGGCACATGCATTCCGTGCAGTAACTGTTCCGGGAGATTCCATCCTTACATTCGCACCGTTTTTCCCGGAATACAACCCGTATGTCAATCTGACAGGAGCAAAGCTGAAAGTTGTTCCGCCGGATCTGAAAGGATTCCAGATTGATTTTGAAAAACTTCGAAGACCATGCTGACAACGATATTACCGCAGTTCTGATCAATACGCCCAATAATCCGTCCGGCATTGTATACACCACCGATACAGTCAGAGAACTGGCGCGGATCATGGAGAAAAAAGCAGCAGAATACGGTCATGAGATATATCTGATTTCAGATGAGCCGTACCGTGAGATTGTTTTTGAGGGTGTGGACGCACCGTTTATCGCGAAGTATTATCCGAATACCATCACCTGTTACTCCTTCAGCAAATCGCTATCCCTTCCTGGAGAGAGAATCGGTTATGTGGCAGTGTCACCGAGCTGTAATGAGGCGGAAACCATTGTAGATATGTGCGGACAGATTTCCCGTGGTATCGGGCATAATTGCCCGGCATCCCTGATCCAGCTTGCAGTGGCAGACTGTCTGTACGATACCGCAGACCTGTCAGTATATGAGAAAAATGCAAATATTCTTTATGATGCCCTGACCGGTATGGGATTTGAGATCGTACGCCCGGGCGGAACCTTCTACATGTTCCCGAAAGCTCCGGAACCGGATGCGGTTGCATTCTGTAAGAGAGCAATGAAGCAGGATCTGCTGTTAGTGCCCGGTGATACCTTCGGCTGCCCGGGATATTTCCGTATGGCTTACTGCATCGAGACGGAGAAGGTAGAACGTTCTCTGTATGCATTCCGAAAACTGTAAAAGAAATAAGAGAAGATATGGCAAAAGAAAAGGTGGTGGAACAGAGAAGTTCCATCACCTTTTCTTAAAAGTAAGTGACTGTTCAGCAGGTAGATAACGAAAAAACGTCCACCACCTGAAAATAAATGGCGAACGTTTCTGAAAAGCTGAAAATGGGACTTGAACCCACGACCCCTTCATTACGAGTGAAGTGCTCTACCAACTGAGCTATTTCAGCCTGTGAATCAACACAAAAGATATTATATATGATTTGTATGGAAAAGGCAAGACTTTTTGTGCATTTTCATGGAACTTTTTGAAAAAACAGGAAAAACTTGTTAAAAAACAGACGGGAATGAGAGGATACCGGAACCGGGGTTGGACTTTGAAATATGTGAAAGAGTATGCTATAATGCCAGAGTGAAAAATAAAGAATAAGAAGGATGTCGGAACAGACAGAAATGAGGATAAAAATGAAAACCTTAGTATTGGCAGAAAAACCTTCTGTGGGAAGGGACATTGGCCGGGTGCTTCATTGTACCCCGCAGGGAAACGGTTTTTTTGGAAGGAAAGGATTATATCGTTACCTGGGGACTGGGACATCTGGTAACCTTTAAAAGACCCGGAAGGATACGATAAAAAATATAAAGAATGGAAGATGGAAGAACTTCCGATTATGCCGAAAAAACTGGAAACGGAAGTGATCCGACAGACGGCAAAACAGTTCCAGACAGTGAAAAAACTGGTACAGCGACAGGATGTCAAAGAAATCGTGATCGCGACGGATTGCCGGAAGAGAGGGAGAACTGGTGGCACGCTGGATCTTAAAAGAAGCAAGAAACCAGAAACCGTGCCGGAGACTGTGGGTGTCTTCCGTGACAGACAAGGCGATCCGGGATGGGTTTGCCCATCTGAAAAACAGCAAAGAGTACGACCCCTTATACCGGGCGGCGGTGTCCCGTGCGGAAGCGGACTGGCTGGTCGGAATCAACGCCACCAGAGCACTGACCTGTAAATATAACGCACAGTTATCTTGTGGTCGGGTACAGACTCCTACGCTTGCGATGATCCAGGCGAGAGAAAATGAGATTCGACGGTTTGTACCGGAAAGTTATTATATGATCACAGCAAAAGCAGACGGTATTACTTTTACCTGGAAAGAAGGAAAAACAGGCAGCCTTCGTACCTATCAGAAGGAGCGTGCCCAGGAGATAAAAAAGGAATGTGAGAAGCACAGCCTGATCATCAGAAAGACAGAAAGGAAAGAGAAAAAAGTTTATCCACCGCTGCTTTATGATCTGACCGAACTGCAGAGGGATGCGAACAAACGGTTTGGATTGTCTGCAAAGGAACTCTGAATATTATGCAACGTCTCTATGAAAATCATAAAGTACTTACTTATCCAAGAACAGACTCCCGATATCTGACTTCGGATGTCGTCGGAACCTTATCCGAGCGTCTGGATGCCTGTGCGGTCGGTCCGTACCGGAAGATGGCACTGACAGTAAAAGCACAGCACCCGGAACGAAAAAATGGTCTTTTGTGGACAATAAAAAAGTATCCGATCATCATGCTATCATCCCGACAGAACAGTTTGTGGATCTGACACATATGACAAATGAGGAACGAAAAATCTATGATCTTGTGGTGCGCCGCTTTTTAAGTGCGTTCTGTCCGCCGTGCAGATACGAAGAGACAGTTATTTATGCAGAGAGTGGAGGAGAACAGTTCGTTGCCAGAGGAAAAGTCATGATAGACGAAGGATTCCGTCAGGTACAGGAGATGAACTGTGAGGATGAGGATGAGTCCTCCCGTGATATGAAAGATCAGACCCTTCCGAAAATCAGTCAGGGTATGGAGTTTAAACAGGTGCAGGTGGATATCCGGGAAGGAAAAACCACACCGCCGCCACGATTTACTGAAGCAACACTGCTTTCGGCAATGGAAAATCCGGTAAAATACATGGAGAACAAAGACCGTGAGATGGTAAAAACCATAGGAGAAACCGGAGGGCTGGGAACGGTTGCCACAAGAGCAGATATTATTGAGAAATTGTTTCACACCTTTTTGCTGGAAAAGAAAGGAAATGAGATTCATATTACATCTAAGGCAAAACAGCTTCTGGAGTTAGTGCCGGAGGATCTGAAAAAGCCGGAACTGACTGCAGAGTGGGAGATGAAGCTTTCAAAAATCGCAAAAGGAGAGCTGGATGACCGTGCATTTATGAATGAGATCCGCGGCTATACAAAAGAGCTGCTGCAGGAGATACGCAGGGAAGAGGGAACCTTCCGCCATGAAAACATGACAAATAAAAAATGTCCGAACTGCGGGAAACGATTACTTGCCGTCAATGGAAAGAATGCGAAACTTCTGGTGTGCCAGGATCGTGCCTGCGGATACCGGGAAACTGTATCCCGGACAACGAACGCCAGATGCCCGATCTGCCACAAACGGATGGAAATGATCGGAAAAGGGGACGACAGTATGTTTGTCTGCTCCTGCGGACACAAAGAACGCCTTTCCAAATTCCAGGAGCGACGGAAAAAAGAGGGCGGAGGTGTGTCCAAACGGGATGTGCATGCGTATATGAAGAAACAGCAGAAAGAGGCAAAAGAACCGGTGAATTCCGCATTTGCCGATGCGCTAAAGAATATCCGGCTGAACTAGGAGGGAAAGATGCAAAAAGAAGATATTCGGTTACGACAGGTGATCATACATATTATGGATTCTACGATGGGGGATGCCGGTTCTGTCTGATCAGGTGATTGATTTCGGATCAGATTTTGGGGATTTTCTGCGGGCGCATATTTTCCGGCTGTTAGAGAGCGATGATATGAAAAAATGTTCTTTTGATGAAGATTCTAAGGTACAGGCAGAACTGGAAGCGTACAACGAAGAAAACTTTATCCCGGTCAGTCAGAAACTGGGGGAACTGCTTTACGGTGTTATGAAAAAAAATATTGACATTCCGCCGGCGGATCTTCTGGTGGTAGAATATGAGGTGGAACAGCAGCATTTTCTGGCCCTGTTAAAGATGAACTATAAAACGTATTATACCCACATGACGGACTCTGATCCATGGGGAAACAGCAATTCGGTCATCAAACAGAAGGCGATCCTGCCGGGAGAAAATCAGAAACTGGCAGAGGCGGCACTGATTGATATGACAGATAAAAATCTGAAGATCATCGAGAAAAAATATGATGTCAACGGAGTAAAAACAAATTATTTTTCTCAGCTGTTTTTACAGTGCCACGGTTCTTTGTCACCAAAATCCAAACTGGCGATCGTGGCAAAAGCAGTGGACGATGTGCAGAAAAAGTTTTATCATGAGTCCGAGCAGTTTGAGGTGCAGATGGAGACAAAAAGTATCATCAATCAGGCACTGGAAGAAGATGGGGGCTTTGCCGTGCCGGTACTGATCGATAAGATTTTCAAAGAACAGGAAGAGATGAAGGAACAGGTGATTGAAAAGTTGGAAAAATACCATCTGACGGAGACAGAAGTGGAACCACAGAATCCGGCGACGACCAGAAAATACGGAAAACAGAATCTGATCACCGATACCGGTATCGAGATCCGTATCCCGATGGAACAGTATCAGAATAGAGATAAAGTTGATTTTATTACGAAT
>ENA-OQIF01000419-OQIF01000419.1-human-gut-metagenome-genome-assembly--contig:-NODE-419-length-16976-cov-5.371535_pt1 | contig 16976 bp, 9 predicted proteins | sample MGYA00242574_ERZ504738 | MGnify/ENA primary metagenome ERZ504738 (study PRJEB26092, sample SAMD00036437) | human gut metagenome | host: Homo sapiens | study: EMG produced TPA metagenomics assembly of...
AGAAACATGAAGAAGTGTTTCGGGCACTCCAGAGCAGTGTTGAATTGCGCTATTATGTGAATCCTCGTAACTTTTATACTAACGACTCATGGGATGGATTTTATATTGGCCCCTATGCTATGTACGGTAATTTTAATATCGGTTTATTAAAGCATAACGATCCGTTGCAGAGCTATCGTCGTAAAGGTTGGGGAGTATCGGGAGGTATCTCGACCGGGTATAAATTTGCTTTCAACTCTCGTTGGGGGCTGGATCTGAATATTGGCCTGGGATATGCGCACCTCCAATACAATAAATATTATTTGGGTGGAGAATATGTGAATTTCCCTTTGGAACGTAAAAAGACGAAGAGGTGGATAGGTCCGACTAAGTTCGGTATAAATCTCACCTATAATATATTCCGATAATGTTACTGATAAAAAGTTGCTGAAATGAGAAAGAAGAAGATACAGATTCTCCTGTCGGCTGCCGCATTCCTTTTTCTGATGGGAGGGACTATGCCTTCCGTTGCGCAGGAGCGGAAGATAGGGCGGGTAGAACGGCGGGCAGACCGTAATTTTATCAGGCAGAAATTTGATAAAGCGATGGCTCAGTATGAAACGGCTATCAGGCGTGAAAAAGATGAGGCCGGTCAGGCTGCGCTTCATCTCAAAACAGCGCGTTTGTATTTCATGGTAAGGGAATATGGTCGCGCCTCGGAGCATTATGATAAAGCAATGAGCTTGCGTCCGGATTTGCTCGGGGTAGATGATGTCTGTGATTATGTGGATGCTCTGCGTTTTCAGGGACAAGCCCGCAAAGCAGAAGCCATTTGCCTGGATAATGCCTATAAAGACATATATAGCCGCTATCAGCGCTATCAGAATACATTGGAGGCACTTGCCATGCGCCATTCGGTTCAGGAAGATCCCGGGTTTTCGGCAAAACGCTTATTACTGAATACATCGAATGCTGAATTTTGGGTTGGTAATTATGGGAACAACCGTTTTATGCCATTAGTTACAGTAAATTCAATGATCCGGGGAAATTATTCTTCCATCGTACTCACTATTATGCACTTGACGAACCCGGTGAAACCGGTGTTGAGACTCAGAAACCTCCAAGATATTATGGTTATTTCCGGAAAATACCTGCTGACTTACAGAATGGTCCGGTGACCTTTTCACCGGATATGAAGTCGATGGTAGCTACGGTTATCGAGTATGATAAAGAGAAGACAACCGTAGAGATGGCAAACCGGAAGCTACGTCCTTTCCGTACAAAGTTGTTTTACTCTGTGCTAAAGAACAAGAAGAAACGATTTACGAAGTATGTTCCGGCTTTTCCACAGGAAGAGATGTCTTCGTATGCCCACCCTTACCTGTTTAATGAAGGCAAATCATTGTTGTTCACCTCTGACATGCCCGGAGGATACGGTGGGTTCGACCTGTATGTTGTCCATTGGGATGAAGAGGCTCAGGCATGGGGGACTCCTGTTAATCTGGGACCGGATGTCAACACGGAAGGCGATGAGATCTTTCCTGTAATCTATAAAGGACGTCTTATCTTTTCGTCTAACGGATTGCCGGGATTCGGTGGTTATGATCTGTTCAGTGCTTATTATGATAAAGATGGAGTGATTCCGGGCAGTATCAGCCATTTTCCTTATCCGGTAAATTCCGTCTTCAACGATTATTATATGTGTCCGCTTGACTTGCGAACAGCCTATTTTGTATCCGATCGTGAAATGGCTTCAAGAGACGATATCTATTACCTCCGTACAGTAGAGGATCTGGGAACCCAGCAAGGGATGCCTTTTTACGGGATGAGTGAGGAAAATGCAATTTTAGGTGGCGCTTTGTTGTTGAACGGCACTACGGAAACTGTTTCTCCGGAGTCTGTCACATTGAAGCAGTATGCGCCGGAAGGATTGCTGATGACTCTCTATTTTGATTTCGATTCGGATGAGTTGACCGATGAATCTGTACGGAGACTCGAGCAATTTATCAATGAAATGGGTACTTACCAATTTTCCGAACTTAGGTTTGATGGTTTTGCCGATGAGATAGGTAGTGACAGTTATAACTATTCATTGTCAGAGCGAAGGGCGGAAAGTGTTGCGGAGTTTCTGCGCAATCATGGTTTAAACGTACGTTTCGGCATAGAGGCTCATGGAAGGATAAAGCTTTCTCCGGAAGAGGTGAAAGAGGAAATTGAGTATCATCGCTGGCCGGAGGGAGGTATCGATTGGATACAGGTGAACCGTAGGGCAAGGCGTGTCGAAATATATAATAAGAGGTAGAAATATAAAAAGTAAACGATATATGAAGAAGACAAGAATTCATAGAGTGTGGATACTGTTCCTGCTGGGCATCATGGCCTGTCTGCAAGTGAGAGCCCAATATATGCCGGTGGTTTTCGATAAGAAGTATGGCGATAAGAATCAGATTCAGCTGGTTTGCCCCTTAGCCGGTGACGAAGTGGCCATGGTGGGTAAAGAGGGACAGAAGTATAACCTTACCTGGATAGGCAGAGAGGGAGAAGTGCTCTTTTCATTGCCGCTGGCCGGATTTACCGCTGTTAACGAGTTGACAGAGTTGGAGGATAACCGTATCCTGCTTGTCGGGCAATCTGCTGTGATGAATACAAAAGGCAGAAAAGACAATGTGACACTAAGCGGACGGGCGGTCATATTGGATCGTAGCGGTCATATTGTTACCAATATTTATGCAGGAGGACAAGGGAGTGAACTAATGAAGGGAGCTTTGCTGCGTAGCGGGTCATTGATACTTTCCGGCATGGAGCCGAAAGGAGGAAATAGCCGGCAAGGTATTCTTATGAAAGTGGATAAATCGGGTAGAGTGATTTATCAGTACAAGAATGCCGGAAGTGGTTATTGTGATCAATTCGAGGTGCTGGGCAATACGACTGAATATATATGTGCGGCTTTCTCCGGAGACAAGGAGAAAGAACAGACAACAGTGGTCCGGTTAGATGATAAAGGGAAGCCTTATTATGTAACTGTTATTCCGGCTAAGCGGTTCATCGTGACAGGTATGAATGCCAATATCAATGACGGTTCGGTGATTGTTACCGGTAATTCATCGACTGATGGAGGCATCATTTATAAAATACGGCCGGAAGGTGATATTGTTTTTGCCAAAACACTGATACCCGCCAATCAGGGATCAGTGATGCTTAATCAGCTTCAGGTGGCTCGCAATGGTAATATATTGGTAGGTGGAAGTGGCAGTAAAGGATACTATGCCTTGTTGAGAAATGACGGAACAGCTTTATATTCCGGTACCTCGAATGGAGGTGTGAGAGGTGTGGGTATGAACCGGACTACGGGTGAATCGGTGGTAACAACTTATGATGTCAATGCACGCAGAGGAACGTTTGTCCGTATATTGCCGACGGGTAAAGCTGAGTTTGACCGCACTATTGATGGTAATTTTGATAAGGTTAAGGTAACTAATAACGGTGAAGTGTTACTGCTGTCTTCGGATGAAGGTCGGGTTTGTATGTATTCTGCTACGGGTGAAAAAGAGTTTGACCGTTATGTGACGGACAATAAACCTACTGTTTATCGTCAGGCATTGACTGCATCGTCCGGTGAGTTACTTTTTCTGGGCAGTGGTAGTCGCCTTGTCAAACTGGGACATGGACTCTATGTTTCGGATGTGAAAATAACCAAGCCGGTAAACGGAACGGCTACTGCGGTATTTACTGTCACGCTGACAGGATATGCCACTACAAAGGAAGGGGCTCCTGTTCCTGTAAGTGTAGGATATGCCACTCGTGAAGCATCTGCTACAACAGCTAATAATTTTACTCCGGTAAAGGGAAAACTGTCTTTCACCCCTTCACGCGGGACGGCGGATCGCTATCTGGTGAAACAGGATATCGAGGTTCCGGTAAAAGCGAATGATCTGATCGAAGGCGTGAAAGACTTTGAACTGCTATTGTCGGATGTTCAGCAGAGTTATCTGGTGAAGCCTGTAGGGAAAGCGGTTATCGAAGATCAGCAGGCAGTTGTGAAGTTGGTACGTACCGAGCGTGGAGAAGAGGGATCCAAAGATATTTTATATGAACTGGGATTATTTAAAACCGACGGAACTCCTTTGACCAATGCTACGGGGGCAAATATTATAGTAGATGGTATATATGGAGAAGGCACAGCCGATGCGCTCGATTTCGATATGGGATTGACTCCTAGAGTGATATTTGCCAATGGTTCGCAAAAATCATCCTTTAATGTCAGGACATTGGAGGACACCCGCTATGAACTTCCTAAAACCGTGGTAGTGAATTTTAATAAAGTACATAGCCTGAGTGGTTCTAATGTTGCTTTTGATGGTGAACTGTTGAGTTGCAGTGGAATTGTCGTCGATCAGCCGGCACGTCTGGCCATTGCTTCATTGGGTGACCACAGAGTGAATAATAATGTGGTGTCGGGCTTCTTCACTGTTTCGCTGTTGCGTGCTTCAGACGGAGCTTTATTGACCAATGCCACAGGTAGTGATATCATTGTTAACTGTGTGACATTGCCCGATGCTACGGCAAAAGAAGGAAAAGACTTTGTCTTTACCAACCTGCATGACCTACGTATCAGTGGAGACGGTAACCATAGCTCCGCCAATGTGAATGGAGTGGTATTGTTCACTACGGATACTTCGGAAAAACAGGTAAAACTGAAAATCAAATCTGTAAACCAACCTACAGGTGCACAGCCGATCAGTGTATCGGATGCAGAACGTACGGCAGAGTTTACGATCCGGAAATAAAATGATTCTTGGGGAGAAGAATGCCTTGCATCTCGAGTGTAAGGTATTCTTGTCCGCTCAGAAGAAAATGGATGAAAAAAGAACTATGACAGGAAAAAGAATATATACAGGGTTGATGGGCTTGCTGCTTTTTCTGGCGTTTGCTTGTACGGATGACAGGGAATCGCCGGGGGGAACCAATGGTAATCCTTCGTTGGTTTTCAGGATGACAAGAGCTTCAGCAGACATTATCAATAATACGCAAGTCTATCTGTTTGATGGAGATGGAGCTACTGCCGGACAATTCAGGCAGAAAGTGCCGGATGTGACTTACGCTGCAGACCGCCTCACTATGCCGGTTGCGGCGGGGACATGGGATATTACATTGGTCAGTGCTGACGGAGATGTAAACAGTGGATTGATACAACCTGTCCGTGGACAGGCACGTTCGTCACTGAAAATGTGGGAAACACGTTCTGCCGGTGGGAGTTTGCCGTCTATGCCTGAGCTGCGTACGGCTTATATTACCGGACAGCAGGTTATTGCCGGTCAGGATAATGTCGCTTCCGAAACAGCATTGCTTTCACGGAACGTTGCATTGGTCAAAGTCGTGATAGCCGATGCCGGAGGACTGGATATTAATGGCACTCACACGATGAAATTGACTAATGTGCCTACGACTCTTAACTGGGAAGGAGGGTTATATCCCAATAAAAACAATCCTACTGTGAGTGCGGAGCCTATGACCGGTACTTTTACTATGCATAATAATACTGCAATGGCCGGTCATCAGTACAGTGATACGCTTCGGTTTATTGTGCCGGCTCATAAAGGAACTGATTATCTGAATGCACTTCCGACCGACACAACTACCAGTCATCTTAAACTGAGTGTCGATCTGGCCAGTGAAGGAGGAACACGTTTTGAGAAGACGGATGTGGTAATCCCTCGGGTTCCACGAGTAAACGGAATTTTGTTGGTACGCATTTTCCTTGGTGGAAAGCTTGATGTCTCCACTGAGATATTGAACTGGCAGGATACACAGTTGGAAGCTGATTTGTCACAGACCCAACTTTATACGGATAAAGCTTCGGTTGGGCTGGCATTCAAAGACACGATACATGTAAATACCAATGCCCGGGAATATACAGTGGAGAAGGCACCTGGGGCCACGTGGATTACTTCGGTGAAAAAGTTGGATGGGAATGCGGTGGAAATTACTGCCGACTTGGATAGCTATGTGGATAATCATCCGCGTACCTCTTATATTACCATTAAGGCCAATAATGTGACCAAGAAAATACCGGTAACACAAAGACCGGATAGAGGTACGATTAAAGTTAGTGTCAATAAACTACAATTTAGTCCTCCTCATCCGACAGCTTCACTTGATGTTCGGTCTGTTGGGGGAAATTGGAAATTACTGTCTCAAAGTTCTAAAGCGACCGCTGCTACTACCCAAGGAACAGCAGGAAGTACATCTGTAACTTTTACAAGAACCTCTACCAGTGATGACTCATTGTATGATGAATATTATGGAGAAGGGCAGGCTGTTTTTAAAAATATGATGACTCTTGATACGGATACTGTCCATTTAAGTAATTTATTTATTGGTATTATTGATGATTTAATTGAGGTTGCACAGCCAACTGTGCATCCGGATACTACATGTACTGTGAACAATGTGAAAGTATATGGTGGAGATACCCGTGATTTGACTATTATCAATAAGCCAAGTTGGATACATCCTGCTCCAGAGACGGATTATAATCCTGCAACCGGTATTTTTACTTTTGTCTGTGATCGTGAACCCAATGAGGAAGAACGTTATGGAGAAATAATCCTTGGACATATTGATGATCCTGATTATACAGTTAAAGTGTCGGTGCTTCAAGCTATAATTGTTCGTATCCCAGAGTTTAATTATTTTGTCGTGCAGTTTGTGTGGAGTGCGAATGACGTAGATGTGAAAGTTGGCTTCACAGGAAATCCTACATCTGTTGTGGTAAATGGTATTACTTACAATACAAGTTCGGTAGATGCATTCCAGAATCAGTGGGTTGGCTGGAGCCAAGGTGGTGTGGTTAACTATGATAATAAGGAGTTATTGAAATGGGGTGGTGATGCTACTTCAGGACAAGGAGAAACTGCGTTCTTTAATGCTCCGGTAATTAACTCTGCACCTTATCCCGGTCAACATGGTATAGATCCGAATGCTCCAGGATTATTGCCACGTACAGTAACCTTGCAGGTGAATGCCGGATGGTATAGAGGAGGCGGTATTCCAATGACTTGTAATATCTATGCTTATTTGGGTGGTACGATGAGTCATGTCGGTACGAATTTTGTCAATCAAGGTGGAACACTGGTTTACACTTCTACAAATAAGTTTAATGTGCAGGCTTCCGGTAGTAAGCAATATGACCATATTTGTGATATTGTATATGACCGTAAGAAACACACTGCAAAAATAAATTGGAAAGGAACTTTGTGGACAGGTACTCGTTCGATGCGGGTTCCTATGAGAAGTGTAGAAGAAACTCAGAAACCTTATTGGACTCCTACTATAGTTGATACTTATTCTAACAGCTATCGAGGACAAGGGAAATAGCTTTAATGCGTATAATGAAAATGAAGAGTATAATATGAAAATACAATATATAATAGGTATACTGATTGCTTTTCTGTTTGCCTCGTGCAGTCATGAGGAGGAGGAACAGAAACCCGCTTATGGAAAGATAGATGTTGCTGTTTCGGTAACCCTACCGCAACCGGAGTCAGTAAATACTCTTACTCGTGCCGGTGGTCCATATACGGATACCGATATTAAGAACGCAGACTTGTTGATATTCGACAAAGACGCAAAGTTTATGGAACGCGTCAAAGTAGATAATGACAGGTTGGTGGTCACCGGAACGGGGATTAATTTCACAGTCCGTTTGGATGCCACTTCAGAACGGCGTATCATTCATCTGGTAGCAAACGGTCGGAGTGCTGATGGCACTTCGGATCGCTTGAACTTTGGTGGTATAACTCCGGGGATGGCTGAAAATGCGGCTATCTCTTCCTTGCAGACAGCCTCGCTCGAACATGTGGATGAAGGAGAGAGCACATTGTTAAACCATGTAATGCCTTTGGTCATGTGGGGACGTTTTGCATTGAACGGAATCAATATCGTAACGAAAGCAGAGGGTGTGAAACTGTTGCGTTCCACAGCATGTATACAAGTGAAGAAGGGTAATGGAGGTGGGAATACCGGACTGGGTGATTTTGTCATTGAGGGAATTACTGTACATCAGGGAGCCTGTCATGGCTTCCTGGCTCCGACCGATTGCACAGGAGAAGTAAATACTCCCGTTGTCGCAAATCCGGTTACCGGTGGAACCTATCTGGATTATCGTAAGGGTTGGGGTTTAAATGGTGCGGAACCATCTTTATACATTTATGAGCGCAATTGTTCGGCTTCCGACTATATGGGAGTAGTGATTGCAGCCCGGTATAAGGGGAAAAAGGGCTACTATAAGGTAGTGATGAACGGTAATGACGGAAGTCCTTTGAACATTGTACGCAACCACCGCTATATTGTTACAGTGGTGGGAGTCAATGGTCCGGGATATGAAAGCCCGGATATTGCTGTGGCTTCTGCACCTTCGAATGCCTTGAAAGTGGAGTTGACGGATGAAGACACGGATCTGCCCTGTATTGTGGCCGACGGTCAATACCGTATGGCATCGTCTAATAATGTATTCAGCCTATATGGAAAAACAGGTGTGACTACATCGGCAACTGGTGTGGATATTTGTACCGTATATTCCAGTCGTGGTATTCAGCCGGTTCTGACCCTTCCTGACGATTGTAATTGGTTGACAAACCTGTCTGCCCAGGCTTTGGGAAGTAACAAATATAAAATTACGGGGGGATTTTACCTCAGCGGCTAATGATGCCGTAGCTACAACCTTGACTATGACGTGTGATAATCTGTCTCAGCCGGTTCGTGTCAGTTGGAATCCCGTCATATCGGATCAGAAAGATACCGATTCGTTTGTCCTCGATTTGGTCGGTTCAACCGATCGTAACTGGACGGTACGGGTGTTGAATCCGACATCTCCCGGCTGGCTCTTTCTACACCCATCCGCCGCATCTCCCGGAGCTCTTCCGGGAGACGGCATGGTGTCGGAACTCAGTAGCAAATACAGTTCGCATGCTTATTTGCATGTAGCTTTCGGAGCGAGCAGGAGAGGGACTGTACAGATGACTTCCGCCTCCGGCGGGGAAACTGTAGCCCGTAAGATAGTAGTTATTCAATAGAACGTTGCGGTAGTATGACCCTGGAAGAGATATTGCAAATAGAAGCACAGAATGTTGATTGTATTTTTCTGTATCAGGAAGAAGGAGCATGGTATGCTTATGAACATTCTGCTTTTTATTGTTATTCTCTTCTGGGCATACTTGATATCGACTGGTTGCCTTGCCCCGATGGAGTCTCTTCCGGGCAGAAAACAATCAGGGTACGTGTTTCCGAACCGGATAAGTTTTTGTGTACTCCTTTGTTACGTCTGATGCGGAAGCGTAAAACAGAATATGTTGTTTTGTGTAAGATTTCGTGTGGAGGTTTTTATTATTGGCGGGAACAGCAACAAATGAAATTTCGTGTATTACAGGAAAGAGAAAGCTCTTGTACGAAGATAAATGAACATGCTGAATGATTAATCTTATCCTCTGCAGCCTGGAAAGGCGGCTTTTTCACGAGCATATTCTTTATATGCTATCTTTAGTGATATTCATCGGTATAGCCTGTGAAGGCTGTTGATGAATTATTGTTTGTTTTGTTTGTGTGCGCCCCTTCCGTATTTTAGCGAAAATATCGGAAGGGGCTTTTGCACAGATAAGTTTTTAATGAATTTCTATTTGTCCAGAGTAATCATGAAGCGGCGCAGGTAAACTTCTTGTTCCGCATTGCCGACATTACTGAAACGTACAGCTTTCACAGGTGTTTGTTTCAAGTTCAAGGTGATGCGGTTCTTTTCCTGTTTGAAATCGACCTTCTGCCATTCTTTGCCATCAGCCGAAATTTCAAGTTGTCCCCAGGCAGCCACGTCCGGTTTACCGAAATCTATATCCAGATTTTCTCCCGGATAAGCTTGATCCAGTTCGATGGTCAGCGTGCATCCGGCTCCCCATTTAATTACTTCGTTGGCAGGTGATACCAATACACGGTTGGTTTTGATCTGTAACGGCTGATTGCGTAATTGCTCTACGTCACTTACCAGTTTGTGGGGCATATAGTCTGTTGCGGCATCCAATTGCGTACCGTGCTCCTTATTATAGCGTTCGGTGACCGTGGTAAATGTTTGATCTATCAGTGGTTTGATCACTTTAGTTGCTGTTTTTACACCCGGTTGGTAAGGATTCTGGTTATAGGTTTGATCTACCTGGAACATTTGCTGTTGCAGTGCTTTCACATGACGGTATTTCCGGATAAAGAGTGAGTTGTCCCCTTCTTTATAAGCTTTGGCCATAGCCAGAACTTCTTGCCCGGTTTCGCCCAATAATTTAAACTGACGGAGCCAAGGCATCATTTCAACAATGAGGGGACGATTCCCTGTGTTGGTCATCAAAACGTCACCGGACTCTACCATCTTTCCGAAAGTTGCTTCCAAAGCGTTGAAGTCAGCTTCGGTATATGAACCGTTTTTCAGGTAGCTATCGAGAAAACGTTGTGATAACGGCTGCAATTCGACAGATTCGTCCCGGCGGTATTTATGTCCGTTCGGTCCCAAGTCGGAGTTATGTGCTGCAAAAAATTCCAATTCGTCTGCGGCACTTGGCAGAATGGTACGGATAGCATCTTCCATGTCTGTTCACTGTTGTATTTTTCAGGATTCCATGCATAGCCGGCTACACTGTAAATTGCAATTTTGGATGCTTCGGCATGTTCCATGGGATTGGTGACAAAGCCTGACATCTGATCGGCAATCTGCGTGTCGTTGCCATAGACCGGTCCGAGTAAAAGATGGTCGCGTACGTAATCTGATACCGGAAAGTTCCACCAAATATACGCCGGACGTTTGATGCGTGCGTTGATCCAAGCTATGCCGTCTTTGGTTATATCAGAAATGACACGGTCGCCCGTCCACATTATTTGGATAGAAGGGTTCAGCTTTTCTCCCAAGGTAGTCAGATAATTTCCCTTGGGATTCGACCAGCTTTTATTGTATTCTGTAGGACACATGACCAAAGGAGTGACATCCGGTTTTACCTTTACAAATTTCTCGTCGATATAGTTCAACAGTTCGGCTTGCTTGTTCGGATTGGTGCCTTCGCCCGAGATATCGTCAAAGAATACAGCGAACGAACGGACTCCCAGATCGTACATTTTTTCGAATTTTGCCAGTAGCAGATCGCGGTCTTCCTGGTTCCATTTGATGTCTTGTCCCGGATGAATAGCCCATACAAAGTCCACTTCGTTCTCATTGGCTACTTTTACCAACTCCTGTAATTGGAGGGCCTCTTTTTCGGGATATGGCAGGCGCCAGTTGGGAGAACTGTGGTATGGATCATCTTTAGGGCCATAGATATAGGTATTCATTTTATTCTCTCCGTAGAACTTCAACTGACGGAGACGGGCTTCGTGGCTCCAGGGGGTTCCGTAAAATCCTTCGACTACACCGCGGAAACGGACTGAAGGGTAGTCTTTGATTTCTACTACAGGAAGTTGATTGTCATTCAGTAACTGTGCTAACGTCTGCAAGGCATAGAAAGTTCCCCTTTCGTCCTGGCCGGCTAAGACAATCTCTTTATCATTGATGGCCAAATAATAGCCTTCTTTGTGATTAGGAATCTGTCGGGCGAATTTGCGGATAGCTTTGTCTCCTTTTTCACCGATATAGATGCGAAACCCGTTCTTATCCGAATGCTTTCCGGCAAGCAGGGTTTTCAGGGCACTGACGGCATGTGTGTTTGCCTCTGTATCTCCAACAATCAGATAGGTGTCCGGTAAGCTCAGGTTTCGGGCTTGTGAAAGGACCTGCTGTGGTTGTGGTTGAATACTTGTGATTTGGGCCGAAACACTGACGCCCAAAAGGAGCCAGGCTCCCAGTAAGTAGAGTCGTTTAATCTTCATTTTAGGTAAAATGTTAGTTTTTCAGGTTTTAGTGACTGCACAAAAATAAGAAAAAAAGTGCATACTGCCGTTTTTCTATTAATTTTGTTCCTTTGAAACATTGAAATAAGGAAAAATGCCTATGCTGATACTTTTATCTTGTGCCAAAACTATGAGTGACGTTTCGAAGACAAAAACGCCTCTCACTACATTTCCCGGCTTCCGGAAGGAGGCAGCGGAGGTTGCTCTGCAGATGTCACAATTTTCAGTCGAGGAGTTGGAACGGCTGTTAAAGGTGAATCCTAAGATTGCTGTTGAAAATTATAGACGCTATCAGGCTTTTCACTCGGAGGGTACACGGGAATTGCCTGCATTGTTGGCTTATACAGGGATTGTTTTTAAAAGAGTTCACCCCCAGAACTTTTCAGAAGAAGACTTTTGCTATGCCCAGGATCATCTGAGATTGACCTCATTCTGCTATGGGTTGTTGCGTCCTCTCGATATGATTAGGCCTTACCGGCTTGAGGGAGATGTACGGTTGCCTGAACCCGGCAACAGAACGATGTTTGATTATTGGAAGCCAATCCTTACAGACCGGTTTATTGCAGATATCAAGAAAGCCGGTGGGGTGCTTTGTAATCTGGCAAGTGACGAAATGCGGGGACTTTTCGATTGGAAGCGGGTTGAGAAGGAGGTTCGTGTGATAACTCCCGAGTTTCACGTTTGGAAAAACGGAAAATTGGCTACGGTAGTGGTTTATACTAAGATGTCGCGGGGCGAGATGACTCGTTATATTCTGAAGAACCGGATAGAATCTGTTGAACAATTGAAGACATTCGCCTGGGAAGGGTTTGAATTTAACGAACAGCTTTCGGACGAGACAAAATATGTATTTACAAACGGAAAAACAGAATGAATCGAGATGACAGAAATAGAAAAATGCGTAGCGGTGAATTGGCGGATATGTCGGCACCTGAATTACAGGTGAGATTTGAACATGCCAAGAAGTTATTGGCACGAATGCGGTGCTTGAGTACGTATGACGAAACTTATCGGGGACTACTTGAAGAATTGATACCTGATCTTCCGGCTACTTCCGTTATTTGCCCGCCTTTTCATTGTGATCATGGCGATGGCATCCGTTTGGGTGAGCATGTATTTGTGAATGCCAATTGTACGTTCCTTGACGGAGCATTCATTACCATCGGAAGTTATACATTGATAGGTCCGTGTGTGCAAATCTATACTCCACATCATCCAATGGACTATCTGGAACGCCGTAACCCCAAAGAGTATGCTTATCCGGTAACTATTGGTGAAGACTGTTGGATTGGTGGCGGGGCTGTCATTTGTCCCGGCGTGACGATAGGTGACCGTTGTGTGATCGGGGCCGGCAGTGTGGTGACAAAGGATATACCGGACGATTGTGTGGCGGTAGGTAATCCTGCACGTGTTATTAGGTGTCGGATGTAATCCTGTAAGTCAAGCCTCCATTGTATTTCCGGACATACGTTCGGGGAGACTCTGTATGCTTGTTTTTTATAATTGAAAATCAGTTTGTTATTATACCTGTTGAAAACTTTTTGAAAAAAAATATCGCAAATAATTTGTAGGTCTCAAGAAAAGCCATACCTTTGCATCGCTTTTGAAAAGAAAGTGTAAGGGCGTTTAGCTCAGCTGGTTCAGAGCATCTGCCTTACAAGCAGAGGGTCGGCGGTTCGAATCCGTCAACGCCCACTCTATACGGAATCCTTGCAGAATATTTCTGTAAGGATTTTCTTTTTCTGTACTTTACCCGATACAATGGTGTATTAATTCAAGTTATTTTTTAAAAGAAAACAAAGGGAAATTTGGCGGGAAAGTGATTTATTTCTTTACTTTGCTTCATCAATAAACCTATTAATACTACCATGCGAACAAAATCGATTTTTTTACTTTTGTTGTTGGCTGTCATGCCATTGTGCGTGTTCTCGCAGTCGAAATCTACGTTTGAAATCAAGAATGGACATTTTTATCGTAACGGAAAGATAACGCCTGTTCTTTCCGGTGAGATGCATTATGCCCGTATCCCTCATCAATATTGGCGTCATCGGTTGCAGATGATGAAAGGTATGGGGTTAAATACAGTGGCTACCTATGTGTTCTGGAATCTTCATGAGCCGGAGCCCGGAAAATGGGATTTTACAGGTGACAAGAATTTGGCTGAATTTATAAAAACCGTAGGTGAAGAGGGGATGATGGTTATTTTGCGTCCCGGTCCTTATGTTTGTGCCGAGTGGGAATTCGGTGGTTATCCTTGGTGGTTGCAAAATGTGAAAGGAATGGAAATCAGGAGAGATAATCCGGAGTTTCTGAAATATACAAAAGCGTATATCGATCGTCTTTATAAAGAGGTCGGTAGTTTGCAGTGTACAAAGGGTGGTCCGATTGTAATGGTGCAGTGTGAGAATGAATTTGGTTCATACGTTGCCCAGCGTAAGGATATACCTTTGGAAGAACATCGCGCTTACAATGCTAAAATCAAGCAGCAGTTGGCTGATGCAGGATTTAATGTACCTCTGTTTACTTCTGATGGCAGTTGGCTTTTTGAGGGTGGGGCTACTCCGGGAGCTTTGCCTACGGCGAATGGCGAAAGTGATATTGAGAACTTGAAAAAAGTGGTTGATCAATATCACGACGGCAAAGGTCCGTATATGGTTGCAGAATTTTATCCGGGTTGGCTGTCGCATTGGGCAGAGCCGTTCCCGCAGATAGGAGCTTCCGGGATTGCTCGTCAAACCGAGAAGTATCTGCAAAATGATGTTTCTTTCAACTTCTATATGGTGCATGGAGGTACGAATTTTGGTTTTACGAGTGGTGCTAATTATGATAAGAAGCGTGATATTCAGCCGGATATGACCAGTTATGATTATGATGCTCCTATTAGCGAGGCAGGCTGGGTAACTCCAAAGTATGATTCGATTCGCAATGTGATCAAGAAATATGTTAAATATACAATTCCTGAAGCTCCGGCTCCTAATCCTGTTATCGAAATACCTTCTATTCAATTGAATAAAGTTGCGGATGTGCTTGCTTTTGCAGAAAAACAGAAACCCGTGTCGTCTGATACTCCCTTGACTTTTGAACAATTGAATCAGGGGTATGGATATGTATTGTATACTCGTCATTTCAATCAGCCGATTAGCGGAACACTTGAAATTCCGGGGTTGCGTGACTATGCCGTTGTTTATGTGGATGGTGAACAGGTAGGAGTGCTGAATCGGAATACCAAGACCTACTCCATGGAGATAGAGGTGCCGTTTAATGCTACTCTGCAGATTCTGGTTGAAAATATGGGACGCATTAATTATGGTAGCGAGATCGTACATAATACCAAGGGAATTATTAGCCCGGTTCAGATAGCCGGTAAGGAAATTGTCGGCGGATGGGATATGTATCAGTTGCCGATGGACGAAATGCCCGATTTGACCAAATTGAAAGCTGATACACATAAAAATGTACCGTCTGAAGTGGCTAAGCTGAAAGGCTGTCCGGTGCTTTATGAGGGGACTTTTACGTTGGATAAAGTCGGAGATACATTTATGGATATGGAAAGCTGGGGAAAGGGTATCGTTTTTGTGAACGGTGTTAATATCGGACGTTACTGGAAAGTAGGTCCTCAGCAAACACTCTATATTCCGGGTGTATGGCTGAAGAAGGGTGAAAATAAGATTGTTATCTTTGAACAATTGAATGAAACCCCTCAAACAGAAGTGAAAACAGTGAAAACACCGGTGTTGATGAAGCTTAAGGGCTGAGTGAAACGATGAACGGTTTTTGAATGATGAATGATCAACGATGAACTATCTTGCAACGATGGTAAAATGCAAGTAGTTCATCGTTGATTGTTTAAAGACTGTTCACCTTTGGCCGTTCATCGTGATTTTAGTCTCTTTTATACAAACTTTCTCTCCCCTTATGCCTTATAACTCAGGAAAAAGAGTTAATTTTGCAGCCTGATAATTATCTAAACGACAATATGAAACTTGATTTACTTACGGCCATCTCTCCGATTGACGGCCGATATAGAGGCAAGGCTGAAGCTTTAGCTGCATATTTTTCTGAATATGCGTTGATTAAATACCGTGTGCAGGTAGAAGTAGAGTATTTTATTACTTTGTGCGAACTGCCGTTGCCGCAACTGAAGGGAATTGATAAGAGTGTGTTCGAGTCATTGCGCAATATCTACCGTAATTTTACGGAAGCCGATGCGCAGCGTATCAAGGATATTGAAAGTGTGACCAACCATGATGTGAAAGCCGTAGAGTATTTCCTGAAAGAAGAGTTTGATAAGTTGGGTGGATTGGAAGAGTACAAAGAGTTTATTCATTTTGGACTGACTTCGCAGGATATTAACAATACATCGATCCCTCTTTCTATCAAGGAAGCATTGGAGCAAGTTTATTATCCGCTGATTGAAGAACTGATTGCGCAGTTGAAGACGTATGCTACTGAATGGGAATCCATTCCGATGCTTGCCAAAACTCACGGTCAGCCGGCGTCTCCAACTCGCTTGGGAAAGGAAATTATGGTTTTTGTTTATCGCCTGGAACGTCAGCTGGCTACTTTGAAGGCTTGCCCTGTAACTGCTAAATTCGGCGGTGCAACCGGAAATTATAATGCACACCATGTGGCTTATCCCGAATATGATTGGAAAGCATTCGGAAATCAGTTTGTTGCAGAGAAACTGGGATTGGAACGCGAGGAATATACAACACAGATTTCGAACTACGACAATCTGTCGGCTATCTTCGATGCCATGAAGCGTATCAATACGGTGATGATCGATATGAACCGTGATTTCTGGCAATACATCTCGATGGAATATTTCAAGCAGAAGATAAAAGCCGGAGAGGTGGGATCGAGTGCGATGCCGCATAAAGTAAATCCGATTGATTTTGAGAATGCAGAAGGTAATCTCGGAATTGCCAATGCCATTCTGGAACACCTCGCAGTGAAACTTCCCGTATCACGTTTGCAACGCGACCTGACAGATTCTACTGTGCTGCGTAATGTAGGTACTCCGTTCGGGCATATTGTGATTGCTATTCAAAGTTCGCTGAAAGGATTGCGCAAGTTGTTGCTCAACG
>ENA-OQIF01000420-OQIF01000420.1-human-gut-metagenome-genome-assembly--contig:-NODE-420-length-16935-cov-4.777308_pt1 | contig 16935 bp, 19 predicted proteins | sample MGYA00242574_ERZ504738 | MGnify/ENA primary metagenome ERZ504738 (study PRJEB26092, sample SAMD00036437) | human gut metagenome | host: Homo sapiens | study: EMG produced TPA metagenomics assembly of...
GGAATCAAGAGTTAAAATAGGGGTGATCAGGTTCATTGTTTCGTTTGCCATAAATATGATCTCCTTTCAAATTGTGTTATGACATGATGGAATCTTTATCTAAAGGAACCATGCCAGAGTCGGGGGGAATCTTCTATAAAATTTTCCTGAAGTAAATCCTCCATAAAATCATCGGGAGTAGGTTCCTGATAAACGGGTTCGGATGTAAAATGTGGTTTCTGTTTTGCTATTGACGCAGAAGATGAACGATGTTTCCTTTTGGCTGATCCGAATGAGGGCTGTGGTCGATAATCTGTTTCTTCCAAGGACCCATTTTTGCGCCATTCAGGTATGTGTTCCGATGCTTTTCTTGGTGTCAACTTTTTGGCATCTGGATGCAGGGTATAATCGTACTTTTCTACTTTTAGGACTTTTTGCCCACGTAGGATAACCAAAGCAGTATCAAGCGGGAGCCGCAAGATTTCATCTGGTGTTAAGAGTTTCCGCTTGCCGATAGATTTTGTCTGCCGGTATTCTGGTGTATAGTCGGATACCCGCCAGCTATTGAGCTGCTTGGCTTCGCTGCTTACCCCTACGGTTACATCGCCGCTGCGGTTACTGATAAAGGTAGCAGTAACTTCATCTGTGCAGCCCAAAAAGAGCTGGGTGTCACAGTTGCCGATAATTTCCTGCCATTGGTTATAAGGATAGCGGTTCTGCATCTGGGGTAAATTCTGAAAGATGCAGGAAATGCTGAGATTCCGGCTTCGGATTACACTGATCTTCTTATTCAATTCCAGGATAGCTCCGGTGTTAGCAAGCTCATCAGCCAGTATATGTACAGCAACAGGAAGTTTTCCTTCTTCTCCATATTTATCTGCATAACGGACCAGTTTGATGAAGATGAAGGTCATAAACAGGGAAGATAAAAAATCGAAGGTGCTGTCCTGGTCTGAGGTAATGCAAAAGTAAGCACATTTCTGTTTTCCTGGAAGTGTCAGATCAATCTCATCATAAGAGGTAATCTGCCGAATGAGTTTATTCTGAAATACCTGAAGTCTGGCACCCAATCCGATAATAACTCCGCTTCGCACGGTATCACTGGCTTGTTTGTAGATGCAGTAAGGAACTTTTGCTGGATGGGACACTGGGAGCAGATCAAAAAGACTGTTCAGCTCCTTTTCGGAACTCATGGTCAGCAGCTTATAAACCTGTCCGATATTTCTGGCTTCCGGCGGAAATCCCTGATCCACATAGAGAACCAGGGCTTTTAGTAGGTTCATCTCCGCATTATCCCAGAAATGATCTCCTTTTCCGGAACCTGTATTCTGGATGATGACATCTGCAAATACCTGAGCCATCGTTTCTTGTCCATTGATTTCACCCAGACAATTCCAACTATCCGAGTTTTCCGGATTGACCAGATTAAATGCTTTTACTACATAGCCTTCGTTTTCCAAATAAGCAGACATGCTTTCATAGAGTTCGCTTTTGGGATCGGTAATGATTAAACTTTCCCCGGAAGCGTTGTTGCCTTCCTGCCCTCTGGCGACACACTGGAAAATCATATTCCTGGCAAATGCCCTGGATTTCATGGAACCGCTGGCACCATACACGGCGATATTTTTATTCATTCGTGTTTGATATGGAAGACATACGGCTTTGCCATTCAATTTTCCTAAAATGGTTCCTTTATTTTTCTTTACATCTCCGGTCAGTTCCAAAACTTTCATCATTTCATCTGGAGTCATGAATCCGGATGTACCGTAGGTTCCTTTTGTAGAGTAATTTAAGTTCCGGTCATGGTCACTAATCTCCCCGTTTCTGTCATATCCCATACGCATAAGTAAAAAAGTAAGAAGCCCAAAGAGAACCAGGCAAAGAAAAATCCCATACAAATTGTATGGGAAATCGGTAAGGGCAGTATGAAAGCAGACCAATGGGTGTAAAGAAGCTGCTTGCGGATAGGTTCCGTTGCCGGCAAAGTTTCCAGCAGAAGTCCATTCCTGATAGTTTTTAATAAATTGTGCTGCGTATCCTCCGGCATACAGAGTGCAGACGCTTATGGGAAGCAAAAACAGGAACTTCCACCATTTACGGTTCATTGAAAAACCTCCTTTTAAACTTTTGAAAATCAATGCTGGAGAAATGTATATCTGCAGTTAGGTATTTTTCAGGCAGGGAAGCTGAAAGTCAAAGCAAATCAGGTTCCCGGATAGCCCATATACATTTAATCCAGTATTGAAGCGGTTGATACGCTGCATGTCAAAATCATACGCAAGCAAAATAGGGTTTTCCTGGCTGTCTATTCCATCATGTTCAATTGGCAGATCCTCACGCTGGGGAAAACAGTCGGACAGTAGTAACTGATTAAGCTGCATCATACGCTGGGGTTGTACCAATAAACGGAGCAGGTATTCTCCGTAGCTGTTATTGGGCAGGAAATAGAAGTGTTCATACGCAGTATCCAGCATGAACAGTGTTTTTTTGTATCCCCCGGTACTGGTAAGGAGACGGAAAGCCATATCCATATCACTGCCGGTCATGATGGCATAAACGGTAGGCGGGCCATGGTAAGGAAGTCCTTGAAGATAGTGCTGCAAAAAAGCATTGAGTCGGACTTCCGTTTTGTATTCCCATTTTAGAAGTGTATTTCCGGTATTATAAACAGCATAGACACAGTGAGGAGCCATCAGGATTCCCATACTACGGGAATTTTTGATTTTAGTAGTGGATGCTCCAAGATTTTTTATTTCCCTAGAAGAGTAAAACAGAGGTAGGCTTCGCATAGGAAACGTAGCCGCTTCGCCGGATTCAGAAAAAAGCAGGGGCTTTTCATCTGGAAAGAATGGGATTCCAGCATGGGAAAGCGTCAAATAGGTTTCTGCTTTTTGATGAAGTCGCAGCCGTCTTGGTAATTCGCTACGTATGAGGTTGGTTTCTGCATTTCCGGTTAAATAGTTTTGAAAACGACAGGAATTTTGCGAAAGCAGCAGTTCTTTTGCCCGTTTGGTAAGGCGATAACCTCGTAGGCCATCTTTATAGTGTGTTCTTATAAGCTTACTCTGCTTTAAATCTGTAACCACCTTCTCTGCATAGGAATCACTCTCAATCAATCTGTTAAGCTGTCCGGAAGGGAATTCCCCACATAGTCCAACCATTTCCAAAAGCTGATATTTTATAGAATCGGTTTTTATCAAATAAGCATCACCTCAGTTCGATTTTTACCTATGACAGCCTATACTTGGGTAAAGTAAGGGCGGTATTAAGCATAAAAAATGCAAAGAATATGGCTTCTTTGCAGAAAAATTACCTATATCGGAAAAAGAAAGAAAAATATCAGGAAATTTCCGATATGGTTTTGATAGACGATTTTCTATTTTTCAGCCAGCCAGGAAAGATTTCCGGTTCCATTACAAAGATAACGGTGTGATCGTAATTCCCCAGTTCTGTAGTGTGATAGGAGTCGCAAAAGAGTCCCGTATCATCAACCAGAACATAGGAAGCGATAGTATCTAAAATCTGTTTAAACTCCAAATTATCGTAATCACGTATTCGCTGTAAAGAAAGGTTCTGGTCATAAATTTGACTGAAACAGACAACACATCTCTTATATAATGGAATGTAGTGTTCTGTTACATAAGTCTGCAAGGCAAGGTTTAATGGCTCATGTAGAAAAGCGGTGTTGGTTCGCAATTTACGTTTGGGTAGCAACCCTGGCATGGTAATGGAAAGAACACTATTTGAAAAAAAATTTTGATTCCCTGCACAGCAGCGGCTTGTTTCAGATAGTCTGCCTTTCTAGTATCAGTTGTGGTATATACCAGATTTCTGAGCTGACAGGCGATCCTTTCAGAGCGTAGGGCAGCACTGATACTCAGCTCTTCGTATTTATCTGCATACGCTTGAATATCTGTTGTTTTCAATGCAAAAATAGTGTTGTGAAGTTTCTGGACTTCATCATCAATGCTCTGTAAACGGTTAAAAACAGTTTTGGTGTTCATACATACCTCATTTCTTTGCATAATAGCTGACAGATCCGGTAGTAGAATCCACAAGGCAGAAGGCAATTACACCTTTAATGTGAAGTTTTGCAGCCTGTTCTTCTTTTTCCAATACAACCAGACGTTTCGCATCGTTCTTTGGCTGGCTTTCCATAACATGGTTGATAAGATATTCCTGTTCCTGGGGAACATAGAGGACTTCATACCACTCATCTTTAGAGAAAAAGTTCAGTTTTATCGGAAATTCACCGTCAGTATGGTATACAATGGCTTTTTTGAAGTCCAAAAGCACCCAGAAAGAGGCAATCATGCCATAATCAGGGGTGTTTGCAGACTCTTGACTGTCGCAGAGAATACCATTTTCTTTATCATGGACAATTCGTTTTGTTTTACCAGACTGGTAATCAGAGATTTGATAGAATCTCTGTTTTTGGGAAAGAGCCTCAAAACCTGTTCATACTGCAGTGTGTGGTAAGTTGTGATGAACCGGAGCAGTTGAGCCCCTTCCCCTTGATAGATTTCATTTCTTGTTTTCATGGTTATTTCCCTTCATATTACAATAGGAAGTTTTACCTACGCTGTACGTACAGAATACGTTCTATTTTAGGGGAAGTACACTGTACGTACTGTGTAAGTATTGGCTGCTGTCAGCGAAAGGTTTACAGGTACAAAAAAAGCACCGATTAAGGTGCTGGAAAAAATAGGAATACTATAAGCAATACCTATTGTAACATGGGTAAAATTACCCTTCAATCGCAGAAGTGTGCCAAGTTGAGACATACTTAGGAAAAATAAGGAATGTAGAAAACCAATTAGGAAGAAAAAATGTCAATTTATACAAAAAATAAAGACTAATTTTTGAGAAGGACTATAATGAAATCAAGATACTTAGGTATCGAAAGACCCTAGTTCTAAAGAAAGGATGGTAGATATTATGAGAAAATTTGACAGAACAAATATGAAATATAACAATCCGGCTGGAAATCTTTTGACAGAATTAGAAGCAGCAGATTTGACAAGTAACAAAGTTGACAGTTTAGGTTCATCAGGTGTGGTTTGCACAATTTCTGTTGAATGCGGAAGTATTTTTACACTCGCTTGTTGCTAACTAATTAAAGTTGATTTTAGAACTAGGGTCAAAATTTATAGGAAGGAAAATATAATGAAAAAATCTAGTTATTTATCTGAACGTGTATATAATGTTAACCCGTCTGAAATAAATATGGAATCTTTGGAGTATTGGAAAAAAATACTGAAGGAGGAAGGTTTACAGTATGTAAAGAAAAACCACCTTGAGTATTTTTTTGGTTTTCTAAACAATTGTTCCTTTAGCAGTCATGAGAAGTGTCAGCACCAGAATTTTGTGGAAATGTCCTCAAAAAGAGAGACGTGTAGGCATGAGTGTGATGAAATGATTTTTGGAGCGTTTTATGATCCTTTTGTGCAAGTAGCTAATAAACAGCTTAGGGAAACGGTAACTCAAAAAAGATATATTAAAGAATCAATTTTAGTTGATTTTCAAAAATCCTTATTTAATTTACTTAATAATCTCTGTATAAGAACTTTGATTTATGAAATGTATATATGTGGTCAAGAAGGATTGTTAGAGGGAAATGAATTTGAACAATACCAGTATTACATTGACCATTTTCTAAAAGATAAACAATATTTGAATGATTTTTTTTCACTTTACCCAGTATTGGAAAGAAGGATAAATGAAATCATACAAAATACAATAGATATTTACAAAGAAGTAATAGAACGAATTGATACAGACGCAAATGAAATAATGAGAGAATTTAATATTGTTGAAAGCGCTTTTATTGTAGAGCATCTATCGACAGATTTTTCTGATTCTCATAAAAACGGCAGAAGAGTATTTTGTGTGGAATTTGTATCGGGAGAAAAGATTTTGTATAAACCACGATGTTTGCAAAACGAGATTAAGCTACAAGAAATAACCAATTATTTCTATAAAATATGTAATTTGGGAAGTTATGAGTACTGTATTCTTGATAAAGGAAAATATGGCTGGTGTGAGATTGTAACACAAAAAGATTGTGAGTCCACAGAAGAACTTTCAAGATATTATCAAAGAATAGGAGTTATCTTGTTTATAAACTATCTTTTAGAAGGGGGAGATATTCATTTTGAAAATCTCATTGCATGTAATGAATATCCGGTAATTATTGACGCAGAGACATTTATAGGAAATATAGAAGGTGATAATGGAAAAAGTGCAACAGAGAAAGTCTCTAATCTTTTAAGAAAATCGGTGTTATATTCTGGAATACTGCCTTTTTATTCTTGGAATAATGCTGGAGATGCAGGAATTAATATGAGTGCTATTAGTGGAGAAGAGGGACAAAAATTTCCGATAAAAATTCCATTTATTATTAATCCGAAATCTGTAAATATGAGAGTTGTCTATGATTATCCAGTATCGAAAAGAAATCATAATTTAGCAATGCTGAAAGGAAAGTTTATCCAACCTTCTGAATTTGCGGATAAAATTATCCAAGGGTTTAAGAGTGCATACTTGGGAGCAATGGAACATACAGAAACGCTATTGAAAATCATACAACAATATAGTGAGTTAGAGGTAAGGTATTTGATTAGAAATACACAGCAGTATGTAATTGTGTTGAGTAGTTCATATCATCCTGAATTATTGATGGATGGAGGTGCACGAAATTTATTTTTCTATTCTCTGATAAACGGAAATTTACAAAATGAAAATAGTAAATTACTTATTGAACATGAGATTGAAGATCTACTAAGCGGTGATATACCATATTTTTATTTTCGTGGGAATAAAAAAAGCATTTATACTTGGGATGGTAGAGAAGTAAAGAATTTCTTTAGTAAGACTGCTTTGCAGCAAATTGAGGAAAATATACAGTACTTGTCCTATAAAAATTTGGAACAGCAGATTCAATATATAAAAATTACTTTTAATATGGAGAATGCAGGAACAAGGAAAATAAAGAATGAAAGGTTAAAACCGGCTCTTTCTAATAATATATTCAAAACGGCAGAAGAATTGGCAAAAGAGTTGCTATGTAAAATAGGAACAAATGCGATTTATAGTGAAGATGGGACAGATGTTAACTGGATTGGTGTAAAGTTATTTGGAATAAAAGAAAATCAGTGGATGATCCAGGCACTACCGAATACATTATATGATGGCACGGTTGGGATTAATTTGGTATTTCATTTGTACGAAAGGATATATCAAGATAAGAAATATCATGAAATTTGTGATGTGTTAGATAATCGTATATTGCGGTATATAGATACTATAAGTGACGGAAAAAAGAGTATTGCAGAATTTAACACAGGAGTTTTTTGTGGTGAGGGTTCGATTCTATATGCATTAAATATTTTATATGAAATATATGATGATTCTAAGTATAAGTTATATTTTGACAAATGGCTAAGCTGCATGGAAACAATTATCTCAGAAGATTGTCTGTTCGATTTGATTTCGGGGAATTCCGGGATAGTATTGGTTCTAATTAATATGTATAAAAAAACAGGAACGCCTACTTATCTACAAAAAGCTATACAAATAGCAGAACAATTAATTGAGGATATGGTTACTGATAAAGGGAAAGTCGGTTGGAAATCAGAGGTGGTTCCTGAAGTATTGGCAGGTTTTGCACATGGAAACAGTGGCTTTATAGAAATGTTTTCAAGATTATATGAGGTATATCCACAGGCGAAATATTTGAGAGTACTTTCTAGGTTAGTAGAATATGAAAATTCTTTATACTCAGAAAAGAATAATAATTGGACAGATTTAAGAAAATTTCCAGAGGAAGATCAGAATAGAGATCAGCCAATAGCGTGGTGTCATGGAGCAGCGGGTATCCTGCTATCCAGATTAACCTTATACAATGCCATAAAAAATTCAGGGGAAACTGCATTGTTCAGCAAGTTATTAAAGACATAAGCCTTGACTAAAAATAAATTAATTGAAGATGGGTTACATGCAGGTTTTTGCCTATGCCATGGAAACATGGGAAATTTGTTGATTTTAAAAAGATATGCAGAAATTTTTGATGATAAGCAGGTAAGAAGTATTTGTGATTCTCGATTTGAACAGATTCTGGAATTTCTTAATGATCAAAATGTATTACCAACAGAATTATACAATCCAGGTTTTATGACTGGTTTGTCAGGAATTGCATATGCTTTATTAAAATATACGATGCCAGAATTGCCATTGATTATAGGAGTTGAGGGAATAGATGATAGAAATAAAGATTAGTAAAAATGACAAAGAAGATAAGTTGTTCCGCATAAATTCGAAAGACATAGTTGGGTTTTATAATTGTAATATTAAACAAGAGCGCAAGATAACAGACATTATAAAATGTTATGGAAAAACAAAAAGAATAAGAGAGATTGAACTGAAAAACGTGAAGCCGGAGGATAATGTTACAGTATTTCAATATATATATAGAAATGTAGGTTCAATTATAAACGAAGATTATGTGATTGAAGGGTTTTTAAGATTAGGGGAGTTGTTCGATTGTAAAGATGAAGTGGTTAGAGGATTGGATAGAAGTAAGAGATACTGTTTAGAAATATTAGTGGCGTTTCTTCAAGAAGCAGACATTATTATTTTGCATGAAATGTTTGAAAATGTTTGGAATCATACTATAGAGGAAGTTTTAATTGAATTTTCGTTAAGAGGGGCAGTAGTTGTGTTTTTCGGAACATGGAGAAGAATCATTAATGAAATTGCCAATGCACAGTTACAATCTAAATGAAATATGTTAGAGGAGAGAATAAATGAGAAAACTTTAATTTTTATTTATCTCAAGCGTAAAATAAATGAGAATAGTAGTCAAACCAGAGTTCCGGTATTCGAAAATCATATTTTGTGCTTGACCATTAATACATTTCTATGTAGATATTTGTCGGGGCCTTGCCATATCTACAGTGCGTAGCAGCATTTACTAATATCCTCGTAGAAATAAAAATTTAGGATACACAAATTATATCTAAAATGTGATTTCCACATTATCGGACAGGCGATGAAAAGTCATTCGTCTCTGTATTTTGACGTAGCAATGCCCATTAAGTTATAGAGTAGAAAAGATTTGGAGAAAGAAGTGTATTTTCTATTTTGATTTTTATTGAAAGTAGAAATTATATTTTATAAATACTCCAGTTGAAGCAAAAAGGATACAGATTGTATTAAGTAAACGTGACAAAGGAGAAATGTATGAAGGTTGCTTTTATAATATCTTATGCTGTTACTATTATACTTGCAATAGGTTTTATTTATTGTGTTTATATGAAAAACTACTGGATTTTTAAATTTGTGGATAAAATCAAAAGTCCAGTACAGCAACTCGTTTATGTATTACTTATGTTCGTATCTTCGTATGTATATGTTTATTTATCACTACAAATAAGGTGTAGATTTAGCGCTGTAATATGTTCAATACTATTACTTATATTAATCTGGGTTATGGATTACTTTTTTTCTTTCAGTTTTAAAGATAACGATTTATATATAGGTAATAAAAAAAGGTATATTTTTATGGCGTATGTAGGAGCTTGCATATCAGGCTTTTTTATTGCATATCGAGATCATTTGGCATTGGCTTTAGAAATTTCAAATATAACAATTAGTGTTTTGATAGGAGCTTATGTACCTTTTACGTTATTATTAGATGATGCTACAAATGGAAAAGTAGAATTGCAAAAGGTAAAACAAGGATGGAAGAATAAGTATAATGAAATATTTCACGAACATCGGTTCAAATCAATTCTTTCTGATGTTTTTGTAGCCATGGTATATGGCGTTTTATTGGGAGTAGCATTATCTTCTTCGACAAATATAATTAAGGATATTACTTCTGGTATGGGAATGGGGGTTATTACTGTGATTATTGCTTGTGTAGGTTTGTTTGAAGTAAAAAAGAAGTTAAGGAGTAGGAAGAAAGAATTAAGAAATATTGAAGAACAAGAAAAAAATGATTCGAAATAGAATGAGGAAAGGTAAGTTGGTAGGTAAAAAAGTTTTACAGGAAATCCCCAATCTGTATGAAATAATACAAAAGCTGTTTTAACGAGTAGGTATTGACGACACGCTCAATTATTAGAAAATGATAGGTGAAGTGTTAATCACCTATCACTTTCAACTCATTATTAAGCCGATACTAATACATGGGATTTACCAATAATAAATCTAGAATCAATGTCAGCTAATGCTTCGGAAACACGTCTTATTCCTAAAAGTTCACGACCCGGGCAAAGTTTGTTTTTACACCAAAGATCTAGTTCAATTGTATTATTCATAGACTTCGATAGTTTTATGCCTTTAAGTTTCTTTGGATTTGTAACCGTTCGACTGTTAAAGTCTTGCTTAATTTTATTAAAGTATTTTGCGTAATTTGCAATATGGATAGATGGATTGGCAGGTGTAGCAATCAATTTATAGTGGTAGTGGTAAGTACCCATAATGTTAATCCTCCTGTAAAATCTTCAAGATTCTTCTTATTTTAGCCATAGAAGTTTCATCAGTATTTTTTAGTAATTCTAAAAAATGGATGCCTGCAGAAAAACGTTCATTCATTGTCAATTCTGTTTCATTAGTATATGTCTGCATAGGAATTACGGTGTATGTTAGTAATTTTTTTGCAACAAGCAATTTTGAATATTTTTCTTTATAGTGTTTCATAAGATATGCACTAACTCCTCTAAGATGATATCCTAGTTGAAAGTTCGAAGCTATTTCATCGGGAATCATAACATGCATGATTACTTGCTCTCCAACAGTCTGAACATCCTTAATTTGAACGCCATGTTTGCTGTAGAGTCTAAGAGATGCGTTATATACAGCTTCTCTTATTTCTTTGAAATTTTGATAGGCCGTACTTTGGGGTGATGCTAAATTAATTTGTAATATTTGGTTCATTTGTACTCCTTTCTGGTTTGAGAAAAGTAAAATGGTGAATGTAAAAATATATTCCGGAACATAAATATCATAGTACGCTTGCGGATGAATGTCAATATATACCGGGATATAAAAAATATTCTGGAATATTAAAGCGAAAGTATAAAAACAAAAGGATACTCAATTGGTATCCTTTTCAATTACTTTTTGTTTTATCAAGCTTTTTTTAGTTTGAATACTTCTTTCTCAAGAGTTGATATTTTTTCTTTCATTTCTTCAAATTCTTTCTGATTCTTTTTGGTTTGCGGATCATAAGTAGAGAAAGAATCAGGTATGAGACAAGCCGCAAAGATGAATAGAAATGATGTATAATACTGTATGAATTTAATAAAATCAAAATTACAGGAGTTAAAGGTATTAGCTTCTATAAGCACAACACTAGCAGCAAACCATAAAATAGAAAAACAAAAATTTTTGGTTAAAAGATGTTTTCCTTTTTCCAAACTTGAAATAGCTGCTGTAGTTGGAATACAGATAATAAATGCAATCATCTGTAATATAAAAATAAATATATAGCCAGTAGGATATGTAAATAGGGGAGTAACAAGTAACATAATGAGCATAAATAAGGATGTAAATCTTGCGGGTTTCCATTGCCATAAAAATTTAATCATAGTTATTAACGGTTCGACTACATTTTTTATTGTCATAAGTCTTTTTTGTTCAATCCTTTCTAAGTTTAATTTGTTCATAGTTAGTAATGCAGATGGGATTATTTCTTTCATTTTACAAACAGTTGTTTTCTCACAAATTATAACAAATGTATATAGTTATAGCAATGAAAAATATTTTTTGATTTGAATTGTGTTTTAGGGAGAGAATTGTATGGAAATTTTCTAGTGCTGGGAATTTTCACATAGGTACACATTTGTTTATGAGTGCTTATGTGAAAATATAAAAATTCAATTCGGGAAAAACTTATTCAAAGTTTCCAGTGTCCCTTTTGCAGAAAATCCCCATAGTATGCTGCTAAGAGCGCTAATAGCAGCCTGCCTTTTCCGGTAATAAGTTCGGTAGGAAATGCTGGGAACGTGCTTTTCGAGTTCTTCCAGGATTTCCTCTGTGTTTTTCAGTTCATGTGGAGAGAGAAAGGCATAATATAAAATCCAGTAATATTCTTCTCCATGTTTGTGATTTTTCCGGAGTAAATCCACGGAAGAAAGAAGTAGCTTTATCATTTTGTTGCTGCGGGCAATGCTTTTTGCCCATTCTTCAATCTGGCTGTCTCCCAGATCTGCTCCTGCAGCATAGATAGAATCCAGGAATTCGTCTACGCTGGTGTTGTATTCCAGTTGGAACTGAATTTCTACTTGCCGGACAGCAACCATCAGACTGTAAGTAGAGTCCCGGTAGCACCGGAGTAGCTTATAGGTATCATGGTACAAAGGATTATTTTCCACTTCAGCGGAAACAGGATGGTAATTTTTCTTTGCCATTATACATCGCCTCCTCTCAATAAAGCTTCTGGAATTTCTGAAAAATCGGGAGAGGTATGTCGTAAGGGCGGAGTATGGGCAGGAACCTTGGGCACATTGCGAGTTTCAGGTTTTAATTTTAATTCAAATTGATAAGCAGCGTTTCCCCAGGGGCAGATAATACGTAGTGAATATAGATATATACTATCCTTGCAGGCTGATAATGGAGATAATATATACTTCGTTTTAGGGCATCTACAGCAAGAAATGCCTTGTATTTCCAGTATTTCAGCGACTTTGCGAACAATGGTTTTAATGTGTGATTCTGGAACGCAGGAGCCTTCCTGTGAAACGATGATTTGCTCGTCAGTAATAGATTCTGAAACGCATTCAGAATTGTTTTTGACAGGCAAGGTGTCTTCGGTTATATGTATTGGCAGTTGCATTTTCATGGCAATTTCCTCCTTATCAATCATGACATCGCTGATATTAAACATAACAGATAGATAATTACGCAGATATACCATGCTGCCATGTTTCCCGGAATAGGAAATCAGTGTGATCATGTCGGTATCTTCAAGTTTTTTTTAGCAGACGGGATACAGAAGATTTCGACTGTTTCCAACGTCTTGCAAGTTCCTGATAGCTGAACAAGGGATTTCCAGTCTGATTGCGAAAATATACTACCGGACCGGCATCAGAGCCTTGTACAGATGAATCATTATAGACTGCATGAATCCAAAGATCCAAAAGAGCATCCATTTCCGAACATTTTCCTAGTCCGATTAGTTTATGTACATCTGCGATTGGAAAAAAGAAAAACCGATGTCTTTTTTACACGGATAATTATAGGAAAGGGCAGTATTGTCTTTTGGCCAGTCTTTTATCTTGTATTGGATAATCTTATTTTTTCGTGCAGTGAGTAGGTTAAAAGGTTTTGTTCAACCAGGGTATCCAGTATGGATATGACCTGGTGCTGGAATTTTTGGCGAAAGTGAGTCTGAAGTTCTTTAAGAGTGCAGATCCATTCACCAGGAACAACTTTGTAAGTAAGGTGTTCGATGTTCCGATAAGAAGAACTGTAATTTGCATAAGAACATAAAATGAGAAAATAAAAAAGACAGGAACCTCCGTTGGTACGGATGCTTCTGTCTTTCATAAGTGTCTGTATAAATTCCCGGTAAATTCGGCAGCGTGGAAAATCCACAATTTGTTTTAATTCTAATTGATAATCCATAATGATCTCCTTTCAAAATGAAAGGGGTAACCCAGTAAATACTAAGTTCCCCCAATCAGTGCTTTTCGCTTAGGTATTATGATGAAGTCAGCGAACATGCACCGTTAGACTTCATTGCATTTTTATTGCATTTTTATATTTCATTTTATCTTTTTAGTTTGTTTCACAGAGCCAGAAAACCCCGAAAATCAATGATTTTGGTTTATATTGCTTACTGTCTGTCTGGAGTTTGAATAGTTGGAGCAGAGCTTCAAAGCCTTTATTTTCAAGGGTTTTGAGGCTCTTTCCTTTTAGAATTGCATTTTGATTGCATTTTTTATTCAACTGTTCTGTGATAGATTGCTGTATGCTGATTGCTGGTGTAATCGGAAACACTGGTTGTTGCCGGAGTATAAGTGAGAACGCCAGTTAATTTTTTGGCAACTTCCACGTTGGTGTTGGGATATAAATGTCCATAGGTTCCTGACGTGGTCTGTATCTTTTCATGCCCCAGACGTTCTTTAATCAATAAAGGATTTTCTCCCATACTGATGAGCAGGGAAGCATGGGAATGTCTGAGTGCATGAATTTTGATACGGTGTACGCCTGCCAATCCAGCAAGCTTTTCTAATGCCCGTGGGAGGGTGTGCTTACTGGTGGGAATCCCATTATAGCTTAGTACAAGGTCGCAGCCCTTTAAAACCTTTTGCTGTACTTCCTGCCATGCTTTTAATTCTTTAATGGTATCTGTGTCAATATAGATAGTGCGAATACTGGCTTGTGTCTTTGGTTCCACAAATTTGTATTCATCCATTGTTTTATAGTACAGCGTTTTCGTTATACTTAAAAGTCCGGTTTCAAAGTTGATGTCCGACCATTGCAGGGCTGCGGCTTCTCCGATTCTCATTCCGGTCATAAACAGGAGCCAGTATGAGATGAAAAGGTAATGTTCGTAATAATCGCCCTTGTAGAGCAGGGAAATTACCTTTTGAAATTCATCCAGTGTCCAAAAATCCACTTTTGTTTTCTTGCTCTTGATGTTTCCTATCATTCGTGACGGATTTTTCTTTGCAAGACCGAGAACAACTGCTCTGTCAAAGGCAATGGAGAGCATACCCTGTACAATACGGATATAGTTTGGACTAAATTCTTTTGCGAGTTCAAGCTGCCAGTTCTGGACGTTAATGGGTTCTATCTCATCCACCGTCATTTTGTAAAAGTATGAAAAATGCTTCTGAATGGTAGAACGGCGGTTCAGATAGGTACTTTCCTTTACCTGTGTTTTATACCAAGGCAGGTAAGTTTCTTCAATGAACTGTTGAAAGGATAGCTGCTGTTTCTTTTCCGTTAATTCCTCTGTGGATGTCAGCATAAGCTTTGAATATGCTTCTCTAGCTTCCTTTTTTGTCTTGAATCCGCTTTTGTATTTCTGAATCTGTTTTCCGGTAATCGGATGAAAACCTAAGTTTGCTCTAAAATAATAAGTTCCGTTTTCTGCTTTCTTAATAGGGTCTTTTGCCATGATTTCACTCCTTACATAAATGTGCAAGAAGTACAATCAGTTTGATTTATCAGTAAAAGTAATCCCTAGCAATTCTTCCACAGCTTCTCTGGGAACCCTGTCCAGTTTGCGTGACTGATAGTAGGTATGCCCTTTTGAAATCATAAGTTTTTTTGCTTCTCTTATGATGTCTGCTGCGAATGAAGTCCCATAACCCAGTTCTATTAAGTCTTTTTTGTTACTGTAATCATGTTCCTCCTTTCCATAGACCAGATATGGAACCCTCAATATCTGTCTACATTATATCAGATTTTATGGCAAAAGTAATATTAAGATTGTATTTCCTGCAAATAGTTATTTGATTTTGAATGAAAAATTATAATTCAAAATAGTATATAAGCAAGCCGAACAGCTTTCGCTAAAGCTCATGGGAATCTCACCCCTGCATGGTTCTCATCCAGCCGTACCCTTTGTCAGCGGTGCTACATCATCACACAGACTAAGGCTGTACGGAAGTATCATTATCACGATAGAAAGGTCATGGCGGCAGCTTTTGCGGTAAGCTGCTTATGGAACGCTGGCAGGAATCGCTATCCGGTTTCATCCCTCCTTTGGTGGGTCACGGCGTGCCAGCCCAACGGCTCTCTTTCTATCGAAACGTATTCGGCTGCTTTATGCTGCGTTGATTAGACGCTTTCTTTTTCAAGGAACAATCTGGCTTTGTCAGCCTGTTAAAGTGCACTGGTGATAATGCACTTTAATAGACTGGCAAGCTCTGTCTGGGAAGCATGGGCTTGTCCATGCTTCCACAGGAGAGCGTTATTTCTAGTTGTGTTCCCTGATTTCAAAAGATAAAATCTTTGCAATCAGACGTGTTTCCATCCGGCGGCGTAGGGTTTCATCTACAACCATGTGGGTATTCCCGTATTCGTCTTTCATGGGACGCATGGAACGGCTGGCAATAAAACCGCTGTAATGGCGTACAATCTGGTTGACTGCTTCAATGTCACCATCCGCAGCCCTTACAATTACAGGAAACGGAATCATAGGGTGCTTTGCTGTCATGCTTCTTCCTCCATAAATTTTTTGATAAATTCCAGTCCAGCGTGTCTTCTTCTCTGTATGGTAGAACGGTTGACTTCCAGAATTTTTGAAATCTCCGTATCGTCAAATCCAAGAAAATAATATCTCAGGATAACGTCACGTTTCTTTCCATCCAGATTTTCTAATGCTTCTGCTAACAGGTTGTTTTCAATGCGGACAGTAAATCCATCCATTTCAAAAGTATGGAAGTGGGATAGATAGGTGTCTTCGGAAGAAAACAGATTGACGGTGTAATCGTCCATATCACAGAACAGGGTTTCCCGTTTACACTGTCTGGACAACGCTTTGAGATAGTCTTTGCGTTCATCCTCCATAGCGACTTTACAGATGTAATCAAACTGGTTCTTTATGGTTGTCTGAAATTCAGATGGCTTCATCATTGCTCACCCCCTTTCCAGCCTTGAAAGGGAGCGAGTTGATAGGAATCTCTGCTTCTTTCCCCCTTTTCGCTCTTAGTCCCGACAGGACAGGGGGTGCAGTTGCGTTTTGAGAAGAAAAATTTAAAAACTTTTCTTCCAACTAAAAAAGCACGCAAACAGACGATATTTCTGCTTGTGTGCTTCGATAGTTCTTTCTATGTATTCTGAAAAACCACATTGATGGTCAGACTTTTCTAGTATAGAATAAATTAAATTTCTACTATATATTTTGAGGATAATGTATGGTAAAATAGTGTTATCTAAGAAAGGATGAACACTATGAGAAAAACATATCTTCCTCTGTCAGATGAAGACAGAGAT
>ENA-OQIF01000421-OQIF01000421.1-human-gut-metagenome-genome-assembly--contig:-NODE-421-length-16917-cov-2.810542_pt1 | contig 16917 bp, 20 predicted proteins | sample MGYA00242574_ERZ504738 | MGnify/ENA primary metagenome ERZ504738 (study PRJEB26092, sample SAMD00036437) | human gut metagenome | host: Homo sapiens | study: EMG produced TPA metagenomics assembly of...
GTCCACAATCCTGGGTCTCCAGATAATTTTTTCCGTTGTTGTAATTGCTTGTCAGCTCTTCCCAGCTGAATCCCTGGCGCATCAGACCACCAAAGATCATGGCAAAGACGGAAAAGCAGGCAACCGCTGTCAGAAACAACGCGATCACGATTCCCTTTGCCCAGGCAGAATAAAATTTGTTTCTTTGTTTTTTCTCTTCCATTTTGCAGCCTCCTACGGAGGGTTACATCTTTTCTATCTTATAGCCGATTCCCCAGACTACTTTCAGATAGCGGGGTTCTCTCGGATTGATCTCGATTTTTTCACGGATATGCCGGATATGTACGGCTACTGTGTTGTCCGCTCCAATCGCCTCTTCGTTCCAGATATTTTCATAAATCTGTTCAATAGAAAAAACTTTTCCCTGATTTTTAATTAACAGCACTAAAATATTATACTCGATCGGGGTTAATTTTACCGGCTCCCCGTCCACCGTAACAGTTTTCAGATCATCGTTGACCACCAGACCGCCACATACGTATACCGCCTCTTTTTCTTCTGTCGCCAGATTTCCAAGCTGAGTATATCTTCTCAGCTGAGATTTGACTCTGGCGATCAGTTCCAGAGGGTTAAATGGTTTTGTAATATAGTCGTCTGCACCGATGTTCAGCCCAAGGATCTTATCCACATCCTCTGATTTGGCAGATAACATGATAATCGGCACACTGCTGGTCTCCCGGATCTTACGCGTAGCCCGGATCCCATCCAGATTCGGCATCATAATATCCAGAAGGATCAGATGCACTTCTTCTTTTTTCATGATTTCGATGGCCTGCAGTCCATCGTACGCCTTTAAAATGTGATATCCTTCCTGTGACAGATAAATATCAATGGCATCCACAATCTCTTTATCATCATCGCACACAAGAATATTGAACATTTCTTCACCTCATTTCTTCTTCCTCTTTCCTTTTACGCTGTCAGTTTATCAGGGAAATCTTGTTTTCAGGATAGGGAAAATCTTAAGATATTTTAAATTTCTGTTTTATATACGATTTTATCATATCACATCTTTGCATCAAACGAAACTTACAAACATCTTACAGCTGAAGTCGTGTTACTGTTCACTCTGTGCTCATCAACACGCAATAGTTTTCTTTACAGAAAGAGAATTTTCCGATATACTTAGTTCACCGTTTTTGTTTTGGGAAAGGAGACTCCGACAATGTTTCGTTTATGGGGAAAAATATGGACCGATAATCACATGATGAAAGACACCGTGATCTGCAACGATACGGATGACACGAGGACCCATAAGATCTTCCAGTCTCTCGAAGAGATCTGTTATCTCTGGGATCTGAGCAGACCGATCTGGCTGGACAATAATATTATGGATTTTAAACGTCACGATAAAACCCGGTTTACCTCCGATAATTTTATTGAGACGATCGATTTTGATTATCTGGAAATTGAAGTGATTGAAGAGTAGTTTGTATGGAAAACAGGCAGACACCGCATGCTGGTGTCTGCCTGCTTTATGAAAATAACAAGTTAACGCTCTGCTCAGATCAGATATTCGCGAATCACCTCCCTCATAATATGCTCTTCCTCCGGTGTCAGCATATGAGAAAATTTTGTCTCACTTGCCGCCGTCTGCCGGATCCCCTCTGTTACTTTATCGATCAGTTCCTCTCTGGTCTGCTCTTTCAGTGCCTGCTCATCCGGCATCGGTTTTCTGGCGGGCAGAGTATTTTCCATATAATCCAGAAGACCATCAAGAATCATATCTTCTTTATTCATAAAGACCCATAAATTGCTTCATCAGAAGTAACAGGCGAAGATTCCCGCTCCGGTCAGTACATACTCGTAACGTAGCAGCTGTGCCTGCTCATAGCGGTAAGTCCCATAGACTGCCGTCAGAATCAAAAGGAAGCACAGAACCGCGCTGTAGCCGATTCCCTGCTTCCACTTTTGTATCCCGATCCCCAGTGTTTTTCCCCTGGCAAGCTGCGTCCTCACAAATGCCTCCGGATTATTGATCTCCTGCTCTTTCGTCAGACGCATCTGGTACTGGTTCAAAAATTCTTTTGTCCATTTTCCCTTCGGCTCTGTTATCCTGCGTACATCCCGTATGGCTCTGCCGTAGAAACGGTCGACCATAAACATACACAGGATTCCAAGAATTCCCGCTCCGATCATCCCGTAAAACAACACATTTTGTTCCATCCAAATATGCAGCATTTCCGTACCCCCTTATTTCAATACTGAATTGGCAGTCACTTTTCACATCCTCCCACAAACGCCTGTCCATCCCGCACCCCCGATCGCCGGATCCGGAAGTCGTGCATTTGCAAAACGATGTTCTGGAAATATTATATCCTCCACATACCTGATTTGAAACTAAAATCGTTCGTCAAATTCTTACAGGTTTTTACCATGACAATCCTTTTCTTACAGTGCTTTTTACCATCTCTTTCACGAGATTCGCACAGTGACGTGCCGCCGCTTTTTCAAATGTCGGATAATCCATGGTTGCACTGTTATCCGCTTTATCAGAAATGGCACGCAGAACAACAAACGGAACATGGTTTAAGTAGGCCGCCTGAGCGATCGCTGCTCCTTCCATCTCGGTACAGCTTCCTGCAAATTCACGGATCAGTTCATCCTTCACTTCACTGCTTGCCACAAACTGGTCACCGCTGACCACTCTTCCTTCAAACACCTGAATATCCGGGTTCGTTTTCTTACAGCATTCTGCCGCTACTTTACGGAGTGTCTCATCTGCTTTAAAAGAAAATACATTCATCTGTGGAATCTGGCCCTTCGGATAACCAAATTCTCTGGCATCCATATCATGCTGCAAAGCATCGGTAGACACAACAATATCACCGATGTTAATCTCTGCCTTCAGGGATCCGGCGATTCCGGTATTGATCACCGCTTCTGCCTGAAAATCATCCACAAGAATCTGTGTGCAGACCGCTGCATTTACTTTACCGATTCCGGAACGTACTACGACAACTTCTTTTCCGTTTAATGTACCCTGATAGAATTCCATGGATGCTTTTTCTTTTACACAAACTTCTTCCATCTGGCTTTTCAGTTCTTCTACTTCGAGCTCCATTGCTCCGATAATCCCGATTTTTTTCATCTTTTCTCTCCTGTTTCTTTTTTGTCCGTAACTGTAAAAGTACTGAACAGTTACACTTTTTATAAAAGTACTCATATCCTCTGTAATTCCGGTCTTCTCCTGCTTCCCGGGAGTTTTGCCTGCTCTTCATTATAACAAAGCATCATTTTTTCCTCAACCTTTTTCCTTCCGTTTTGCTGTTATGACAAATTATAACATTTCGATTCCCCTACTGGAAATCAGACGTAATATTTGTTATAATGAGCGTTAGCGAGCGGGAACAAACGAAGTTTGTTCATCGGGAGCGGCGAATGGCGATCATGATAGCTGCGAAAGCAGCGTCAAGCACCGAAGGTGCGAATCATGATATAATAGCTTGCAGACCTAAAATGTACCGGATTCGGAAGTACATGTAAAATTAAAGGAGGAATTATCATGACATACAAGACAAAAGGAACCTGCTCTTCTCAGATCGACTTCGACCTGAAAGACGGCAAAGTATACAATGTTCGTTTTACCGGCGGATGTAACGGCAACCTGAAAGGAATCGGCGCTCTGGTAGAAGGACAGGATGCCCGGGACGTGATCAATCGTCTGGAAGGAACTACCTGTGGTTTCAAATCCACTTCATGTCCGGATCAGCTGGCAAAAGCCCTGAAAGAAGCGCTGAACCAGTAATCAGGAAACATATCCTGTTCTTTGCACATACGTAACACAATGCCCCTGTCAAAAGGCCGACATAACAGACAGATCTCTGTCAGACATGCCGATCTTTTGACAGGGGCACTTTTTATTTTTTATACAACTGTTCGTAAAACTATCTGTCCCACTTATCACAAAGGTTATTGATCTGGCTGGTCAGTTTCGCAAGATCTTTGTTGGCTCCGCCTTCGTTATGACGGATCACCGTAAGGAGCCGCTGACCGGCTGCAACCAGTCGCTGATATACACCGGAACCTTTCGACTGCGGTTTTGTTTCCTGCTTGCGGATGACCACACCTTCCGGACAGCTGATGAATGCTGCTTCTTTCAGATCGTAAACAGTTCCGCTGTACGGTGCCATCGCCGTATAATGAAGTTCATCTTCCAGTCTTCCGGTCAGTACCTGACAGGAAGTATCTTCTCCATGGCACACGAATACCTGTTTTGGCTTCTCTTGGAAAGCTTTCGCCCACTCCATCAGTCCCTCATTATCTGCATGACCACTGACGCCAGGCAGAACTTTGATCTCTGCATTGACCTGAATCTCTTCCCCGAACAGTTTGATCTCTTTCGCTCCTTCCACCAGCGCACGCCCCGGTGTACCGATTGCCTGATATCCCACAAACAGAACCGTACATTCCGGTCGCCACAGATTGTGTTTCAGGTGATGCTTGATCCGACCGGCATCGCACATACCACTGGCCGAGATAATGACCTTCGGGCGGTCATCAAAGTTGATGGATTTGGATTCTTCACTGGTGATGGAAAGTTTCAGTCCCGGGAACGTGATCGGATTGATTCCTTTATTGACCAGCTCCATCGCCTCTTCATCAAAACAGTCTTTGTGGTGTTCATTAAATATAGTAGTTGCTCCTACTGCCAGCGGACTGTCCACAAACACCGGGAAACCATCGTGTCCCTGTATCATATGACCTGCCTTGATCTTACGGATAAAATAAAGCATCTCCTGTGTTCTTCCCACTGCAAACGAAGGGATCACCACATTCCCTCCCCGGTCAAAGGTTCTCTGGATCACTCTTGCCAGCTCATCTTCATAGCTGGCCCGTGGACCATGGCTGCGGTCACCGTAGGTAGACTCCATCACCACATAATCTGCCGATCGCAGATACGTTGGATTCTTAATTAACGGTTGATCTTTATTACCGATGTCACCGGAAAATACGATTTTCCGTTCTGTATCATCTTCTTTCAGCCACAGTTCGATGCTTGCGGAACCCAGCAGGTGACCGGCATCCACGAACCGTACCTGAATCCCGTCAGCCAGTTCCAGGATCTGCTGATATGGGCATCCCACCAGATGAGAGATTGCTCCCTGTGCATCGTTCATATCATACAGCGGCTGTACCGGTTCCTTGCCGGAGCGCCGTCCTTTTCTGTTTCTCCATTCCGCCTCAAACATCTGGATATGAGCACTGTCACGAAGCATGATCTCACACAGATCTACCGTGGCATATGTCGTATAAATATTTCCCCGGAAGCCTTCCGCATACAGAACCGGAAGTTTTCCGGAGTGATCGATATGTGCATGTGTCAACAGTACAAAATCAAGTTCAGAAGCCGGCACAGGAATCGGTATATTCTCAAAATTATCCGGTCCCTGCTCCATTCCACAATCTACCAGAAACTTTTTACCGGCGGCTTCCAGAAAATAACAGCTCCCTGTAACTTCATGTGTCGCACCCACAAATGTTATCTTCATAAAAACCCCTCCTTTTCTTTTATTTTCAGAATCTTATCACGTTTTTGCTTTTATATTCTTATTATACGCGTATATATGCAGAAATGCAAAATACTTTTCCTTTTTATTTTCTTTTAATAATTATGGGTTTCTTGACTTTTTTTCTTAATAAGATACAATGAAACTATTAAAAATATTATATGTAAAACATTGATTCTACTAATGCCCTTTCGGAAAATCAATCGCAAAACAACAGACGAAAGATTCCGGGAGAGTATTATGCATTCAGGAGGACATTATGAAACATATCGTACTTACCGGCGGCGGTACCGCAGGTCACGTAACACCGAATATTGCTATGATTCCAGCATTGAAAGAACAGGGATTTACAATTTCTTATATCGGTTCCTATAACGGAATTGAAAAAAACTGATCGAAGAGATGGGAATTCCTTATTACGGAATATCCTCCGGTAAATTGAGACGTTATTTTGACGTAAAGAACTTCACCGATCCTTTCCGTGTGCTGAAAGGATTTTCCGAAGCCAGAAAACTGCTGAAGAAACTGAAACCGGATGTGGTTTTTCTCCAAAGGCGGATTTGTCAGTGTTCCTGTTGTCATTGCGGCAAAGCGTTGTAAGATCCCGGCAATTATCCATGAGTCCGATATGACTCCGGGACTTGCCAACAAGCTTTGTATCCCGTCCGCTGTGAAAGTCTGCTGTAATTTTCCGGAAACTGTCAGCAAGCTTCCTGCTGATAAGGCAGTCCTTACCGGAACTCCGATCCGTCAGGAACTTCTGCAGGGTGATCCGCAAGCAGCTCTTCGCTTTACCGGGCTGAAAGCCGGTAAACCGGTTCTGATGATCATTGGCGGAAGCCTTGGTTCCGTCGCTGTCAACACCGCTGTCCGCAACATCCTGCCAGATCTGTTAAAGGATTTTCAGATCATCCATCTTTGTGGAAAAGGAAAACTGGATACCTCCCTGACAGATACAGAAGGTTATGTACAGTATGAGTATATTAAAGATGAACTTTCAGATCTCTTCGCTTTGTCTGATCTGGTAATTTCCCGTGCCGGAGCCAATGCAATCTGCGAAATCAGCGCCTTAAAGAAACCAAATCTGCTGATTCCTCTTTCTGCCAATGCCAGCCGTGGTGACCAGATTCTGAATGCCCGCTCCTTCGAACGACTGGGTTATAGTAAAGTTCTTGAAGAAGAAGAAATCACCAATGAGAAACTGCTGCAAACGATCCGTGACCTCTACAAGAACAGAGAGCAGTATATCGAAGCGATGAGCAAAAGCAGCCAGATGGATTCCATCGGCAAGATTGTGGGAATGCTTTGTGATTGTGCGAAGTAAGTGAGTTCTGATTCATGATCTGCATATCTCACGACTATTCGCTCTCTTATATATGTAAAACGGTAACTATTCAGTAGCCACTGTACCGCGAGGTGTTTTGGCATGAATATGCCAAAATCCCGAGACATACAAGCCAAAATGCCATCACCGAAGGTGATTTTAAATGCATTTTGGCACGTAACTGTGAAGGTACTGAACAGTTACGTAAAACGTTTATATCCTTTATAAAACAGACAGGACGATAAGTAATATCTGCTTATCGTCCTGTCTGTTTTTGTTACGTTATCACTTCGAAAGTTACTTTAATGCAGCTGTCACTTTCGCAACAATCTCATCTCTCACTTCATCTTTCAGTTCGCCCGGTTTCCAGGTGATACCTGCCTGATCGCCATTATAGCGCGGAATCAGGTGCATATGAAAGTGAAATACGGTCTGACCTGCCACTTCACCATTGTTCTGTACAATATTAAAACCATCGCAGCCCAGTGCTTCCGTCATGGCTGCTGCCATTCTTTTCGCCAGAACCATCGCTTTTGCAGCCATCTCTTCCGGAATCTCATACAGGTTTGCATAATGATGCTTCGGAAGGATCAGGGCATGTCCTTTCGTTGCAGGACCAAGATCCAGAATCACACGAAAATCATCATCCTCATACAGGGTAGCGGACGGGATATCTCCGCCGGCAATTTTACAGAAAATACAGTCACTCATATTTATTCTCCTCTCTGTTTTGCATTATTATTCTTTTGTAACTGTTCAGTACCTTCACAGTTACGAGCCAAAATGCATAAAAAATCACCTTCGGTGATGGCATTTTGGCTTGTATGTCTCGGGATTTTGACATATTCATGTCAAAACACCTCGCGGGACAGTGGCTACTGAATAGTTACCTTTGTTTTTTCTATAGCGACTGCCACAGAAAAATAGGCCTGATTGCGTGTTTTTTCGCATATCAAGCCTAATTGTATCTGATTTTCTTTTATATTACAAGTTTTTCCTGTTGGAATTCGCAAATTTGTTACTGCTCACTCCGTTCTCAGCAGTACGCTTCACGATGTAAAGGATTTATGCCTCTGGAGTCTTCTCCTGCTCTGCCATTCCTGTCAGTTCGTCAATCAGTTCCCAGATTTCTTCCCGTCCCTGTTTGGTCTGGGCAGAAAACGGAATAATCTTTGTTCCCGGTACTACCTGCAGTCCCTGTCGAACCAGTTTTATCTGTTTTTGCACCTGGCTTCTCTTGATCTTATCCAGTTTTGTCGCAATAATAACCGGTTCATAACCATGATCCAGAATCCATTTATACATGATCTTATCATTGTTTCCCGGCTCATGGCGGATATCCACCAGCAGAAATACACAGCGGATCTCTTTTGATTTGTGAAGATAATCTTCGATCATCTTGCCCCACTTTGCTTTAATTTCTTCCGAAGCCTTTGCATAACCGTATCCCGGAAGATCCACCAGATAAATCGCTTCATTCACATTATAGAAGTTGATCGTCTGTGTCTTTCCCGGTGCGGCGCTGGTACGTGCAAGGGATTTCCGGTTCATCAGTCCGTTGATCAGGGAAGATTTACCCACATTGGATTTTCCTGCGAATGCCACTTCCGGTCTTCCGGTCTCCGGCATTTTACTGGTGATACCGCACACGATATCCAGAGATACATTTTTTATAATCATAGGTTTCTCCTTCTATACCAGTGCTTCTTTCAGCACCTGCTCCATCTTTTCTACAAACACAATGGTAAGATCATCTTTTATCTCTCCATCAATTTCTTCCACATCCGGCCGGTTCTGATCCGGCACTAAAATCTTTGTGATACCGGCATATTTTGCAGCCAGCATTTTTTCCTTCAGCCCGCCGATCGGAAGTACCCGTCCCCGCAGGGTGATCTCACCTGTCATGGCAAGATTTGCACGCACAGCCCGTCCGGTGATGGCGGAGAGCATCGCCGTCGCCATAGTGATACCTGCAGACGGTCCGTCTTTCGGAACAGCTCCTTCCGGTATGTGAATATGCAGATCATGCTCTTTGAAAAATTCCGGCTTGATACCATACCGGTCTGCCACAGAGCGAATATAGCTGATACCTGCCTGTGCAGACTCTTTCATCACATCTCCAAGCTGTCCGGTCAGAAGAAAATCTCCTTTCCCCGGCATCAGATTGACTTCGATCTGTAAGGTATCTCCGCCAACACTTGTCCATGCCAGCCCACGCACGATACCAACCTCATCTTTTTCATTGACTTTCTGGTAGGTATAACGGGATCTGCCCAGAAAATCTTCCAGATTGTCTTTTGTTATTACCACCTGTTTTTCTTTTTCCTGCAGGATCTTTCTTGCAGATTTTCTGCAGATCTCACCGAATTTTCTCTCCAGATTACGCACACCGGCTTCTTTGGTGTATCCTTCAATAATGTCTTTTAATACCTCATCCCCGATTACCAGCTGGCTTTCTTTCAGACCATTGGCCTTGATCTGTTTTGGAATCAGATGTTCTCTCGCAATGTGTTCTTTTTCATTTTCCGTATAACTGGAAATCTCGATGACTTCCATACGATCCATCAGAGGACGAGGAATGGATTGAGGATCATTTGCTGTCGCAATAAACAGTACCTCCGAAAGATCCAGTGGAAGATCTACATAATGATCGGCAAATTTACTGTTCTGCTCAGAGTCAAGAACCTCTAACAGAGCAGATGCCGTATCTCCCTTGTAATCACTGCTTACCTTATCAATCTCATCCAGAAGCATCAGCGGATTTTTTACACCTGCCTGAATCAGCCCGTTGGCGATCCGCCCCGGCATGGCTCCCACATACGTCCTTCTGTGTCCGCGTATCTCTGCTTCATCCCTGACACCGCCAAGACTGATTCGGACATATTTTTTATTCAATGATCGTGCTACTGAGCGCGCGATCGATGTTTTTCCGGTTCCGGGCGGTCCGACCAGACAGAGGATCGGGCTACTTCCCTTCTTTGTCAGTGTCCGCACAGCAAGGAACTCCAGAACTCTTTCTTTTACTTTTTTCCAGACCGTAATGATCAGCCTCCAGAATCTGACTGGCTTTATCCAGATTCCTGTTATCTCTGGATGCTTTCTCCCAGGGCAGCTTTAACAGTGTCTCAATATAACCTCTCGACACGCTGCTCTCTGAATTGTTATAGCCAAGGCTCTTAAACCGGCGGATTTCTTTGATCAGACGTTCTTTGATCTCTTTCGGTGCCTGCAGTTTTTCTGCTTCCTGCATAAAGTGATCCCCGTCAGATACGGTGTCATCTTCTCCCAGCTCTTCCCGGATCAGTTTCAGCTGTTCCCGGAGGATATAGTCTCTCTGATTCTTATCAATCCGCTGTTTTACTTTTTCCTGAATCTCCGTGCGAAGACGCATCACTTCGATCTCATTTGACAGAATCACACCCAGAATCTCATACCGTTCACTGAAAGATGTCGATTCCAGAATCTGCTGTCTCTGTTTGAACGTCAGTGGGATATTCACAGCAATATGATCTACCAGATCCGTGATGTCATCGATTTCCAGTGTCTGTCTCACCTGCTCCTGATTCATTTTCTGATTTTCTTTGCAGTATACGCTGAACAGTTCTCTCATACTGAGAAGCATCGCTTCTTTTACCGTATCCGGAAGATTCTCTTCTTCCTGCTCCATCACATCTACTTCGGCTTCCAGATAAGACGTACCGTCTTCCAGCTGCATCAGTTCTGCCCGTTCCATACCTTCTACAAGCACACGAAGCATATCTTTCGGCACTTTTGCTACCTGTTTGATCATGGCAACAGTACCGATCTTATACAGATCATCTTCTGAAGGCTCTTCCACCTTCGGATCTTTCTGGGTGATCAGAAAGATTCTCTGATCTTTGGTCATAGCCTCTTCGATTGCCCGGATGGATTTTTTCCGACTCACATCAAAATGAACGATCATATCGGGTAAAATCGTGATTCCACGCAGGGCAACTGCCGGCATTACCTGTGTTTCATTTGTCATCTGTTACCTCCCGTCAGGCGGTTTCCGTTCTTCCTGCTCTCTTGGTTCCCCGTCTTTTGGAGGAACGTGCCGGCTTTTTTTCCGGATTCTCTTCGATAGTCACAACTGGTTTTCCTTTGCCGGTTACCGCCTCTTTGGTGATTACGCATTTTTTCATGTTTTCATTGGACGGGGCTTCATACATCACATCCATCATAGTCTTTTCGATCACGGAACGCAGACCTCTTGCTCCGGTCTTTCTCTCCATAGCTGTTTTTGCCACTTCCCGAAGTGCATCCGGCTCAAATTCCAGATCCACGCCGTCCATATCCATCAAGGCTTTGTATTGTTTTACCAGAGAGTTCTTCGGTTCCTGAAGGATTCGTACCAGTGCATCCTCATCCAGTGCATCCAGAGATACCACAACCGGTACACGTCCGATGAATTCCGGAATCAGCCCGAACTTGATAAAGTCCTGAGGCATCACTTCTTTCAGGATCTCGCCCACGTTTTTTCATGTTTCATACCGAGAGACCCGTTAAATCCAATGGTCTTGGTATCCATACGACTTTCGATGATCTTTTCCAGACCTTCAAACGCTCCACCACAGATAAACAAAATATTGGTAGTATCAATCTGGATAAATTCCTGCTGAGGATGTTTTCTTCCACCCTGTGGCGGAACAGATGCAACCGTGCCTTCCACGATTTTCAGAAGTGCCTGCTGCACACCTTCACCGGATACATCCCTGGTAATGGAAGTATTTTCGGATTTTCTTGTAATTTTATCAATCTCATCGATGTAGATGATTCCCTGCTGTGCCCGCTCGATATCATAGTCAGCGGCCTGGATAATCTTAAGCAGAATGTTTTCCACGTCTTCTCCTACATAACCGGCTTCTGTCAACGTAGTGGCATCTGCGATCGCAAAGGGAACATTCAGCATTCTTGCCAGATTCTGCGCCAGGAAAGTTTTACCGGAACCGGTAGGACCAAGCATCAGAATATTACTTTTCTGCAATTCCACATCATTTTTTCTGCCTGAGAGGATTCTCTTGTAATGGTTGTATACAGAGACTGCCAGTACCTTTTTTGCCTCGTCCTGACCGACTACATATTCATCCAGAACTTCTTTCATCTCCATCGGCGTCATCAGATTAATATCACTTCCGGACATCCGATCTCTGGCAACTTCTTCTTCAATGATCTCTGAGCAGATTTCCACACACTCATCACAGATATAAGATCCGTCCGGACCTGCGATCAGTTTGCGTACCTGATCTTCTGTCTTTCCGCAAAAAGAGCAGCGAATTTTATAATCCCCGTTTTTTATTGCCATAGGTTTCCTATTTCCTTTCTGATACTTATAAGAGGGCGCCACCTGTACAGGCAGCCCCCTCTTATCTTTACTTTATTTTTATCTCTTTGTGATCACATCATCGATCAGACCATATGCTTTTGCTTCTTCTGCAGTCATATAGTTATCACGTTCGGTATCCAATGCGATCTTTTCCAGCGGCTGACCTGTGTTGGCTGCCAGAATCGTATTCAATCTGTGTCTTGTCTTCAGAATCTGATCTGCTACGATCTGAATCTCTGTAGCCTGTCCTCTGGCTCCACCTGAGGGCTGATGGATCATAATCTCGGCGTTTGGCAGGGCCAGACGTTTTCCCTTTGTTCCACCGGACAGCAGGAATGCTCCCATGCTTGCAGCAAGTCCCATACAGATAGTAGATACATCACACTTGATATACTGCATCGTATCATAAATCATCATACCGGCAGTTACAGATCCACCCGGGCTGTTAATATACAGCTGGATATCTTTTCCAGGATCTTCGGATTCCAGAAATAACATCTGTGCGGCGATCAGATTGGCACTCACATCCGTTACCTCTTCACCGAGGAAAATAATACGGTCTTTCAACAGACGGGAGTAGATGTCATAGCTTCTCTCTCCACGGCTTGTCTGTTCAACAACGTAAGGTACTAAACTCATATTCAGGCCTTCCTTCTATTCGTAGAATGGATGCGGGTTTTTACTTCTTACTCTTCTGTTTTTTCTACTTCTTTTGCAGCATCTGCCAGAATAGTAACTGCTTCCTGAACAGCCATATCTTTCTTCATCTGTTCTTTCTCAGCGTCGCCCAGCATCTCTTTCAGTTTGTCAGCTTCCATTTTGTACATTTCAGCCATTTTGTTGATCTCTTCATCGATCTTCTCGTCAGCGATCTCGATAGCTTCTGCTTCTGCGATCTTTTCCAGAACCAGTCTTGTCTGAATTCTCTTCAGAGCCTGTGGTTTCATCTGCTCCTGCAGAGAAGCCAGAGTAGTTCCTGTAAACTGCATATACTGATCCATAGTCAGTCCCTGAGACTGCATTCTTCTTGCGAAGTCATCAATCATCTGATTAACCTGAGTATCCAGCATAGCATCCGGAATCTCCATGGTGGCGTTTGCTACTGCTGCGTCTACAGCTGCGTCTTCTTTTGCACGTTTTGCTGCATCAGCTTTTTTCTCTTCCAGGTTTTTCTTGATGTCTGCTTTGTACTCTTCCAGTGTATCGAACTCGGAAACATCTTTTGCGAACTCATCGTCCAGTTCCGGCAGTTCTTTTACTTCGATTTTCTTAACGGTGCATTTGAATACTGCAGGTTTTCCAGCCAGTTCAGCTGCCTGATAATCTTCCGGGAAAGTAACGTTTACTTCTTTTTCTTCACCGATGTTTGCACCTACCAGCTGCTCTTCAAATCCTGGAATGAAAGATCCGGATCCGATAGTCAGCGGATAATCTGTTCCTTTACCACCGTCAAATGCTTCGCCATCAACGAAACCTTCGAAATCCAGTGTTACTTTATCTCCGTCTGCAACGGCTCTGTCATCCACATCCAGTACTCTGGAGTTTTCTTCCTGTTCTTTTCTCAGTTCGCCTGCGATCTCTTCTTCTGTTACTTCCAGATCTGCTTTCGGAACTTCCAGTCCTTTGTACTCACCCAGAGTTACTTCCGGTTTCAGAGCAACTTCTGCTGTGAAGATGAACGGTTTTCCGCTTTCCAGCTGTGTAACAGCGATAGACGGCTGAGATACGATTGTTTCTTCACACTCATCCAGTGCTTTGGAGTATGCTTCCGGAATCAGAGCATTGGCTGCATCTTCATAAAATACGCCTACGCCGTACATTTTTTCAATCATCTTACGAGGAGCTTTTCCTTTACGGAATCCCGGGATGTTAATTCTGTTTTTCTGTTTCTGGTATGCACCCTGAATTGCTTTTTCCAGTTCTTCAGCGGAAACTTCAATTGTCAGTTTCGCCATGTTCTTTTCCAGTTTTTCTACTGCTACGCTCATGTTCTATAGTTCCTCCTTCAATTTCTTATGGAAATCATTTTCTAATTGTATTATTGCTAATTGCAGGCTCTTTTTCAGTTTCCTGCACCTTTGCATAGATTTTTCCATACTCATACATCTGAGTAGTATATCATAAGCCCTTTAAAACGCCAGCTTTTTTTGCGGTTTTAAGGGCTTTTTCCTGATTTTTAAGACTCTTTGCACAATTTCTCTCGGAAACGTGCATGCTTCCATCACGGCATTACTGTCTGTAAATAATAGATGCCTTGATTTCCTCTGCTTTTTTCTCATCCTGCAGCCGTGCGATCAGTGCCGCTGCAAAGTCTATTGCCGTTCCCATACCGCGGCTTGTGATCACATGATCGGTAACCGCTACTGTTCCTTCTCCGATGGTTGCTCCGGTCAGTCTCTCTTCAAATCCTGGGTAACATACCGCTTCTTTTCCATTTAGGATACCCAGATCCCCGAAAACGCTTGGTGCCGCACAGATTGCTGCCAGTTGTTTTCCTTTTGTATCCCAGTCACACAGCATATCCGTCAGCGGTTTGTATGCACCAAGATGTCTGGTTCCAGGCATTCCTCCCGGCAGAACCAGCATTTTACCCTCTGTAAAATCTGTTTCTTCAAAGAGGGCATCTGCTTCCACTTTGATCTTATGAGAACCTTCGATCATTTTTCTTCCCATGATAGATACTGTCTCCACCTCTTCTCCGGCCCGCCGCAACAGATCCACTACAGTCAGTCCTTCAATCTCTTCAAATCCATCTGCCAGAAATACATATACTTTACTCATCGCTTTCCTCCCTGCATATCCTTCAATCGTCTGTCATGTTCTTCATAAATACGCATTATATTTCTATATTTTATACTTCCCGTCCCTTTTTTACACAGGCTTTCATTGCTTCGAAAACCGCACTTCGCAGTCCTTTTTCTTCCAGCACCCGGACAGCTTCGATTGTTGTTCCCTTCGGAGAGCAGACCATATCTTTCAGTTCCCCCGGGTGTTTACCGGTCTCAAGAACCATTTTTGCGCTTCCGAGTACCGCCTGTGCCGCAAAGCGGTACGCCTGTGCTCTCGGCATGCCGTCTGCCACGGCTGCATCTGCCATCGCTTCAATAAACATAAATACATACGCCGGTGAACTTCCGCTTACACCGACCACCACATCGATCATATCCTCTTCCACGATCTCCGTTTTTCCAAATCCGGCAAAGATCCGGCAGACCGTATCCACATCTTCGCTACTGCATTTTGCATTGCCGCAGACACAGCTCATGCCCTCACCTACCAGTGCCGGTGTATTCGGCATGGTGCGGACAATCTTAACGGTTTTTCAAACAATCCCTCTATCCATGTCAGTTTCTTTCCCGGTGCAATAGAAACAACAATGGTATCATCGGCTACAACATCCCGGATCTCTTTGATCACATCTTCATAATAAAATGGTTTTACTGCCAGAATCAGAACTTCTGCAAATGCTGCCACTTCCCGGTTATCTGCAGTCATTGCAATCCCCAGTTCTTCTTTTTCTTTTCACGGCTGACCTCTGTTTTTGCGGAAGCAAGGATATCCACCGGTGCTACCACCTGATTTTTTATGATTCCGCCGATCATCGCGGACGCCATATTTCCACATCCGATAAATCCAATTTTCATCTTTTTCTCCTTCTGCTGTAATATATATATTATTATTTTGCTTATATCAAATATATTTTTGAAAATTTTAGAAACTTCTCATCCGTTTTTCCAAGTATTCTGAATGTTCGTTCTCTCAGGTTTTATAACGATCCATTCGGACGAATTTTGCATTCACAAGATCGTTTTCATTTAACGGGCGTTTCCATGTTCGGCAGTTGCATTTTGTTCCCTTCACATGCTGATCACAGCTCAATCCCAGAGAACATACCGTCGGTCCTCCGCACTCGGAGGCAACCACCATATCATTTCCAATATACAATAAAATATGCTGATATCGTTCCCCGTTATAACAGGTACAGATCGCATCTCCCGGCTGCAGTTCTTCCCGGCTGACCTCCTGCCCGTACCGGGCAAAATTGTCAGCGTTCAGATCGGCACCAAAATCATATCCGTTCTGTGTATACGCATACATCAGAAGCCCCGGAGCAGTCCACGCCTCCGTCCTGGGGTCCATTGCCTCCCCAGATGTACTGGGCATCCAGCAGTTTCAAGCTGTCTTGCATACCGCACTGTCCGTTACTGTCACCGTGCAGGTCGCTTCTTTCGTTCCCATGCTGACCGTGATGATTGCAGTGCCTTCTCCCACGGCCGTTATTTTTCCTCTGGAAACTTCTGCCACACTGGGATCAGAACTCGTCCACTGCATGTATTTCCACCGGGTGGTATCCTGCGGCTGCCACTGTGTCAGAAGATTTGCCGTCTCCCCCCGGAGCAGGGTAATTGATTCCTTATTCAGTGTCAGACTCTCTAATGGCAGGTCTTTTCTTTTTTATCGAAGTGTCCTTTTTCCCCTCACTGTCTACCCAATATCTGCCGACCCAGGTGTCCGTCAGCATCCTGCCATCGGTTCCCACATAATACTCATCGATCCATCGTCCGGTCTGCAACACACCGTTTTTGTCAAAATCATACCAGTTATCATCAATCTTTCGCCATCCGGTAACGCAGTAACCATTCTCATCAAAATAATACCATTTATTATCGATCTCTTTCCACTGCCACGCCGGCCAGATT
>ENA-OQIF01000422-OQIF01000422.1-human-gut-metagenome-genome-assembly--contig:-NODE-422-length-16886-cov-6.885912_pt1 | contig 16886 bp, 15 predicted proteins | sample MGYA00242574_ERZ504738 | MGnify/ENA primary metagenome ERZ504738 (study PRJEB26092, sample SAMD00036437) | human gut metagenome | host: Homo sapiens | study: EMG produced TPA metagenomics assembly of...
TACCTTTGTCAACTCGGTCTACGTCTTTGACGACCGGGTCGTGCTCAATTTCAACTTCACGGACGATTCCAAAACCATCTCCCGTGAAGAGGTGTTGGGTTCGAGTGCTGTGGACAATGCTCCACCACAAAAATCCTGAGTCAAATGACTCGGGATTTTTTGCGTGGGCGGGACAGGACGAGAACAGCACGGCCACGCCGCAGGCGTGGCAAACAACAGCCCAGTGGGCTGTTGTTTAGTGCGCGGTTTCCAATCTTCAGGAATGTCTACCAAGAAAGCGCCGCCTGCCGAAGCACCATTTGCAGAGCCTCGGTTGGGCGGTGCAGGACTCGAACAGCAGCGGAGCTGACCGCCCGAACAATACAGGATACTCAGTTCAACAAGTCAAAAGTTACAGGAGGCGCTCACATGGATATTTCCTTTAAGGTCGAAAGCCAAAAATTCAATTACAGAGTATGCGCCATCATCGCTTCCGACGAAAAAATCCTGACTGTGTATCATCATACGCCGTCCCCATATTACTCCCTGCCCGGCGGAAGAGTTAAGATGGGGGAAACTGCCGAGCAGGCGGTGGTGCGGGAAGTTCAGGAAGAGCTTGGTGTAACCCCAAAGATTATCCGTCCATTGTGGCTCAATCAGGCATTTTTTACCAAAGATGTAGACAATCTCCGTTATCATGAACTGTGCATTTACTTTCTGATGGATATTTCCGGTACAAATTTGCTGGAAAAGGGCAGCACATTTACGCTGACAGAAGGAAAGCATATCCATACTTTTGAATGGCTGGAATTTGACCGACTAAAGAACGAATATTTTTATCCGACATTTTTGAAAAAGAAAATCTATAACCTTCCCGATGCGTTTACCATCCGCACCGAGGTAGAGTAAAGGATTTTGGCGTGGGGTACTTGCGTCTTGCACTCGTAGTCATTTTGTGATACAATTATCCCGATGCGTGGGCGGGACAGGACGAGAACAGCACGGCCACGCCGCAGGCGTGGCAAACAACAGCCCAGTGGGCTGTTGTTTAGTGCGCGGTTTCCAATCTTCAGGAATGTCTACCAAGGTTGTGCGAACCCGATTCTTTACGAGAAAGGGTTCGGGTACGTTTTTGTTTACAGGAGGTTTTGAGAAAGGGCTGCTCCGCCCATAAGCCGGAATGTGAAAGGATGAGAAGATGACCTTTTTAGAAACAAATCGGCTCAGACTAAGAAATGTAAGTCCTAAAGATGCGATTCAGATGGTTGATTATCGAAACAACGAGCGATGCTCGAAATATCAACGAGGCCAGACGAAAGATTATAAGGATATTGTTGCTTTGATCGAGCGTAATAAAGACAATGCCCTGAATATCGCATCGCCGACTATGATCAGTGTTGCATTAAGAGAAACGGATGTCATGATTGGCGAAATCGTCGTTATGCCTAACGATGGCACAATTTCTTTAGGGTACACATTTTCTTATAAAGTTCACCGAAGCGGTTACGCCTATGAAGCCTTGTCCTCTTTAATTGAGTATTTACACAAGCACTATCCTCAGTGGGATTTTATCTGTTTTACTGAAAGAGAGAACATTCCAAGTATGAGCCTTTTGAAGAAGCTGGGATATACGAATTTGGGTTATCTGCCGTCAAAGAATTCTCAAGTATTTGGAAAGTGGCTTCGCCAGGACACATTAGAAGAAATCACAAGTGCGGTTCGATAACTCCTGGTTTATCGCAACCTCAGAAGCAGGGTTTGGGGCACCGCACACCCCAACAAGAAGCTGTTCCAAAGGGAGCAAGAATTTTCAGCAATTGAAAATTTGTGGCCACGGGACGATTCTTGCTCTCACCGTCAGAATCATCCGCCTTGCACTCGTAGTCATTTTGTGATACAATTATCCCGATAGGAGGTGTCTCGTATGATGCAGACATTCGTTCGCCCTTCCCGGGATCTGCGCAATCATTACGCCGAAATTTCGGAGATGCTCAAAGATCATGACCATGTGATCATCACGAATCATGGCCGTGGAGAATCAGTTCTCATCAACATTGAGGACTACGCCAAATACGAAGAGTTTTTGCACCAGCGATATGTTGCCGAGGCACTTGCCAAGGCAAAACAGCAGACAGCTGACCCCGACACGCAGTGGGCAGACCACGAAAGCGTATGGGAGACGCTCCACGAACAGTATGACGTATAAGATCAAATATCTGCCCCTTGCTGTGCAGGACCTGAACGACATTGCCCGGTATCTTTCGGGCTTTTATCCCAAAACAGCCAGCCGGGTGTTGAAAGAGATGCGGGATAAAATCACAAAACTGAGCGATAACCCAAAGATGTGTGAAATCTATCCTCTTGACCCGGTATACCGTAAAATGGTCATCGACCAGTATCTTGTGTTCTATCAGGTCAACGACCCTGCCAGAATCGTGGAGATCCACCGTATCCTGCGCGGTTCATGGAATCTGCCGCAGTATCTGGAATGAATCCTTCGGGTTCGCCTGCTGTGGAGAATGTTCCACCAAAAGCCTCTAACGAACGTTAGAGGCTTTTTTTGTTTCTACTGTCAACGTGAGTCGGCAGATCGGTACAGAACTCGAACAGCACGGCCACGCCGCAGGGTTTGGGACAGGCACACTATCCAAACCTCCAATTTTCCGCACCAAAGGGGCAAAATCTTGGCCAGTATTGCCGTTGCGCCGCAGGGATTTTTGGATTATACTGTTGACTTGTATCCTGTTTTGTATTTTCCTGTTCAGCCGAGCCAAAGGAGGCATCCTTACGAACTATCTGTTTCAATTTTCGCGTATTCTGGCGTTCTGTTTTTTGGGCGAGATCTGCCACGCAGTGCTCCCGCTCCCCCTCCCGGCCAGCATCTACGGCCTGCTGCTGCTCCTGGCCGCGCTCCGCTTCGGCATCGTGAAGCTCGAGCAGGTCAAGGAAGTGGGCCTGTTCCTCACCGGCATCTTCCCGCTGCTGTTTGTGCCTGCCGCCGCAGGCGTCATGGAGCTGTGGGCTGAGATGGGCGAGATGCTGCTGCCCATCGTCATCGCCATCATCCCGGTGACGGTGCTGGTCCTCGTGAGTGCAGGCCGCACCACCCAGGCCCTCACCAGCCGCCGCGCTGCAAGGAAGGAGGCCGAACATGACTGATCTCTTACAGGGCTTCCTCTCCGGGTCCGCCGCGTGGGGCGTGCTGCTGACGCTGGCCGCTTTCGCGCTGGGTGCTCTCATCAACAAAGCCACCGGCAAGGCCATCTTCAACCCGCTGCTGCTGGGCAGCATCTTCGTCATCATCCTGCTGAGTGTGCTGAACATCTCCTACGCCGACTACAAGGTCAGTGCCGCCCCGGTGAACTATCTGCTGCTGCCGGCCACCATCAGCCTCGCCATCCCGCTCTATGAAAAGTGGGATCTGCTGAAAGAGAATGCCGCCGCCATCATCGCGGGCATCTCAGTGGGTACGCTGGTGAGCCTCGGCAGCGCTTTGGCTCTGGCCCTCGCGCTGGGCCTCACCCGGGAGCAGTACGCCACCCTCCTGCCGAAGTCCGTCACCACGGCCATCAGCATGGACGTCGCCGCTGAGCTGGGCGGCATCGCGGCCCTGACGGGTGCCATCGTCATCCTCACCGGCATCGCAGGCAACCTGCTGGCCGAGGTGGTCTGCAAGATCTTCCACATCACCGACCCCATCGCAAAGGGCGTCGGCATCGGCACCTCGGCCCATGCCGTAGGCACCAGCAAAGCTCTGCAGATGGGTGAGGTCGAAGGTGCCATGAGCGGCCTGTCCATCGCCGTGGCCGGCGTCCTCACCGCCGTGCTCTGCCCCCTCTTCGTCGGCTTCATCCAGTAAAGATAGACAAAGCATCGCCCTCTGTACCGGCACAATGCCAATACAGAGGGCGATGCTTTTTGCTTTTTAAGACCCGGCTTCTTCCCTCTCGGCTTTCTGGCGCTCCACCTCGGCGATGACCTCGGCGGCCTTTTCGTCGATGGCCCCCGGCTCTGCCGCCGGAGGGGCCAGACAGTAGCCCTGCAGCAGGTCTACACCCATCTCGAGCACCTTGCGCAGCTCCGACAGCGTTTCCACGCCCTCAGCCAGCACCTGCACACCGCGCGGGTGGGCGTAATCGATGAGCGCCCTGAGGAACTGCTGTTTGTCGGCATCGGTATCAATGCCCTGGATGATGGCGATGTCCACCTTGACATACTTGGGCGCGACCGTCAGCAGGCTGTTGCCATTGCTGTAGCCGCTGCCGTAGTCATCCAGCGCAAAGACGCCGGGCACACCGGGGACATTCCGCTTCCGTTCCAGCTCTCGCTCGTTCATCTCTTCCTCTTCGGTGATCTCCACCACCAGCTTCGGAAGGATGGCGCTGTGGGCCTCGCAGTAGCTCGCCCAGTCCTCATCGCTCAGGCTGACACTGGCGATGCTGTTGACGAAGATGAGAGCGTCGGCGTCCAGTTTACCGGCAGCCTCCAGCTCCTCGTAGCACTCACAGGCCCGGAAGAAAGTCAGCTTCTCAATATCATACAATCGGCCCATCTCGCTGGCCAGCTGCATTACCGTGATCGGCGAACGCAGGGTAGGCAGCTGAGGCCGCATCAGGGCCTCGTAGGCCACCACATGGCCGTCGTGAGCCGAGACGATGGGCTGGAAGCAGTAGTCCACCCGCCGCTCCCGGATGAGCTTTTCAAAGTCGCTGCGCTGCTCCATCGCATAGACACCGGCGCGGTAGCGCTCCATGTCGAACTCCCGTACCTCGCCCTTGGTGGAGTGCTTGACTTCATACATTGCAAAGTCCGCATATTTCTTGAGGGTGTCGAGGTCCAGTGCGTCCTCCGGATACCATGCCACGCCGCCGGACATCCGGATGCACAGTCTCTTGCCGTCCGGCAGAGCAGCACTGCTCTGGGCAAAGTTCTCTTCCAGCTTTTTGATGTCCGCCCGCAGGGCCTCCCGCGTCTCATAGCCGTAGAACAGCAGCAGGAACTCGTCGCCGGAAAGGCGGGCCGCCACAGCGCCGCTGGGCGAGCCCTGCTGTAAGCTGCGGGCCGTCTGACGCAGATAGACGTCACCCCAGTCATGGCCATACGTGTCGTTGATGGTCTTGAGGTTGTCGAGGTCGGTCATCATCAGGGCCGCGTGACGGAGAGTATCGGGCTTCTCGAACAGCTCCCCGCAGACCCGGAAGAAGGCCTGACGGCTGTACAGCCCGGTCAGGGCGTCATAATCGCACTCGTGCTCGATGCGGCTGCGCTCGGCCACCGCGGCCTTGTAGTTGTCGGTGCTCAGGGTCACGATGGCTTCCGCCAGCTGGTCCAGCTCCCGGATGCCGGTGCGGGAAAATTCCGGCACGGCCTTGTGCTGTTCCTGTGCGTCCACCAGCTCTTTCGAGAGCTGTGCAACGGGCTGTGCCAGACCATAGCTGACGAAAAAGGCGCAGGCCAGACCGATGCCCAGTGTCAGCAGTACGGCAAGGCCCAGCAGCTTCGTCACCGACCGGGAGAAGCTGAACAGCTCGTTCCTGCCCACCACGCCGACGAGCAGCCACCGCTCACCCGAGAAGGGGGCGTTGCGGCTGTACAGGTCGATCTGCCGGATGCTGGCGATCTGCTGCTTACCGTCCATCATGTAATGCCAGCAGTTGTTGCTGCGCCGGAGCGTCAGTTCCCATTTCGCATTCCGCAGCGGTACGCTCTGCTCGCCGGTGTTGGAGCTGACATGAAGAGCCAGCACCTCGCCCTTCAGGTCGGAGGTGGTGGAGGCCAGCAGATAGCTGCCGTGATGGTCGTTATGCAGCTCGTCCCACGGGAGCTTGGTGTCCATATAGCTTTCCAGCAGCTCCACGCCCAGAACGCCGTAGACTGTGCCGTCGTCCAGGATAAGGGGCTGCGCGTAGGCGATGGCCTCGCGGTCGTCCCCCAGCAGCTTATACGGCAGAGTCGTCCAGCGGCCATAGCTTGCCGCCCCCATACGCTCGACGTCTTCGTAGGCAGTCTGGAAGGGACGGACATAAAACACATCCTGCTCTCCGTCCAGATACTGCAGTGCAGGCGACCACGCCTTGTCCGTAGCGATGTCAAAGGTCTGCACCAGCTCCGACGGAGCGCACTCAAGCAAAATATCCGAGTTTACCACAGAGGGGGCTGCATCCGGGTCGAGGTCGCGCAGGTAAACGCAGGGCAGGCGGTCTCCGGAGGTGCGGCCCGTGAAGTCGTGGGTATTCAGGATGAGGAAGATGCCCGAAATGCGCTTGGAGCGCAGCGTCTCAAGCATTCTGGGGGCTGCAGCCAGCAGCAGCGGCAGGCTGTCGCTGCTGCAGGAATCCAGCGTCTTGAGGGAAAGCGTTTCGTCGTCCAGCATCTGCTGGGCGGTCTCATTGATGTAGGTCGAAAGATCCGTCAGTTCCTGTGCCTGCCGGAGCTGGTCCTGAATGTAGCCTGCACGGTTCTCCACCTGCTTGTCCAGGATGTCCACCGCGTTCTCATCCAGTTGGAGGGTAACGCCGCTGATCGCAGTGGCCGAAGCCATCAGCATGACCACGACGGCCAGCATGACCATCAGCGCCGAGAAGATGGTAACGAAAATCGTATGCTCTCTTCCCTTCGCTTCATCCCGCATCAGCAGTTTCATGCTTTTCCCCTCCTTCCCCTCGTTTTTGTAAGATGCCTCAGCCCTCGTACTGGCTCAGTGCGTCACAGAGGCTCTGGTACCATGCCTCAAAATACGCATCCGTCAGGAATTCCGCCTCGGCCTCTTCCGCACTCTCGCCTGCTGCGAGGCGCTCTTCCACCGTGGCGCGGTCTGCCGTGGCAAGGTCGCTCATGCTGTAGTTCAGCTTGCTGCGGGCGTCGGTGCCGCCCTCAAAGGCTTTGGTCGTATACAGTTCGTTGGTGTTCACTGCGTCCACGGCCTCCGTCAGGACGTTTTCCATGCTGCCAGTCAGGGCGAGGCCGCTGCTGTGGATCGCATCCATATCGTTGGCGGCATGGGTCACGGGCAGATAGCCGGAGCCCACTGCAAATGCGATGTTGTTCTCCGGCTGGGTGAACCACTTGAGGAAGACCACGCTGGCTTCCACCTCGGCATCGGTGGTCTTTGCCACGGCCATACCGGCACCCTGCTGGACAGCGACTTTTTTGCCGCCTTCAAAGTGCGGCGTGGGCAGGACTTTCAGCTCGATGTCGTGGCTCTCAGTGTCGCTCAGCATCACCTGCGTCGGGAAGTAGGTCGCGCTGGAGTTGGAGCCGATGTAGGCCAGAATGCTGCCGATTTTAATATCGTCGCTGCGGAAGCGGCCGCTGGCGGCGGCCCAGCCCTTGATGTAGGGAACATAGTAGTTATCCCACAGCTTGCGGGCCGCGTCCTCGCTCAGGCCCATGGTCATCTTGCCGTCCTTGACGTCAAAAATGGTATCACCCAGCTCTTTTGCACCGATGAGCATATAGTTTGCCATCGCGTCGCGGCCAAACAGGGCTTTGCCGTCGTTGGGCGTATCGGTCTGGGCATCCGTCCAGTTGTAGTAGGCTTCGGCGGTCTTGACCAGACCCTCCACCGTCTCAAGGTCGGAATCCTGTGCGCCGGTGGCGGCAGCAAAAGTCTGCCAGTCGGTATCATTCAGGAACAGAAGCTCCGTGGACTTTGCCACCGGGAAGATCTTGATGCTGCCGCTGTCGTCGAAGTCGCCCTCGGTCAGGTAGCTGTCCAGATAGGCGGCGCGCTCCTCGTCGGTGAAGTAGGGAGCAAGGTCAGCCAGCTCGCCCATCTGGTCCATGGCATAGGCGGTGTCTGCATAGGCCATAAAGATGTTGGGCATGGCAGAAGCGCCCACCTTGCCCTGTGCCGCAGCCATCACCTGCGCCTCGAGGTCGTTGACGCTGCCCTGGCTGTAGCTCTCCACGGTGATGTTCTTTTCCTTGCCGACGGTGTCGTTGAAGGTCTCCACCAGCTTATTGAAGCTCTCCAGCTGGTCGCCGTTGTAATATGTCCAGACGCTCAGATCCACCGGCTCGGTGTTACCCTGTGCGGCGCTCTGAGCACCCCCGCAGCCCACGAGGCCCAGCACCAGAGCTGCAGCCGCCGCAAACGCGGCCAGACGGCGCATTCCGCTTCGTTTCATCAGTAACTTTCTCCCCATTATGAAGATCTATTGATTCCCAAAGATATTTTTATCATACCACCACGCGGCCAGAGCTGTAAACACGTTCTGTCAAAATCAGCAATATCACAACAACTCTTTTCGGATTTTGTCGATTTTTATCTTTCCCCTTTTCCACAAAAAAGCAGGGCAGGCCCGCGCCGTCCAAAGCCTCCAGCTTTTGACAAAGCGCAGGTCTGCCCTGCATCGGATATTCAGCTTACAGCTTGCTCAGCTGGGGACCCTGAGCGGTATCATTCACGGCCCAGCCCATCTCGGTGAGCTGTGCGCGGATGGCGTCGGCAGCAGCCCAGTCCTTGGCCTTCTTGGCGGCGGCACGCTTCTCCACCAGTTCAGTCACCTCGGCGGGAACTTCGTCCTTCTTGCGGTTGTACATCAGGCCCAGCACGCCGGTGATCTCGTCGAAGGCGGCAGCGCCGGCCTCGAGAGCAGCCTTACTGGAAGCGGCGGACAGGGTGTTGATGTCCTTCACGAGGTCGAAGACAGCAGCCAGGGCGTCGGGGGTGTTCAGGTCGTCGTCCATGGCGGTGCAGAATTTCTTCTTTGCTTCCTCGGCCTTCTCCTTCAGCGTCTCGTCGGTGCCGAACGCGGTCTTGCTCAGGGCAAAGTCGAGGTTCTCGCGGCAGGTGTAGAGGCGCTCGAGGCTGTTCTTGCAGCTCTCGATGAGGTCCACGGTGTAGTTCAGCGGCATCCGGTAGCCGGCGGTCAGCATAAAGTAGCGGATGGGCTCGTAGCCGTAGAGGTTGGCCACGTCGCGGACGGTGAAGAAGTTGTGCAGGCTCTTGGACATCTTCTGATTATCCACGTTGATGAAGCCGTTGTGCATCCAGTAGCGGGCGAACTCGCAGCCGTTGGCGCACTCGCTCTGGGCGATCTCGTTCTCATGGTGGGGGAAGATGAGGTCTTGACCGCCGCAGTGGAGGTCGATGGTCTTGCCCAGATGGGTGCGGCTCATGGCACTGCACTCGATGTGCCAGCCCGGACGGCCCATGCCGTAGGGGCTCTCCCATGCGGGCTCGCCGGGCTTTGCGGCCTTCCAGACGGCGAAGTCGGCGGGATCTTCCTTCAGGTCGTCCTCCATCTGGCTGCGCAGCTCGCGGTTGCCGCTCTCGAGGTCGTCCAGCTTGAGGTGGCTCAGCTTGCCGTACTCGGGGTCGCTCTTGACGCGGAAGTAGACATCGCCGTTCTTTGCAACGTAGGCGTGGCCGCTCTCGATGAGGTCTTTCACGATGTCGAGGATCTGCTGGATATGCTCGGTAGCGCGGGGCTGGACGGTGGGCTTTTTGCAGTTCAGACCGGCGGCATCCTTCAGGTATTCGGCCTCGAAGCGCTGGGCGACTTCCTTCATGGAAGTACCCTCTTCCTGGCCCTTCTTGATGAGCTTGTCGTCGATGTCGGTGATGTTGGAGACATAGATGACCTTGTTGCCGCGGTACTCGAGGTAACGGCGCAGGGTATCGAAGACGATGAGCGGGCGGGCATTGCCGATGTGGATATAGTTGTAGACGGTGGGGCCGCAGACGTAGATGCGGTACTCGCCCGGCACCTGCGGCACGAACTCTTCCTTCTGGCGGGTCAGGGTGTTGAAGATCTGCATAGTTGAATACTCCTTTTTGTGGGACAGACCGAAGCCGTGATCATAAACCTCTCCGTCTCGCTTTCGCTCGACAGCTCCCCTATCGAGGGGAGCCCTTGGCAAAGAGGGCCAGCTCCTGCGAGCCTGCCTGAAAAAGCAAAAGCCTCCAACGCCATGCCAAAGGCACAGCATCGAAGGCGGTCTTTTCTCAAAATCGCGGTTCCACTCCGGTTTGTCGCTCAAAGCCGATAACGGCGGCCATCCGCGCTGCGATACTCCGCTTCCCGCAGCGTGCTGTCCGGGCGCACTTCACGCGGCGGTCTGCAAACAGGCTTCCAGCCAACGGCCCGTTCTCTCTGCCCAGACGATGCAGCGCTACTCTGCCCGGATAAACGCATTTATCCTTTTACAAACCTATTATAATAGCCGCCGGGGCGTAAGTCAAGCGTTTGACTCCCCTGCCCGGCTTGTGCTACACTGGGCAAAAATGCAGCCCGGAGGTTTTATCATGCAGCTTATCACCGAACGTCTTTTTCTCATCCCCCTGCAGCCCGACGGGATGCGCGCCCTTCTGGCCCGCACCACCGACCCGGAACTCATCCAGCCCTACACCGATATGCTGGACCTTTCCCTCGCCCACCCCGAGCAGTGGATCTGGTACACCGCATGGGGGCTTTACCAGAACGATTCCGGCGACTGGGTAGGCGACCTCTGCTTCAAGGGCCTGCCCGAAAACGGCCAGCCGGAAATTGGCTACGGCCTTCTGCCGGAATATGAACATCAGGGCTACGCCACCGAGGCTGTCCGCGCCGCCTGCCGCTGGGCCTTCGAACAGCCCGGCGTCACCGCCGTCGAGGCCGAGACTGACCCCGGCAACACCGCCTCGCAGGCGGTGCTGCACCGGGTGGGTTTTGTTCCGACCGGGACTGTGGGCGCGGAAGGGCCGAGGTTTATTCTGCGCCAAAAGCCTTGACTCCATCGCCAAATCAGCGCTTTCCCCTTTACATCTCCCTCAACTTGTGCCATAATTTATTCTAATATAGCAGTTTGCGTTTTCAATGGTCTGGCAGCATCCGCAAACTGCATATCGCAAATATGCTGTTACCCATAGGCATATCTGTGAAACTTGCGATTAAGGGAAGCTGCCCTCGGCGCGGCGATTCGGCGGTGCGGGGCAGCAAGAGAGGGGTAATCTGCTATGAGCAAGATCATCATTCCGGCAAACTACACGCCCGCACTGAACCTGTACGACACCCAGCGCGCCATCGGCACCGTGAAGCGGCTGTTCGCCGACACCCTGTGCGCCACGCTGAACCTCTACCGCGTGTCGGCACCGCTCTTCGTCGAGGCTTCTACCGGCCTGAACGACGATTTGAACGGCGTCGAGCGGAAGGTCACCTTCGACACCAAGGACAGCGGCATCGAGGTACAGGTCGTCCAGTCGCTGGCCAAGTGGAAGCGCAAGGCCCTGAAGGACTACGGCTTCCGGGTGGGCAAGGGCCTCTACTGTGACATGAACGCCATCCGCCGCGACGAGGACATGGACAACCTCCACTCCATCTATGTGGACCAGTGGGACTGGGAGAAGGTCATCCGTGAGGAAGACCGGAACGAGACGTATCTGAAGAACGTCGTGCGCTCCATCGTTTCGGCGGTCTGCGCCACCGAGATGAACCTGCACGCCATGTTCCCCCAGCTGCAGGATCTGCCGCTCCACACCCCCAACGTCACCTTCATCACCACCCAGGAGCTGGAGGATAAGTACCCCGGCCTGACCCCGAAGGAGCGGGAGAATGCCATCGTCAAGGAGAATGGCACCACCTTCCTGATGAAGATCGGCGCTCCCCTCAAGAGCGGCAAGCCCCACGACGGCCGCGCCCCCGACTACGACGACTGGGAGCTGAACGGCGACCTGCTGTTCTGGAACGAGCCTCTGCAGTGCAGCTACGAGCTGAGCAGCATGGGCATCCGCGTCAGCCCCGAGAGCATGGACCGTCAGCTCACCGCCGCCGGCTGCGACGACCGCCGCGAGCTGCCCTTCCACAAGGCTGTGCTGAACGGCGAGCTGCCCTACACCATCGGCGGCGGCATCGGCCAGAGCCGCCTGTGCATGCTGCTGCTGGGCAGCGCCCACATCGGTGAGGTGCAGGCAAGCGTCTGGGACAACGCCACCCGCGAAGCCTGCGAGAAGGCCGGCATCCCGCTGCTGTAACTCCTTTTTATGGCTCTCCCTTTGGGAGAGCTGGCGCGTCAGCGCCTGAGAGGGCAAGGATGCTGACAGAGAATTTCGAACGCTGCGATAACACTGCTCTGTTAAAGAGTCTGCTTGTCGCTGTGCAGCGGCTCCGACACACTGGGTTTGCCCTCTCCGTCATCGCAAGCGATGCCACCTCTCCCAAAGGGAGAGGCTAAAAAGGCCACTGTACCCACAAGGTCCAGCGGCCTTTTTCTTATGTCCTGAATTCCAGACCCACCTTGCTTTTTCTCCCGTTGCCGCCCAGCCACCAGAGCAGGAAGGCGTACAGCAGGTTCGTGAGGAGGATGATGGCAAACCACATCAGCGTCTCCTGAATGGTCTGGTCGTATACCCGCATAAAGGGGTAGGGGCCGTCGATGGCTCCTGTAATATTGCCGTGCAGATCATACAGACCGTATAGGATCGTCGGCACCAGCGCCCACCAGACCTGCCCCAGCGGCAGGCGGGGCAGACGCTCGAAGAGCACCAGCGACAGGATCGCCAGCACCGGGTCGAGGAAATGGTGGTAGAGCATCGAGCCCGTGAAAAGCATGATGTACCAGCCGTTGCCGTCCTCGTACATGGGGGCGAGGATGATGACCACCGTTAAAAAGGTCATGGCGAGGCAGCTGGTGGAGATGAACTTGAGCCGCTTGAGCCAGAGGGGCAGCTCCCGCCTAGTGAAGATGCAGCCCAGCTGCCACAGACCCACCAGCAGACAGACCGCGCCGTTGAAGATGTTGGACAGCTCGGTGTACATCGTGAACATGATGGTCCCGCCCATGGCCCAGCTCATGGGGACGGCGATGGTCTCGAAGTACACGATCAGGAAGTTCATTGCCGCCGAGGCCAGCTTCCGCAGGACAGTCAGGATGTTTTTCAGCACCGTTTCACTCTCCTATCTGTAATTTTTTGTCAGAATATCAAAGAAACGAGCGGTTTTTTTCCGCTCGTTTCTTTTTTACACCCGGACGGGCGCTTATTTTGCCGTATTGATGAAGCTGCGGTTATCCCACAGGTACTTGATGCCGGAGATGGCGGTGACAGCGGCCACGACCCAGCACAGCACGGAGGCGATGTCTGCACACTGCTGGCCCAGCACATTGCCGGTCAGGGAGACCGTGAAGTAGTAGAAGATAATGGTCAGCATCTGGAGCACGGTCTTCACCTTGCCCCATATGTTGGCGGCGATGACCTTGCCGTCCTTTGCACCGGCGGCCACCATGCGGAGGCCGGAGACGGCGAACTCGCGGGCCAGAATGATGCAGAGCACCACAGGGCTGCACACACCGTCCCGCATCATGTAGATGAAGGCTACCGTCGTCAGCAGCTTGTCGGCCAGCGGGTCGGCGAACTTGCCGAAGTCGGTGACCATGTTCCACTTGCGGGCCAGATGGCCGTCGAGGAAGTCGGTGAAGCTGGCCGCGGCGAAGATGAGGCCGGCGATGAGGTAGTACCGCGGGTTGTAGCTCGGCGTGATATACTGGCCGAGCGAGACGAAGATCATGAACACCGGCACCAGCAGGATGCGGGTCAGAGTGAGTTTATTGGGCAGATTCATACAAAAATATCCTCCAATCTGTTATTTTGCAACAGTACCATACAAATCGTAAAGGTCACTGTCGTCCACCAACACATCATAGAACTCGCCGGGGTAGAGCGGCTCTTCGCTGGACACGCAGACGTTGCCGTCCACCTCGGGGGCATCGGCAGCGGTGCGGCAGAGGTAGAGGCCGCTCTCGTCGTCCACGCCGTCGCAGAGGACGCGGACAGTCTGGCCCACCTTTGCGGCCTGCTTCTGGGCCATGATGCCGGTCTGGATCTGCATCACCAGCTCAGCGCGCTTGTCCTTGACCTCCTGCTCGATCTGGCCGTCCATCTTGGCGGCAACGGTGTTCTCCTCGGCGGAGTAGGCAAAGCAGCCCAGACGGTCGAACTGCACTTCCTTCACGAAGCTGCACAGGTCCTCGAACTGCTCTTCCGTCTCACCCGGGAAGCCCGCGATGAGGGTCGTGCGGAGGGTGATGTTCGGGATCTCACGGCGCAGCTTGCCGATGACGTCCAGCAGCTCGGCGCGGCTGGAGCGGCGGTTCATGTTCTTGAGGATCGTGTCGTTGCAGTGCTGGATGGGCAGGTCGAGATAAGGCAGGACCTTCTCGTTCCGCTTCATGGCGGCGATGAAGTCGTCGGTGATGCGCTCCGGGTAAGCGTACATGATGCGGATCCACTCGAGGCCGGGGATCTTGTTCAGCTTGTCCAGCAGCTCACAGATGCTGCCCGGCTTGCCCCAGTCCTCACCGTAGGCGGTGGGGTCCTGGGCCACGATGATGAGCTCCTTGACGCCCTCACCGGCCAGCCAGCGGGCCTCGGCCACACAGTCGGCCATCTCGCGGCTGCGCAGCGGGCCGCGGATGCCGGGGATCGCGCAGTAGTGGCAGCGGTTGTTGCAGCCCTCGGCGATTTTTAAGTACGCATAGTGGGCAGGCGTGCCGATGACGCGCTTGCCGCCCAGAGGAAAGTCCTTCTTGAGGCCGTAGCTTTCCAGATGTTCTTCACCGTTGAACAGACGGGCCACGATGGAGTCGATGGCCTTGTTGGAGGCACAGCCGACCACGGCGTCCACCTCAGGGATCTCTTCTTCGATCTGGCTGCGGTAGCGCTCGGCCAGACAGCCGGTGACGACCACCTTCAGGTTGGGATTCGCCTGCTTGTAGGAGCAGGCCTCAAGGATGTTCTCGATGGCCTCGGTCTTGGCGCTCTCGATGAAGCCGCAGGTGTTGACGAGGATGACGTCCGCATCTGCGAGGTCCGCCACCGTCTCGTGGCCCGCCGACAGCAGGATGTGGACCATCACGTCCAGATCGACCTGATTCTTCGGGCAGCCAAGGGAAATACACGCAATTTTCATTCAGGTAATACTCTCTTTCTCTCTTGAGGGTCTGTTATAACGATTTGATGTGGTGTTGCGGCAGGGTTGGTTTTTCTTTAAGATGGCTTGCGCGCCGGTGGCGCGGGGGATGTTTTTTCCTGCGGTCAAGTGGCTTGCGCTCCGCGCGGGCCAGAGGCGGAGTTGGTTTTTCTTTGAGCATGTTCGCGCGCTGGTGGCGCGGGGCGGATTTTATTCTTTCGGTCAAATGGCTTTGCGCTCCGCGCGGGCCAGAGGTAGGGAGGGGTGTTTCGACTCCCCCCTCCCTACCTCTGGACTCCACTCTCCCCGCAACGAGTTAAGGGCTGCTCGCCCTTAACAATTCCAAAGAAGTGGGCTCCAAGCAAAAATGCTGGAGATTCGTGCATTCGCACGAAGATCTCTTAACCGCATTTTCGCTCTCCGCCGATTTGCTGCTCCGCAGCAGACTTTACGCCCTTGCTGGACATAACGTCCAGCAGAAACGTAACACCCTCGGCGAAGCCGTAAATCGAAGAAGTGAGAAAAATGCGTTAAGCGAAGCGGCTAGCATTTTTCCACTTCGACTTCTCCTTCGGGGTCTGAAAGGGGCGAGCAGCCCCTTTCTCGTGGGTCCAGCGCGTCGAAATCGCTGGTGGTTTTCTGGTTCTCTTTTGACATCAAAAGAGAACATTAGCCTTAATGAAAAAGCGCTCTGCCCCGCGCACAGGCGCGAGAACCATTTCTGGTCCTCTTTTGGCGCGCAAAAGAGAACTTAGCCCCGCGTAACCGCGCTCTACCCCCGCGCCACCAGCGCGAGAACCATTTCTGGTTCTCTTTTGGCACGCAAAAGAGAACTACCCCTCCTCTTCCACTCGCCGAATCGCTTCTTTAATAACCGGATACGCAAACCCCCGCCGGGCCAGCGCAGCCACCACAAGGTCTTTCCGCCCTGCGGCCAGCTTGCCGCGGTACCGCCCTTCCACGAGGGCGGCGGCGGCTTCCAGCTCCGGGTCTCCGCCCGCTTCGTCCGGAGCGTAGACCTCTTCCAGCGCAGCAGAGATCTGCTGTGCGTCCAGCCCCTTCTGCCGCAGATTTTGCGCGGCCGCGCGGCGGCTCTTGCGGGCGGCCAGCAGGCCGTGCGCCCGGGTCCGGGCGTAGCGCTCGTCGTCCACATACTGCCGCTCCACCATCTCCGCCACCACAGCGGCGGCGGTGGGCTGGGTAAACTTCCGCCCCAAGCGCTCATAGAGCTGCCCGGAGGAAAGCTCCTGCCCGGCCAGAAGCTCCATGGCCCGGGCGCGGGCCTTGGCGGCGTCGGTGGACTTTCCTTCTTCGGCCAGCGGACGGCCTCTTCTCGAAAAGGACATTTAGTCCTCCACCATGATGTCCAGCTCGCTCTCGCTGCTGCGGGCCGGGGCCTTGACGACAGGCTCCCTGGAGGCAGAAGCGGTCTCGCCGCCCTCTTCCTTCTCTGCCGCAGCGGCAGCAGCTTTGCCCGCCGGGCGGCGGGTGGCGTAGAGCTTGTCCGCGTTGGCGCGGATCTGGCCCTCGATGTCGTTGGCGATCTCGGGGTTGTCCTTGAGGAACTGCTTGGCGTTGTCACGGCCCTGACCCAGACGGATGTCGCCGTAGTTGAACCATGCGCCGCTCTTCTGGACGATGCCCAGCTTGACACCCACGTCGATGAGCTCGCTCATCTTGGAGATGCCCTCACCGAACATGATGTCAAATTCAGCCTCACGGAACGGAGGAGCCACCTTGTTCTTGACGATCTTGGCGCGGGTGTGGTTGCCGATGAACTGGCCGGAAGAGTCCTTCAGGCCCTCGACGCGGCGGATGTCGATGCGGACAGAGGAATAATACTTCAGGGCGCGGCCGCCGGTGGTAACTTCGGGGTTGCCGTAGACGATGCCCACCTTCTCGCGCAGCTGGTTGATGAAGACACAGACCGTGTTGGTCTTGCCGATGACGCTGGTCAGCTTGCGCATGGCCTGACTCATCAGACGGGCCTGCAGGCCGACGTGGCTGTCACCCATCTCG
>ENA-OQIF01000423-OQIF01000423.1-human-gut-metagenome-genome-assembly--contig:-NODE-423-length-16875-cov-4.776869_pt1 | contig 16875 bp, 17 predicted proteins | sample MGYA00242574_ERZ504738 | MGnify/ENA primary metagenome ERZ504738 (study PRJEB26092, sample SAMD00036437) | human gut metagenome | host: Homo sapiens | study: EMG produced TPA metagenomics assembly of...
AGATCAGCTACAATACCAAAATCTTCACGAGGCATGGACTTACTCCCATTCTCTCCTTCTATACGAATCGTATCTTCTTCAATATAATATTGACGTGTTCCATCATGTTCTTCCCGTTGAATCATTGCAACAGGCCAAAATGTATCTCCCGCCTTTGCTTCTGCTGTGCCTAACACTACTTTTCCATCTGCTAAGAGACGAAAGAAAGAATAGAGTTCGCACCATTCTTTTTGGTTGCTTCAAATGCCATATATTTTTGTTCTTCTTTATTTTACTACAAATGTTCTATCTTAATTCTACTACTGAATTTTCCTAACTATGAGTTGCTTCTACTGATTGATAACCTGCGGTAAGGTTACAGACGACACAACCGGAGGAACTATATGAGTCACCTCCTCCAATGGAGGGAGCTTGCCTACCTGTGCAAACAGGGAGTTTCGTATCCATTCTCTGGGAGTGACTATGATAAATCGTCCCGTCCAACAACCATCAAAATAGGAAGGGTTACCCGGCTGTTTCTTAATGGGATAACAGATGTTTTCTCCTTTAGTCCGCATCTCCGGCGAACGTCCGGGATCATTCACCCACACATGTTTATCATCAATGCCACGAAGCACCATCCAGTGCCCTCTCGGACCGGGACGCAAACCACGAACTGCACCCGTATATCTCACATTCACAAGCACAGGAATGCCACGATCAATATAATCTTTCAATATCCGGTAATCTTTCTGCTGGAAATGTTCGGCACTTATCATGTTTTCATAATAACGTGTCAACGAATCAATCTCAAAAGAATAATATCCTCCCTGCCCTATTGAAGTACGGCGACGAAAAGGAGCACGTTTTTTTCAGAAAATAATTCCGCTGATATTCAATTAGTTTCTTTTTCTGCATCCTGGGCTGTACGTTGTGTATCAGCCGTCATTCCCTTAAAATAATCAAAGACCATTAACGAAGAAGCCAGAGAGCAATGCGAGTAAGGGCATCCCGCGATTTTCTGCGAATACCACGGAACAGGAATATTATTAGGAGCCAGTTTTTGAGTTTCCTGTATTTGTGCTTGTGCCTGAACGTTCATCCATACAAAGGAACTTAAAAACAGACTAAAAATTATGTGACATTTATTTATCATGCGATCCACTCTCTATCTCTATTACTACTTCTAATACTTTACCTACAAAATATTCTCATCATCAAGAATCCGCGCTGTCTCCACCTTCTCCAAACGTGCACGCAACTTAGGCATCATTGAACAACGAATCCGCAATGTCATACTACAATCCATATCATACGACTGAGACAGAATCTCCGGTTCCTCCTCCTTTACAATCCGCATGACATCGTTCATAAAAGGATACTCGAAAAGTACGGTTACTTCCTCGTCCACAGTTTTCTCTACAATGGTGCAGGCAGCGATGGCCTCGGCGGCGGCGGCCTTATAGGCCACAATCAGTCCACTAGTGCCCAACTTGATCCCTCCGAAATAACGAACCACAATAATCAGTATATCCGTCAGTTCGTTCGAGTTGATCTGTCCCAGAATCGGTTTGCCGGCAGTACCCGACGGCTCTCCGTTATCGTTGGCACGAAAATTCTTCCGCTCGTGTCCCAGCATATAGGCATAGCAGACGTGGCGGGCATCATAGTATTTCTTCTGGTACGCCTCCAGATGCACTTTAATCTCTTCCAAGGTACGAACCGGGAGAGCGATGGCAATAAATTTGCTTCGTTTCTCGGTATATGTTCCCTCCGAGACTTCAGTGATGGTCTTATAGGTATCTTCTGTCATGATATCCGGAATCTTTTTTTGATGGTTCAAGCTATACCCAGTAATTGTACCTCGAAAATCAAAGTTGAAAAAGCCGGAATCGGGCCACTGGTACGTGTGCCATAGCCCATATTATAAGGGATGTAGACGATCCAGTGATCTCCCACCCGCATCTTTTGCAGAGCAATCTGCCATCCTTCGATAACTTCGTTCAGACGAAAAGCTTCGGGACAGTTCCGCTTCCAGGAATTATCAAATTCACGTCCATTGATAAGAGTGCCCTTGTAATGAACCGACACCACACTGTTGGAACGGGGCGTGGCCGCGCCAGTACCTTCCTCCAAAACCTTATATAATATGCCGCATGGCAATTCGTGTACATCCGCTTCGGTGCGTAATGTCTGCATGAATTGTTCGTTCTGCAATTTGTATTCTTCTTTTCGTCCCATATCTGTTTCCTGATAATAATTACTTCGGCGGCAAAGATACGGAAAAACGTACATATTTGAATAGTCCGGAACACAAAACGAATTCACCACAAATTACACGGATTAACACAGGACGGCATCAATTTACTGACAACCAATAATTTATCTGTATAAGTCCATGCAATTTGTGGTGAATAACGAGTTTGGGTACATCCCCTCCTCTGTTTTCCATACCCAAACACTCCTCAATCCGGTATCGGATCTCTTTTTATTCGAGCTCGTGTATCACCAGCCCCGAACGCAGTTTCGGTTCGAACCAGGTAGTCTTCGGAGGCATAATGTTTCCTGTATCGGCAATATCCATCAATTGCTTCATTGAAACAGGATAAAGGGCCAAAGCCACTTTCATTTCGCCACTGTCAACCCGTCTGCTCAATTCGCCCAAGCCGCGGATTCCCCCTACAAAGTCGATCCGGCGATCCGAACGCAGATCCTTGATTCCCAGAATTTCGTCCAGAATCAGGTTGGAAGAGATGGTCACATCCAATACACCTATAGGATCATTATCGTCATAAGTACCCGGTTTGGCTGTCAGGCTATACCATTTGCCATCCAGATAGAGCGCAAAGTTATGCAACGCATTGGGTTTATAAATCTCTTTACCTTTCTCTTCGATCTCAAAATTCTTTCCAAGGGCGGTCAGAAATTCGGCAGGCGTCAAGCCATTGAGATCTTTCACCACCCGGTTGTAGTCGATAATAGTCAACTGGTTGGCGGGGAAACATACGGCCATGAAATAGTTGTATTCTTCGTCTCCGCGATGATTAGGATTCTGCTTTGCCTTTTCGGCCCCTACCAGGGCAGCGGCAGCCGAACGATGATGCCCGTCGGCGATATAAAGCGCCGGCATGGCAGCAAACTCCTTGGTGATGACAGCAATGTCTTCGCTGTTGTCGATCACCCAGAAAGTGTGTCCGAATCCGTCACCGGGAGCAATAAAATCGTATACCGGCTTTTGAGCCGTATACTTGCGGATAATGGCATCGAGCACCGCATTGTCGGGATAAGCAAAGAACACCGGTTCGATGTTGGCATTGTTCACACGGACATGCTTCATGCGGTCTTCTTCCTTGTCACGCCGGGTGAGTTCGTGCTTTTTGATGACACCGTTCATATAATCGGGCACGTAAGCACCCACCACCAGCCCATACTGTGTCTTGCCATTCATGGTCTGGGCATAGATATAATAATTCTCTTTGTCATCCTGCACCAGCCATCCTTTATCACGGAACAGACGGAAATTCTCTGCCGCTTTCGCATACACCTTCTCATCATGTTCGTCTGTCCCGACGGGAAAGTCTATTTCCGGTTTAATGATGTGGTACAATGATTTATCGTTCCCGGCAGCTTCTGCACGAGCCTCTTCTGAATTCAGCACGTCATACGGACGTGAAGCGACCTGTTCTACCAAATCTTGCGGAGGACGGATGCCTTTAAATGGTTTTATTGTTGCCATAAGAACTGCAGATTACTTATTCACTCTAAACTTTTCACAACCCTCTTTCAGGAAACCCACAATCTGCCGTGCAGCTGCAATACCGGCATTGATATTCGCCTCGGCCGTCTGTGCTCCCATCTTCTTCGGAGTCGAGAAATAACGTCCGGCAAAGAGTTCGGCGAACTTCGTATTGGCCGCAGGCATGATGTCTGTGATGTATTTAAAGTCCGGCCGTTCCTCCATCAACTGGATCAATTCGTCTTCATTGATCACTTCTTTGCGGGCCGTATTAACCAGGATAGCCCCTTTCGGCATATTGGCCAACAGATTATGATTGATGGAATTTTTCGTTTCGGCTGTAGCGGGAATGTGCAGTGAGACGATGTTACAGGTCTTATAAAGCTCTTCGGCAGAGTCAACGGCTTTCACCCCATCTTTCTCTATCACATCTTTCGGGCAGAAAGCGTCATAAGCATAGAGTTCCATACCAAACCCCTTGGCAATACGCGCCACATTGCGTCCTACATTACCGTATGCGTGGATACCCAGTTTCTTTCCCATCAACTCCGTACCCGATGTTCCGTTATAGAAGTTACGGACAGCATAAACAAGCAGGCCAAACACCAACTCGGCTACAGCATTCGAGTTCTGTCCCGGAGTATTCATCACACATACACCGTGTGCAGTAGCTGCATTCAGGTCTACATTATCGTATCCGGCACCGGCACGAACTACTATTTTCAATTCTTTCGCTGCATCGAGCACCTCGGCGTCGATGATGTCACTACGGATAATAATGGCATTCGCATCTTTCACTGCGTCAAGCAGTTGAGCTTTATCTGTATATTTCTCAAGCAGAGCCAATTCAAATCCGGCTCCTTCTATTTCTTTCTTGATGCCATCCACCGCAATCTTGGCAAATGGCTTTTCGGTTGCAACAAGTACTTTCATTTCTCTTATTCTATTTTGGGAGAATTCACCACAGAGGATACCGCAAACACCAAATGCCGTCATTCAAGAGAGCCCTGTATCCTTTCCGTATGCTCTGTGGTAAAATCACATTATTAATGAAGTTTCTCAAATTCCTGCATGCAGTCAATCAATGCCTGTACGCTCTCTTTCGGCATTGCATTGTAGCAAGATGCACGGAAGCCACCCACCGAGCGGTGCCCTTTGATGCCGGACATTCCTTTATCCGTAGCGAATTTCAGGAAATCGGCTTCCAGATCCTTATATTCCCGGTGCCATCACAAAGCAGATATTCATGCGCGAACGATCCTCCTTAGCAGCTGTCCCTACAAACATCTTGTTGCGGTCTATCTCGGCATACAGCATGTCTGCCTTCTCGGTAGCCCGGCGATCCATCTCTTTGACGCCACCCTGAGCCTTGATCCAGCGCAAAGTCTGCATGGCGGAATAGATAGGCAATACGGGAGGTGTGTTGAACATGGAACCGCCGTCGATATGGGTCTTATAATTCAGCATGCTCGGGATGTAACGTGACACCTTGCCTACCGCATCGTCTTTTACTATGACGAATGTAACGCCGGAGGGAGCCAGATTCTTCTGAGCACCGCCGTAGATACAAATATACTTCGAAACGTCCACCGGACGGGAGAAGATATCAGAAGACATGTCGGCTACCATCGGAACCGGTGAATCAAGATCTCCCTTCAATTCCGTACCATAAATCGTATTGTTGGTGGTCACATGGAAATAATCAGCATCAGCAGGTATGGTAAAGTCTTTAGGGATAAACGTATAGTTCGCATCAGCCGAAGAAGCTACCTCAACCACTTCGCCAAAGCCTTTCGCCTCTTTCATCGCTTTTTTAGCCCAAACACCGGTGTTCAGGTAAGCTGCCTTCTTCTCAAGGAAGTTGTAAGGCACCATGCAGAACTGCATACTGGCACCACCGCCCAGGAAAAGTACCGAATACCCTTCGGGGATGTTAAGTATTTCCTTAAACAAAGCAACGGCTTCATCCATAACTGCCTGAAAATCCTTGCCACGATGGCTGACTTCCAACACAGAAAGACCTGAACCGTTGAAATCGAGAATGGCTTTCGCTGTTTCTTCTATTACTTCGCGAGGGAGAATGGAAGGGCCTGCACTGAAATTATGCTTTTTCATTTGATGAGTGTTTTTGGTTATACAATTTCGTTATTTTATGTCTACTGACATGGCGAATTTACGAATTTATTTCCTCTCAACAAACGTTTCCCTGTAAAATTACAATCTTAGAGGGCATTTATCTTACTTTTTAATGGTTTATGCAGGATTTATACACCATTTTGTTATCTATACATGCCAAGATGGTAGAAAAAGTTCAAACTGATATTATTACACGATGCTCTATTCTGAAATGAAAGAGAAAATGACTAAAAAGTGAATATTTATAAGAAAGAAGAACAAAAGCCGGGAAGAGCCGGAAACCGGAAAGCCGTTTCACCACAGATTTCACAGATTAACACAGATTGATGATTGATCTTATCAGCAATAAAGTTGAAAGTGCCGTGCCAATCGGTGTAATCTGTGGTGAATCTGTTCCGTGTCAATCTGTGCAACCCATGGTGAACTCGTCATGTGTCAATCGGTATAATCTGTGGTGTCAGTGCCCTGCCTCCTCTATCCGATAAATCCGGTTTAATCCGCCTCCTCGATCACCGTTTTCATCCCTTTGATCTTCTCGCCACGGATCAGAGTCAGCAATTGCTTCATCTTGGGGCGCCGCACGGCAACAAAGGCATAATGATCTTTCACGTCGATTGCTCCGACATCCTCACGTGCCAGATTTCCTTTTTTATAAAGGAAACCGGCTATGTCGATCTTGCTCAATTTGTCCTTCTTCCCTTTACCTATATAAATAGTCACCCACTGAGGTTTAGCCGGACGGGGTGTATTCTCCGGCAAGTCGAAGATCTCAAGCTCCGAAGGTATATAATCCGGCACATGTTCCTCCGGATTCAGTATCAGATAAGAAGTACCCGTCGCATCCCAACGGGCAGTACGGCCATTGCGGTGGGTAAAGGCTTCTTCGTTCACCGGCAAATGATAATGGATGATATGCTCCACCTCCGGGATATCAAGTCCGCGGGCAGCCAGGTCCGTAGACACCAGCACCGGACAGCTGCCATTACGGAACTTATACAGTGCCCGTTCCCGATCCGGTTGCTCCATACCTCCATGAAAGCGTTCATTGGAAACTCCTTTTTCCGTTAGTAAGGCACTCACACGGTCCACCGCATCCCTGTGGTTACAGAAAACAATGCTCGAACTGCTTCCCAGCGTGCAAAGCAGCTTATACAGGGTCTCTATCTTATCTTTAGCAGGTGAAACCACCTTCATCAACCGCAAACGTGATTCCTCCACATCGTTTGTCAGGAAATCAAGCTTTATTGTACGGTTCAGTCCTGTAAATTGCGGAATCTCTTCCGCATCTGTTGCCGAAGTCAGAAAACGCCGTTTCAAGTCGGGCAACTGTCCGATAACCGTTGCCATCTCTTCCTGAAAACCAAACTCCAGGCATTTATCAAATTCATCGATCACCAACAGACTCACTGTGCTTGCATCGAAGTTCTGCTTGGAGAGATGGTCGTTCATACGGCCGGGCGTACCGATGATAACCGCCGGCTGCATTCCTTTCATCGTACGGTGCTCTTCCATCGCCGGACGTCCGCCATAGCAACTCATCGCCTTGAATTCCGTCCCCATCGCCTTGAACACCTGCTCTATCTGCAATGCCAACTCACGTGATGGCACCAGCACCACGGCCTGCACTCCTTTCACGTCGGCCTTCAAACTGCCGACCAGCGGCAACAGAAAGGCCAGGGTCTTGCCCGAACCTGTGGGCGAAAGTAATATCAAATCTTCGCCACCTTTATTAAATGCCTCAACAGACGCTTCCTGCATCGGATTGAGTTGTTCTATTTTCAACCTTTCGAGTATATCCTTCAAACCATTCATTGTTTTTTCCACATTTTTGAATAATGACACAAAGATAAAAAAAAACTGCTTCCGGACAACCCGAAAGCAGTTTCTTTTGTGATGATCTCCGAAGGATTATCCACCGAAGTTATCGAACATCAAGTTCTTAGACGGAACACCGAGATCGTCGAGCATCTTCTCGACAGCTTTACTCATCGGGCCGGGACCACACATGTAGTATTCGATGTCTTCCGGAGCTTCATGGTTCTTCAGATAAGTTTCGTAAATCACGTTGTGTACGAAACCTGCCGTATACTTCACACCGGCTGCGTCTGCAGCAGGGTCCGGACGGTCGAGTGCCAGGTGGAACTTGAAGTTCGGGAAGTCTTTCTCAATCTGCAGGAAGTCTTCCAGATAGAACACCTCGTTCAGTGCACGGGCACCGTAGAAGTAGTTCATCGTACGGTCAGTGATATGCAGCGTCTTGGTCAAGTGCATAATCTGGGCACGCAACGGAGCCATACCTGCACCACCACCGATCCACATCATTTCGTTCTTCGAATCCAGAATCGGGTGGAAGTCACCGTAAGGTCCACTCATGGTCACCTTGTCACCTGGCTTCAGCGTAAAGATGTAAGAAGAAGCGATACCCGGCATCACATCCATAAAGCCCGGTCCCTGATCCTTCGGTTTGAAAGGAGGAGTAGCGATACGTACAGTCAGCATGATGCGGTCACCCTCAGCCGGATAGTTGGCCATAGAATAAGCACGGATGGTCGGTTCGTCGTTGCGGCACTTCAGGCCGAGCAGACCGAATTTCTCCCATGCCGGAAGATATTCGTCACCGATCAGGCTCTTGTCGATGTCCTTATCATAATCCATCGAGAAGGTAGGAATCTTGATCTGGGCATACGAACCCGGCACAAAGTCCATGTGTTCGCCCGGAGGCAGAGCCACGATAAACTCTTTGATAAACGTAGCCACGTTCTTGTTCGAGATCACCTCGCACTCCCACTCTTTCACACCCAGGATAGACTCGTCGATCTTGATAGACATATCCTGTTTCACCTTCACCTGGCATCCGAGGCGCCAGTGATCGGCCTGTTCTTTACGAGAGAAGAAACCGGTTTCGGTAGGCAAAATCTCGCCACCGCCTTCGAGCACCTGGCAACGGCACTGTCCGCATGAACCCTTACCACCACAAGCCGATGAAAGGAACACATTGTTGGCAGACAACGTACCCAGCAGAGTACCACCCTGAGATGTTTTCAGTTGTTGCTCTCCATTCATCGTAATCGTAACCTCGCCCGAAGGAGAAAGATAGCTCTTCGCAACGAGCAGTATAATGACAAGCAGGATGATCACCACAAGGAAGACTCCGATACTTGCTAATATTAAAGACGTCATTGTTTTATTCTTTTTACTTTAGTTATAATTTCAATCCAGAGAAACACATAAAGGCCATAGCCATCAGTCCTACTGTGATAAACGTAATGCCCAGACCTTTCAGCGGAGCGGGAACATCAGAGTAAGCCATCTTTTCGCGGATAGCGGCCAGACCGACAATAGCCAGCAACCAGCCAATACCGGAACCGAGTGCGTATACTACAGCACTGCCCACGCCGGTAATAGCCTGCGGGTTCGACGGATCCATCGTGATTCTCTGCTGCATGAACAGTGAAGCACCCATGATGGCACAGTTAACGGCGATCAGCGGAAGGAAGATACCCAGTGAAGCGTAGAGCGAAGGGCTGAAGCGTTCCACCACCATTTCTACCAACTGCACGATACCGCAATAACGGCAATAAAGAGAATAAAACTCAGGAAGCTGAGTCAACACCTTCAATGATCGCATTGGCAGCCAGCACCTTAGTTTGAAGCAAGTAGTTGACCGGCAACGTAACCACCAATACGAAAGTTACGGCGATACCCAGTCCTACAGCAGTTTTCACATTCTTCGACACAGCCAGATATGAACACATACCCAGGAAGAAGGCGAATATCATGTTGTCCACAAAGATGGAGCGGACGAATAAACTTAATAATTGTTCCATAATTTTTCTTTTACTTTCTTAGGTTGTATTACTTTTCCTGGAGTTCTTTGCAGCGGCTGCGCTGATACCAGATGATACATGCACAGATGATCAGTGCCATCGGCGGCATCAACATCAAACCATTGTTGATGTAACCCATCTTATAGAATGACTCAGGGATAATACGGAAGTTGAGCAATGTGCCCGATCCGAGCAACTCGCGGAAGAAAGCCACGATGATCAGGATCTTGGCATATCCCAGACCATTACCTACACCGTCGAGGAATGACTCCCACGGACCGTTTGCCATGGCAAACGCTTCAAGGCGTCCCATCAGGATACAGTTTGTAATGATCAGACCTACGTATACCGAAAGCTGTACGCTTACATCGTATGCAAACGCTTTCAGCACCTCACTTACTATAGTTACCAATGCGGCTACTACCACCAACTGTACGATGATACGGATACGGTTAGGAATCGTCTTACGCAGCAAAGAGATAACGACGTTTGAGAAAGCCGTAATCACAGTTACCGAAAGACCCATCACGATAGCCGGTTCCAGTTTGGCCGTTACAGCCAGTGCCGAACAGATACCGAGCACCTGCACGGTTACCGGGTTATTCAATCCCAGCGGAGTAGCGAATACTTCTTTATTCTTTTTAGAAAATAATTGGCTCATATTCTATCGTTCCTCCTTAATTATTAGTTAAAAATTTATCGTACTGGCTCAGACATGCTTTGATCATGGCGTCCACACCTTTCGAAGTGATTGTACCACCCGAAATACCGTCAACCTGATAAGCAGGGTCTGTCACCTTACCGTTTTTCTCTACAGCCAGTGCAACCTGTCCGTCTTTCAATACCTTCTTGCCAGAGAATTCATTCTGGAAAGCAGCACCCGCGATCTCGGCACCCAAGCCCGGAGTTTCGCTGGCATGCGAGAAGTAAACACCGTAAACAGTGTCTTTATCGGCATTCAAAGCCACATATCCCCAGATAGCGCCCCAAAGACCGGCACCGTAAACCGGTACCACGTATTTGGTTTCTCCGTCTACCTCACATACGAAAACGTGCAAACGATTGTTTTCCTTCGCTTCTTTTTCGTAGCTGATAGAGAAACCATCCGTATTTTCTGTCAGAGTGCCATCCACATTCATCAGCATGTCACCCTTTACATATTTATTATATTCAGCATCGGCATCTTTCACATCTCTGATGTTCAGTGCAGACAAAATTTGCTTCTTGGTGTCCAACTCCTGGTTTTTATTCTGAATGTCTTTCAGAGAAGAGCTGACAAATGCAAGCAGGAATGCCACGATAACAACCATTACCGAAGCATAAATGATAGTATAAGAGTTACTATTTGTATTCATCTTTCTTGTTCGGTTTAATTGTTAGACTTAATGGCGCGTTTTTCACGCAGTTTGATGTTGCTCTGAACCACACAATAGTCGATCAGCGGAGCGAAGATGTTCATCAGCAGGATAGCGAGCATCATACCTTCGGGATAACCCGGGTTCAACACGCGGATGATGATGGCCATCGCACCGATCAGGAATCCGAAGATGTACTTACCGGTTTCCGTACGTGCGGATGTCACAGGGTCGGTAGCCATAAACACAGCACCGAAGCAGAAACCACCCAACACCAGGTGTTCGTACCAAGGCATGTGAGCCATGGCAGTGTCGGGACCCACAGTATTGAAGATCCATCCCATGAATGCACCGCCGACGAATACCGAAAGCATTGTTCTCCAGCTTGCGATACCTGTCCACAGCAGAATAACGGCACCAATCAGAATAGCAATCACACTGGTTTCACCGATAGAGCCCGGAATCAGACCGGTCACCATATCCCACGAAAAAGCCGGGAAGCCATTGGGATCGGTAGCAGTAGACGCCACACCCAGCGAAGTGGCCGCTGTCAGTCCGTCTACCGTGTTACCCAATCCGAAGATGCTGTCTTGTGCCACCCAAACGGCGTCACCCGACATCTTGGTAGGATAAGCGAAGAACAGGAATGCACGGGTCACAAGGGCAACGTTGAACACGTTCATACCTGTACCTCCGAACACTTCTTTCGCAAAAATAACAGCGAATGCAGTGGCTATGGCCAGAATCCACAACGGGCAGTCTACCGGTACAATCATCGGGATCAGGATACCCGAAACGAGGAATCCTTCCTGAATCTCTTCCTTCTTCCATTGTGCCACCACGAACTCAATGCCCAGACCCACTACATAAGATACGATAATCTTAGGCAGAATGGCCAGGAAACCGTAAATGAACATTTCGATGAAGCCACCCTGAGCTCCGGTGTGAGTGAAATGCTGGTAACCTACGTTGTACATACCGAACAGCAAAGCCGGTATCAACGAAATAACCACAATCGACATGATACGTTTGCTATCAATCGAGTCGTGGATGTGCGCTCCCGATTTCGAAGTGGTGTTGGGCACGAACAGGAAAGTTTCGAAGCCATCGAACACCGAACGAAACGCGTGGAGTTTGCCGCCCTCTTCAAAGTTCGGCTTTATCTTATCGAGATAATTTCTTAACGCTTTCATTAATTATGAATTATAAATTATGTGTTATGAATTACATCATTTCAGCACGAAGCATATCGAGTCCGGCACGAACGATGCGTTGCAATTCCAGTTTCGAAGAGTCGACAAATTCGCACAAAGCAAAGTCTTCGGGCGCCACTTCGTAGATACCCAGGGCTTCCATGCGGTCGATGTCCCCGGCAATGATTGCTTTGATCAGGAATTCAGGCAGAATGTCCATCGGGAATACTTTGTCGTATTCGCCGGACATAATCATGTGGCGTTCGCCTCCCTTGATACGGGCATCGAGCACATACTCCTTCTTATTCCCCATCAACCAGCTGAAATACGAGCGGTTGACGCTGAACTGATTGAAACGGGGCATGATCCATCCCAGCATTTCGTGGATGTCGTCACCTTCGGGAATCACTGTGAGCTGGCTGTCGAAAGCGCCCAGGAATCCGTTCGGCTTCACTTGTTTGCCTGTCAGCACATTGCCGCTGATGTAACGCAACTCTTTGTCCTTCGTCACGTTTCCGGCAAACACATGGGTCAGCAGTGCGCCGACTTTCAGTTTGCAATAAGCAGGTTTCACCACTTCAGATCCTGTAACGGCTACGGTACGGGTCAGGTCCACCCGTCCGGTATTGAACAGACGTCCGATGAAGATTACGGCTTCCGCGCCGATAGTCCACACCGTCTCACCTTTCACTACGGGAGCTACGTGATTGATTTGTACCCCTACATTTCCGGCAGGGTTCGGTCCGTCAAATACGGTTACTGTGACATTTTTAGCCTGTGTCAGGGCTGTCGATTTTTGTTTGATGCTGATACCCAGATACGTTTTGGCTATTTTAGCCAGGGCATCCAGTCCTGTCTGGAAATTAGCTTCTTCCCCTTTCAGAACGTATTCGAAATCGGGTGCCAGCGGGTTGCTGTCGAAAGCAGAGATGAAGATAGCCCGCGGAGCGACTGTCGGATCGGCAATCACGTCATACGGACGCTGTTTCATAAATGCAAACATACCAGCTTCCAAGAGTGCAGCTTTCACAGCCTCGCCATCGAGTTTGGATACGTCCTTCTTGCCGAATTCTTCGTAATCCTGCTCTGCGGCAGCCTCCACCACGATGTTCAGCACCTTACGGCGTGCACCGCGCTCCACGCTTGTTACAACGCCGCTAACGGGCGAAACAAATTTCACTTCAGGATGATTCTTGTCGATAAACAAGGGTCCCCCGGCCATCACATATTCCTGCTCTTTCACCACCACCTTCGGAGTCACTCCTGGGAAATCATCGGGTACGAGTGCGTAGAATCCCGGTTCTTTCACCGTTGAGAGCTCTTCAGCAGCTTTTCCTTTCAGGTTGATGTCAAGGCCTTTACGTAACTTTATTACATTTGCCATGTGATTATATAAAATAATGGTTTCATAATTTGCCCGCAAAAGTAATAAATAATAATGTGAATAAAGAGGAAAAATGAAAGGAATTACGGAAATTTCTCCGTAATTCACCCTTTGAACAAGCATCAATAGATAAAAAAGGCTAAAAAAACGAGGAAGGGTTTTGAACGATCGACGATGAACGGTTGTTGAACGATGGACCGTTAACGGTGATTAACTGTGAACTATTAACGGTGGTTAATTCTAAACGATCAGTGTTTGTGAACGAGGAACGATCAACAGGGACCGCTTTTAAACGAGGAACGGTTAACAATGGATAACGAAGGGATGCAGAGAGATGTAGCAGAAGAAGATGACGGAAGGAAGCAATCTCCGGCAGCACTGAGGGGTAATTTTTAAAAAAGGGTGTAGCCATACGGGGCTGAAGGTGTAGCCTTAACACAAAAAGGGTGTAGCCCTCCTTCCCGTATGGCTACACCCTTTCATTTCTATGTTACCGATTACCAGCCCATCCATCGACGGTCAATCCGTATTTATTTCCGACCGTTGATCGTTCGCCGTTCAACAACCGTTCATCGCCGATCGTTCAAAAGCGTTCACTGTTCCGGTGCAAACATCGGGTCCCAAGCAGGCAAACGGATTGGTTTCTGCTTCAGGATTTCCAACACCTTGGGAGTTGCGAATTTCTTCTCCACTACCAGGCGGAACATGTATTCATCAAACCATTCATCCGTCATAATCAGATGTCCCTGATAGCCGTTGGTTGCTCCCCAACTATTTTCTACCATCCATTTCACCGGTTTATTATCTTTGACATCTACCGCCATCAGAGTCATGGCATGGCTCGATCCACTGGCAAACGTCTGCACGCGTTGTTTTTATCCATCCCGAAGGTAGTTCCCATCAGCGATGCATAATCATAATTGTTCACGTCGAGCAATCCTCGCTCCGAGTTCAGGAATTTGCCCACATCGCACGAGAAATACATCATTGTGCTGTCCTTCAGTGATGCGATGGCCATCTCCTTGATTTCGTCAGCAGGCAGATTGACGTAGGTCCAGTTACGTCCGTCGTAGCGGTGGCGGTCAAAATCAATTTCGTAACATTTATAATATTCGCGGCTCGGATCATTCATCAGCATCACGTAGTTATCCAGCAGGTTCTTGTCACCATATTTTTTCCAGGAAAGACATCGGCGTATATTGTGCAGTCTCCACCGGATTTCCCTTCTCGTCCTTGCGTGTCCAGGTAAACTCGGTGGGAGGAACGCCCAGGTTGAGCACCAGCATACGGTATACGGTGCCCAGCATCTCCGTCTTGTCCTTCTCGAGCGCAGGCTGTTTGGCCCCCTTTGCGGCGCGGTCGCGCAGTTGCAGACCATACTCACGCAGTTTTTCGACAATCAGCCCTGCCATGCGCGATGTATTCTCACTGCTGTTCGTCTCGGGCATCACCTCTTTGGGTACCAGGCCATATTTAGAGACAATGTCAGCCACCCCGGTAAACGTGCCGCCATCACTCAGCGGATTGCGGAAGAGCCATTCCACCATTTTGTCATCCATCGGCTTTTCGCGGGTATCGATAACGCCCTGCAGGAAAAGATTGGCCTTCTCCAGCTGATCCCAGAAGAAGTTGTAGTTCTGCGAAAATTCAAAAGACCCCAGTCCATACCGGGCTATTGCTTTGGCACGCATCACGTTCAGCCCGGTGAACAGCCAGCAACGGCCCGACGACTTCTGATCTGTAATTCCTTTTGAGTCAACTTTGATGGAAAAGTGAGTATCCATCCCCTTCAGGTTGTCCTGATTCAGCGCCAGCTTGCGGATGTCATTGTTACCGATTGCATTGCGGATGGCTTTGTCGGTTGTCGTGCCTTGGTAGCTTTGTTTGATTTGGTTCAGCATTTCCGGACTGATACCTCCCTTGTCTTGCTGCGCGCATACGGTTAGGAATGCGGCACTTAGAGCAAAAACAGATAATATTCGTTTATTCATGTGGTAAAGTAATTTGGTTAATAAAGGAGTCTTCTCCTTTTTCTTTTGCAAAAATAGTATCCTTTTCCGGAACTTTTGTCACAGTATTTAGATTTATTATCTATTTGGATGAAAACTTATCCAAATAAAATAGTTTCCTTTGCACCAATATTCATACAAAGCAATGAAAAGATATATAATAGGTATATTGATGGCGATCATGCCTGCCGCATTCGTTGCGGCCCAAGACAAAGGCATTTCAACAGTAAAAGACGGACAGACAGCCGTCGGCAACACATTCAACACGGACACAGCCAAGCAAGACAGCACCCCTGCCCTTTCGAAACGTGAACTGCGGCGTCAGCGGGTAGCCCGGCGCAACCTTCATTACAACATTCTCGGAGGGCCCAGCTACACTCCCGACTTCGGCCTGCTGATTGGCGGAAGTGCTTTGATGACTTTTCGTATGAACCCGAGCGACACCACCCAGCAACGCTCCGTGGTACCTGTAGCCATCGCACTGATGTTCAACGGCGGACTCAATTTGTTCTCCAAGCCGCAACTATTCTTTAAAGGCGACCGCTTCCGCATCTTCGGACAGTTCAGTTACAAAAATACACAAGAAAACTTTTACGGCATCGGTTACAGCACCAATAAAGATTATGTGCGCAGCGACACCACCAGCCAGTACCGATACAGTGGATTACAGATCAACCCCTGGTTCCTGTTCCGCCTGGGTGAAAGCAATTTCTTTGCCGGCCCGCAGGTCGACCTCAACTATGATCACATGTACGATCCGGCCAAATACCTTGTTGACCAGCCCTCTTACAAAGCTGCCGGCGGCACGGACAAAGGCTATAAGAACTTCAGTTCCGGTGTCGGCTTCCTGCTGACTTACGACACACGCGACGTGCCCGCCAACGCCTATCGGGGCATGTACCTCGACTTCCGTGGCATGATGTACCAGAAGTTCCTGGGAAGCGACAATAATTTCTACCGCCTGGAGATAGACTACCGCCAATACAAGACTCTGCGCAAACGTGGCGTGCTTGCCTGGACGGCACAAACGAAAAACGTGTTTGGCGACGTCCCTCTCAACAAATACGCTCTCAGCGGTACTCCGTTCGATCTCCGAGGTTACTACATGGGCCAATATCGTGATAAGTCGTCACATGTCGTCATGGCGGAATATCGTCAGATGATCAATACGGACAAAGGCAATTGGGTGAAGCGCATGCTCGAACCATGTGGGGCTATGTGGCGTTGGGCGGGATGGCGGATTCATGGGCCCTAAC
>ENA-OQIF01000424-OQIF01000424.1-human-gut-metagenome-genome-assembly--contig:-NODE-424-length-16861-cov-5.195052_pt1 | contig 16861 bp, 16 predicted proteins | sample MGYA00242574_ERZ504738 | MGnify/ENA primary metagenome ERZ504738 (study PRJEB26092, sample SAMD00036437) | human gut metagenome | host: Homo sapiens | study: EMG produced TPA metagenomics assembly of...
CCGCTGTCCAGGCCAGCGACAGCTTGACAAGGTGCGTTGTCCAGAAGCCGCTGGCCTTTGCAGCAAGGCCCACCCTTTTGCGTCCTGTCGAGCCTCAGTCGTCCAGTAGGAAGTGGCCCGGCCTGCCAAAGCCTCTCCCTTTGGGAGAGGTGTCACCGAAGGTGACGGAGAGGGCAAGGATGCTGCCAAACAGCTCTTACACTGCGATAGTATCGCTCTGACAAAGAATCTGCTTATCGCCGCGCAGAAGCTCTTTTGTCCCGGGCTTGCCCTCTCAGTCTCACTTCGTTCGCCAGCTCTCCCAAAGGGAGAGCCCTTGGCACGTCGGTCAGGCTTTTACAGAACGGGGAAAGCTCAATTTTTTGCGCTCCCGACTTGCAAAAAAGCGGTCATCAGAGTAGAATAATAACATATGTATCGTAACATGGGCCTGTATACCCAAACGCGGATACATATACCGTAATTTGTCCGCATATCCACCCATCAACAGAGAGGAAACGTGGAGCATATGATCCTGAGCATGACCGGTTTTGGCCGGGGGACTGCTGTGCTGAATGGCCGCGAGATCACGGTCGAGCTGCGCAGCGTCAACTCCCGGTATTTCGAGTATTCGTCCCGCATCCCCCGCAGCTGCAGCTACATGGACAGCCGCCTGAAAAAGCAGCTCAACGAGCGGGTCACCCGCGGTAAGGTCGAGCTGAGCATGACCATCCAGAACGTGGAGGCCGCCGACGCAGAAGTGACCGTCAACATGGAGCTGGCCCGCAGCTACCAGAAGGCCCTGCGGAACCTTTCGGAGAAGCTCTGCATCAAGAACGACGTCACCGTCTCGACGCTGACCCGCTTCCCGGACGTGCTGGCCACCCGCCACGCCGACGTGGATGAGGAACAGCTCTGGGCCGACGTCTCCGCCGTGACGGCTCAGGCGCTGGACAACTTCATCGCCATGCGCGCCGCCGAGGGCGCTAAGATGAAGGCCGACGTGGAGAGCCGCCTGTGCTTCCTCGAGGAGCGGGTGGGCAGGGTGGAGACCCTGAGCGCAGGCCGCGTCGAAGCCTACACCGCCCGCCTCTACGAGAAGCTCAAGACCATCCTCGAGGACCGCAGCATCGACGACGCCCGCGTCCTGACGGAGGCCGCCATCTTCGGCGACAAGACCGCCGTGGACGAGGAGACCGTCCGTCTGCGCAGCCACATCGCCCAGTACCGCTCCATTCTGGAGCTGGACGAGCCGGTGGGCCGCAAGCTGGACTTCCTGACCCAGGAGCTGAACCGTGAGACCAACACCATCGGCTCCAAGTGTCAGGACCTGGACATCACCCGCACGGTGGTGGACATGAAGGCGGAGATCGAGAAGATCCGCGAACAGATCCAGAACCTCGAATAAAAACAGTACGGAGGAGTTCAGATGAAGCTCATCAACATCGGCTTTGGCAATCTGGTCAGCGCAGGGCGGGTGGTGGCCGTCGTCAGCCCCGACTCTGCGCCGGTCAAGCGTCTGGTGAAGGAGGCGCGGGAGCGGGGGATGCTCATTGATGCGTCCTATGGCCGCAGCACCCGGGCCGTGCTTATCATGGACTCCGACCATGTAGTCCTTTCGGCCCTGACGCCTGAGACGGTGGCAAGCCGCGCTGCGGGCCAGCCGGAAGGAAAACCGACAGAGGAGCAGTAAAAAAATGGAAAACGAAAAGTACCTGTTTGTCGTCTCCGGTGCCGCCGGTACCGGCAAGGATAGTGTGGTCAAGGCTCTGCGCGAGGCCCACCCCGAGATCGAAAAGACCGTCTCCGCCACCACCCGCGCACCCCGCCCCGGGGAGCAGGAGGGGGTGGACTACTACTACCGCACCCGGGAGCAGTTCCGGCACCTCATCGACACCGATCAGGTGGTGGAGCACAACTTCTACAACGGCAACTACTACGGCACCCTCCGCGAAGAGGTGGATAAGCGCCTCGAGGCGGGCAAGCTGGTGGTGCTGGTCATCGACGTCCACGGCGCGGCCAATATCCGCCGGATGTTCCCGGGGGCTACCACCATCTTCCTGCTGCCGCCCTCCGTGGAGGAGCTGGAACGCCGCCTCCGGGGCCGCGGCACCGAGACGGAAGCCAGCATCCTCGAGCGCCTCGACACCGCAAAGAAGGAGCTGGCCGAGCAGGAGAAGTTCACCCTCACCCTCGTGAACGACGAGGTGGACGCCTGCGCCGAGAAGCTCTACGGCATCATCCGCCAGCGGGCCGGCCTCGACAGATAACAAGGAGCCGCGAATGCCAAAAACGGTAGGCGTTGCCGTGAGCAACGCGACCTTCCACTTCGACAAACTCTATACCTACGCCGTCATGCCCGACCAGCAGGAGGCCGTCCGCCTCGGCAGCATGGTGCTGGTGCCCTTCGGGCGGGGGAGCAAGGCCCGGATGGGCGTGGTGCTGGCCTGCGACGAAGAGCCGGAGCACGCAAAGCTCAAGTACCTCTTCGACGTGGCCCCGGCCTCGGCCTGCCTGACGCCGGAGCTGCTGCGGCTGGTGCATTTCCTCAAGGAGCGCACCTTCTGCACCTACTACGAGGCCGTCAAGGCAGTCATCCCCTATGGGGCGCAGTATAAGCCCGCCCTCGCGGCGGACGGCGTGACGCCGGTGCTCCAAAAGCAGCTCACCCGCCACACCGAGAACAGCTATAAGCTGGTGGGGTCTTTGCAGCAAAAGCCCAGGCCCACGGCCAAGCAGCTGGCGGCAGTGGCCCTGCTGAGCGGGGGAGAGCGCACCCAGAACGAGATGGAGGCCCACGGCATCACCAAAGCCGTGCTGGACAACCTCTGCGCCAAGGGCGTCGTCGAATGCAGCAAGGGTGAACAAATCCATCGACCTGTATTCGTCTATCCCGCTGAAAAACGAGCCCATCACCCTGACGGCCCAGCAGCAGGCGGCCTATGACGCCCTGCTGCCCGGCCTCGAAGACACCGCCCCCCACTCGGCGCTGCTCTACGGCGTCACCGGCAGCGGCAAGACGCTGGTGTTCTTAAAGCTCATCGAGCGGTGTCTGGCGCTGGGCCGCCGCGCCCTCGTGCTGGTGCCGGAGATCAGCCTGACGCCGCAGATGATCCTCCGCCTCAAGAGCCGGTTCGGGCGGCGGGTGGCCGTCCAGCACTCGGCCCTCAATCACACCGAGCGTCTGCTCCAATGGCAGATGATACAGGACGGCGGCGCCGACATCGTGGTGGGGACCCGGAGCGCCGTCTTCGCCCCGCTGGAAAACATCGGCCTCGTCATCATCGACGAGGAGCAGGAGCACACCTACCGCTCCGAGTCCGCGCCCCGGTATGCCGCCCAGGAGGTGGCCCGGCAGCGGGCGGCGGAGAACGGCTCCCTGCTCCTTCTGGCCAGCGCCACCCCCAGCACCGAGAGCTTTTACGCCGCCCAGAATGGCCGCACCCAGCTCGTCCGGCTCACCCAGCGCTACGGCGGCAACCCGCTGCCCAGCGTCCAGATCGTGGATATGCGGGCAGAGCTGGCCTCGGGCAACCCGAGGGAGATCAGCCTTGCCATGGAGGACGCCATCCGGCGCAACCTCGACGCGGGCAGGCAGACCATCCTGCTGCTCAACCGCCGCGGCTACCAGACCATGGCCCAGTGCGACGACTGCCGCGAGGTGCTGAAATGCCCCAAGTGCAGCGTCCCCATGGTCTACCACAAGGCGGGCCATAAGCTGCTCTGCCACTACTGCGGCACCCAGCTCGACCCGCCCCCAAGACCTGCCCCGCCTGCGGCGGCAGGCTGCTCTACCGGGGCTTCGGCACCCAGAAGGCCGAGGAGGAGCTGGCTGAGCTTTTCCCGGAGGCAAGAGTGCTGCGGATGGACCAGGACTCCACCGCCGCCAAGGACGCCCACGAAAAGCTGCTGGCGAGGTTCGCCCGGCATGAGTACGACATCATGGTGGGGACCCAGATGGTGGCCAAGGGCCTCGATTTCGAGGACGTGACCCTCGTGGGCGTCCTCGGCATCGACTCGCTGCTCTTTGCGCAGGGGTTTCGGGCCTACGAGACGGTGTTCAGCCTCATCACTCAGGTGGTGGGGCGCTCCGGCCGGGCGAAAGCCCCGGGCTTCGCCATCATCCAGACCACCGACCCCGACAACCCCGTCCTCAACCTCGCCGCCGCCCAGGACTACGACGCCTTCTTCGAGCAGGAGATCGCCTACCGCAGGCTGGGCCTCTACCCGCCCTTCTGCGGGCTCTGCGTCGTGGGCTTCTCCGGCCCGAAGGAAGTTGAGGTGGCCCGGGCCGCCGCCCGGTTCTCGGCCCTCTTAGGCCGTCAGGCCGCGCAGCAGCCCGACCTGCCCCTCCGGGTGCTTGGCCCCACCCCCGGCAACATCGAAAAGATCAACGAGAACTACCGCTACAAGCTCACCATCAAGTGCCGCGCCGACAAACGCTTCCGCGACCTTGTCCGCCAGACCCTCGGCCTCTACGAGCAGGAAAAGCTGCCCAGCAAGGCCACCGTGGTGGTGGATATGCATTCTGACGGTGATATTTGATAAGATCATTTGGAGGTATACTTCATGGCTATCCGCAACATTGTAAAAGAGGGCGACCCCATCCTGAACAAGGTCTGCCGCCCCGTGACCAGCTTCGACGACCGTCTGGCTACCCTGCTGGACGATATGCGCGAGACGATGATCGCCGCCGACGGCGTGGGTCTCGCCGGCCCCCAGGTGGGGATGCTGCGCCGCGTCTTCGTGGTGTGGGACACCACCGACGCCCCGGAGGAGATCCCCGAAAACTACGAGTACAAGTTCATCGACTTCGTCAACCCGGAGATCCTCGCCGTGTCTGAGGACGAGGAGACCGCCTACGAGGGCTGCCTGTCCTTCCCGGGCCACAACGGCGCCGTGACCCGCCCCGTGGCCGTCAAGGTCCGCGCACAGGACCGGAACGGCGAGTGGTTCGAGCTGGAAGCCGAGGGCCTGCTGGCCCGCTGCATCCAGCACGAGAACGACCATCTGGACGGCATCACCATCATGGAGTCCAGCGAGTTCTTCTATGAGGACACCGAGGAGGGCCGCGCCGCTGCCGCCAAGAAGAAGGAGAACGACTGATGCGCATTCTGTTCATGGGGACGCCGGATATTGCGGCGGACTGCCTGAAGGCCCTGTATGAGGCGGGCCACGACATCTGCGGGGTCTACACCCGGCGCGACAAGCCCGTGGGCCGCAAGCAGGTGCTCACCGCACCCCCGGTGAAGGAGGTGGCGCTGGCCCACGGCACCCCGTCTTTCAGCCCCGCACCCTGCGGGACGGCGGCGAGGATGAGAACATCCGGGCGCTGGCTCCTGAGCTCATCGTGGTGGTGGCCTACGGCTGCATCCTGCCCAGATCGGTGCTGGAAGCGCCGAAATACGGCTGCATCAACCTCCACGTCTCCCTGCTGCCGAAATACCGGGGCAGCGCCCCCGTGCAGTGGGCGGTGCTGAACGGCGACGCCGAGACGGGCGTCTCCATCATGCAGATGGACGAGGGCCTCGACACCGGCGACGTGCTGGCCTGCGAGAAGATCGCCATCGACCCCGAGGAGACCAGCGGCCAACTGTTCGACCGGGTCACTGCCGTGGGCGCACGGGTGCTCTGTGAGACCCTGCCTGCCATCGCAGCCGGGACGCTCAGGGCAGAGCCTCAGGCCCGCGAGAACGCCTCCACCGCCCCCATGCTGAGCAAGGAGATGGCCCAGTTCCAGCTGACCGACAGCGCCGACCACATCCACAACTGGGTGCGGGGCATGAACCCGTGGCCCGGGGCATGGTTCGTGACGGCGGGCGGCAGGAAGGTCAAGGTGATGGAGTGCCGCGTCGCGGAAAGCCACGGCGAAGCCGCTGGCACTGTCCTCACCACCAGGCCCCTGACCGTGGCCTGCGGTGAGGGCGCTGTCCAGCTTTTGCACGTCGTGCCGGAGGGCAAGAAGCCCATGGACGGCACCTCCTTCGCCGCCGGTCTCCGCCTCAGGGCGGGGGACAGCCTGTGAGCGGCCCGAACCCCCGCGGGGCGGCGGTGGCGGCGCTGGTGCGGCAGGAGCAGGACGGCTTTTCCAACCTCATCCTCGACGCAGAGCTGCGCCGCCAGAAGCTGGAGGGCCGCGAGAAAGCATTTGCCAGCGCGATATTTTACACCGTGCTGGAGCATCAGGGGACGCTGGACTATATCCTGAGCCAGTTTTTGCCCAAAGGGCTTGCCAGGCTCGACCCGCAGGTGCGGGAAATTCTCCGCGCCGCGCTGGCGCAAGCCCGCTATATGCAGGTGCCTGCCTCGGCGGCGGTCAATGAGGCCGTCAAGCTGACCCGCACCTTCAAAAAAGCCAGCGCCTCCGGCCTCGTGAACGCCGTGCTGCGCCGGGCCATCGGCTATGACCTCGGCTCTGCCGTCTTTGCCGACGAGGTGGAGCGGCTGATGGTGCTGGGCTCGGCGGGCCGGGACGTGGCAGCCTTCCTCCACCAACACTACCCCGACGAGGCGCTGGACATCCTGACCCACACCGCCGACGGCGGTCTGACCAGCCTCCGGGCCAACCCCCTGAAAGGGACGCCGGAAGCCCTCTGCGAAAAGCTGCTGGCCTCGGGCGCGAAGACCGCCGCCCCGGGCCTCGTGCCGGGCAGCGTCTTAGCCCGCTTCGAGGGCAGCCCGGCGGAGAGCGGGCTTTTCCGGGACGGATATTTCCACGTGGAGGGGCAGGCCAGCCAGCTTGCCGCCCTCTGCGTGGAGGCAAAGCCCGGCGATACCGTCCTCGACCTCTGCGCCGCCCCCGGCGGCAAGAGCCTGCTCCTCATCGAGGAGATGGGGGACGAAGGGCGGCTGGTGAGCTGCGACGTCAGCGAGAACCGCGTCCAGCTCATCCGCAAGGCCGTGGAGCGGATGGGATTCCGGAACGTGGAGCCCCGGGTCTCCGACGGCACAAAGGCAGATAACCACCTGCCCATGGCGGACGCCATCCTGGTAGACGCCCCCTGCAGCGGCCTCGGCATCCTCGCCAAGAAGCCGGACATCCGCTATAAGACCCTCGAAAAAGCGCGTCACGATGAATTATTGGCCACCCAGTCGGCCATTCTGGATACAGCCGCCGCCCACCTGAAAGAGGGCGGGCGTCTGGTCTACTCCACCTGCACCATCGACCCTGCCGAGAACGAAGAGCAGGTGCGGGCCTTCGTGGGCCGACACCCGGAGCTCCGGGTGGTGACGCCGGACGTCCGCTTCCCGGCCGGGATGAGGGTGGGGGACTGGGGTGCGCTTTCCGTCCCCACCCGCACCGGCATGGACGGCTTTTTCCTCTGCGCGATGCAGAAACGTGATTCCTGACAAAAGGAGATTTTCATGGAGACGAAACGCTGTATATCCTCCCTGACGCTGGAACAGCTGACAGCGGAGCTGAAAGCGATGGGCCAGCCCGGCTTCCGGGCAAAGCAACTCTTCCACTGGGTCCACCAGAAGCTCGTGACCGACTTTTCGGCCATGACCGACCAGCCCAAAGCCCTGCTGGCAAAGCTCGAGGAGGCATTTTACATCGCCGCGCCCATCATCGAGCGGCGGCAGGAGGCCAAGGACGGCACCGTGAAGTACCTGCTGCGGATGGCCGACGGCAACTGCATCGAGACCGTCGTCATGCGCTACCACTACGGCAACACGGTCTGCGTGTCCACCCAGGTGGGCTGCCGGATGGGCTGCCGCTTCTGCGCCTCGACCCAGGCGGGCCGGGTGCGCAACCTGGAGGCGGGGGAGATATGCTCCGAGATTTACACCGCCCAGAAGGACATCGGGGAGCGCATCTCCCACATCGTGCTGATGGGCATCGGGGAGCCGCTGGATAATTTCGACGAAGTCATGCGCTTTCTCGAGAACATCTCGTCCCCCGAGGGGGTGAACATCGGGATGCGGAACATCAGCCTCTCCACCTGCGGCCTCGTGCCGAAGCTCGACCAGCTGGCCGAGAAGAAGCTCCAGCTCACCCTCTCCGTCTCTCTCCACGCCCCCAACAACGACATCCGCAGCGGCATGATGCCGGTGAACGACGCCTACCCCGTGGAGGTGCTGATGCAGGCTGTGCGCCGGTATCAGGAGACGACGGGCCGGAGAGTGAGCTTCGAGTACTCCATGGTGCGGGGGGTCAACGACTCCGACGCCTGCGCCAGACAGCTGGCCGACCTCATCCGGGGGATGGGCGCTCACGTCAACCTCATCCCCATCAACCCGGTGGACGGCAGCCCTTATTCGGCCACCGACGCCGCCAACGTCCGGCGCTTCCAGCAGAAGCTGGAAAGCCTCGGCGTCAACGCCACCGTCCGCCGCCGTCTGGGCAGCGAGATCAGCGCTGCGTGCGGCCAGCTCCGCCGCGACGAGATGAACGGCAAAGCTTGAGAAGGAGAATCCTATGAAACTTGCAGGAAAAACAGACGTCGGCAGCGTCCGCCCCGAGAATCAGGACGACTACCGGGCAGGGGAGCTGAACAGCGACGCGGCCTGGGGCCTCGTGTGCGACGGCATGGGCGGTGCGCGGGGAGGCCGTGAGGCTTCCGTGAGCGCCTGCGACGTCATCGAGCACATCTTCCACGAGCAGTACGCCCAGTGCCTGCCCGGCGACGAGGAAAGGTTTTTGAAGCGGGCGCTCATCAACGCCAACCGCTTCGTCTTCCAGAAGGCCTCCCGGGAGGAGGAGCTGGCGGGCATGGGCACCACGGCGGTCTGCGCCCTCGTGCGGGGCGGCAGCGCCTTTATCTGCCACGCAGGCGACTCCCGGGCCTACCTCGTCCGGGGCGGCAGGCTCACCCAGCTCACCCACGACCACTCCTATGTGCAGGAGCTGGTGGACTGCGGCACCATCACCGCCGAGGAAGCCGAGCATCATCCCCAGAAGAACATCATCACCCGGGCGCTGGGCGTGGACTACCGCCTCGACCCCGAGTTCACCAGCGTGCCGGTGCAGAGGGGCGATATGCTCCTGCTCTGCACCGACGGCCTCACCAACGTCCTGCCCAAGGAAAAAATCGAGGAAATTTTCACCAAGGGCGGGTTCTACGACATCCCCGACCGGCTGGTGGACGCCGCCAACGCGGGCGGCGGCCCCGACAACATCACCGCGCTGCTGCTGGGCGTGGAGCCGCTGGAGGTGAAGCATGGATAATCTCATCGGCAAGACGCTGGACGGGCTCTACACCATTCAGGAGCTCATCGGCGCAGGCGGCATGGCCAACGTCTACAAGGCCGTGGTCTCTGCCCCCGGCGGGCCTGTGCCGGAAGGCACGGTGGTGGCCGTCAAGGTGCTGCGTCAGGAGCTGATGCATGACGCCGACCTCGTCCGCCGCTTCAAGAACGAGTCCAAGGCCATCTCCCTGCTCAACCACCCCAACATCGTCAAGGTCTACGACGTCTCTGTCGGCGAAAGCTTACAGTATATCGTGATGGAGTGCGTGGAGGGGATGACCCTCCGGGAGTATCTCAACGAGCGGGGCGGCAAGATCACCAGCCGGGAGACCGTCCACTTCATCGCCCAGATCCTCCGCGCCCTCGACCACGCCCACCGCAACGGCGTCGTCCACCGGGACATCAAGCCCCAGAACATCATGCTGCTGGACAACGGCCAGCTGCGGATGATGGACTTTGGCATCGCCCGCATCTCCCGGGCCGAGAACCAGATACAGAACGGCAAAAAGACCATGGGCAGCGTCCACTACATCAGCCCCGAACAGGCGAAGGGGGAGGAGACCGACCCCAAGAGCGACATCTACTCCGTGGGCGTCATGATGTACGAGATGCTCTCGGGCAGGCTGCCCTTCGACGCCGACGACATGGTGGAGGTGGCCCGCAAGCAGATACGGGATACCCCGAAGCCGCTGGCCGAGCTTGCCCCGGAGGTGCCGACGGGCCTCGTGCAAATTACGGAACGCGCCATGGCGAAGCTGCCGGTCAACCGGTATTCCAGCGCCGCAGAGATGCTGGAGGCGCTGGACGCCTATGTGCAGGACCCCTCCGTCACGTTCCAGTATCAATATGTAAAGGAAGAACCTGAAAAGGTGGTGAATGAACCCATGCCGCAGAAACGCAGCATCCGCAGACCCCCGGAGAAACCGGCGGCAAATCCCGCCCGCCCAAGGCTAAGACGAAAAAGAAGAAGCGCAGCGGCTTTATGCCGGTGCTGCTGGGCATCACGACGGCCTTTGCGCTGGCCTGTGCGGCCCTGTGCTGGACCATCCTGAACGATTCCAGCAACATCATGACCGACCGCGACGACATCGTGCTGGGCGATTTCAGCGGCATGACACAGGACGAGGTGAAGGCCTCTGAGCAGGTGGCCTCCGGTCAGGTGGTCGTCAACTGGGAAGAGGAGTACAGCAACGACTACGCCGCAGGCTATGTCTACAAGCAGTCGCCGGTGGCGGGCCGCACCGTCCGCGAGGGCCAGAGCGTGACCCTCACCGTCAGCCTCGGCATCCACTACGTCACCGTCCCCGACCTGACCAACTATGTGCAGGCCGACGGCGAACAGCAGCTGAAGGACCTGGGGGTGTCGGTGCTGGTCACCCAGGCCGTGGATGAGTCGGTGGCCGCGGGCTCCATCATCCGCACCGACCCCGCCGCAGGCAGTCAGGTGGCCGCAGGCACCACGGTGGTGATCTACGTCAGCCGCCCGCAGGTGGCCACCACCACCAAGGTCCCCAGCCTCATCGGCATGAGCGTGGACGACGCCCGCACCCTGCTGGTGCAGCGGAAGCTGGGTCTGGGCAGCCAGACCGAGCAGTACAGCGACCAGCCCGTGGGCAGCATCATCAGCCAGAACCCCGGCGAGGGCGCATCGGCCAAGCTGAACACCCGGGTCAGCGTCGTGGTCAGCGCAGGCCCCGAGCCTGCACCGGAGCCCGAAGCACCCAGCGAGAGCACCGGAAGCAGCGACGGCTCCGGCGGCTGGCTGGGCGGCCTCTTCGGGGGCAGCAGCTCTTCCAGCGAGAGCACCGGCGCCAGCTCGTCTTCGTCCACCGGCGGCGGGCTCAGCGACTGGTGGACGTCCTGGCTGGGCTGAAGGAGTAGATATGACAGGTTATATCACAAAAGGCATCGGCGGATTTTATTACGTTAAGACGTCGGAAGGCATCGTGGAGTGCAAGCCCCGGGGCATCTTCCGCAAGCAGAAGATCACCCCCGTGGCGGGGGACGTGGTGACGCTGGAGACCGAGAAGGGCGGGGCGGTCATCGCGGACATCGCGCCCCGGCGGAACATCTTCGTCCGCCCGCCCATGGCGAACCTCGATGTGCTGTTCCTCGTGGCAAGCACCACCCAGCCCACCCCCAGCACCCTCGTGCTGGATAAGCTCTCGGCCATCGCGGTGGACAAGGGCGTCCAGCCCGTCATCGTCTGCACCAAAGGCGACCTGGCCGAGGCGGAGTTTCTGCGCAGCGCCTACGAAAAATCGACCCTGCCCTTCATCCGCATCGACTACGCCACCGGCGAGGGTCTGGACGACATCAGGCACTGGATCAATGGCCGTCTCTGCGCCTTCTGCGGCAACTCCGGCGTGGGCAAATCCACCCTGCTGAACGCGCTTTTGCCCGACGTGGAGCGTCAGACCGCCGCCATCAGCCAGAAGCTGGGCCGTGGCCGTCACACCACCCGGGAGGTGACCATCTTTGAAGCCTTCGGGGGCCGCATCGCCGACACCCCGGGCTTCGCCAGCCTCGAGGCCAGCCGGGCGGGCTTCATCCCGAAGGAGGCTCTGGAACACGCCTTCCCGGAGTTCGGGCCTTACCTCGGTGCGTGCCAGTTCACCGGCTGCTCCCACCGCTCCGAGAAGGGCTGCGCCGTCCGCGCCGCCCTCGCGGAGGGCAAGCTCTCCCAGACCCGCTACGACAGCTACTGCGCCATGTATGATGAGGTCAAGGATGTGAAGGAGTGGCAGAGGCCGAAGGGGATGTGAGGAAAGGCTTGCCCGTGAGCCAAAGCCTCTCCCTTTGGGAGAGGTGTCACCGAAGGTGACGGAGAGGGCAAGCCCGGCAGGAAAGAGCCGCTGCGCAGCGATAAGCAGTTGTTTTGTCAGAGCGATATTATCGCTGTGTCAGAGCTGTTTGGCAGCGTCCTTGCCCTCTCAGTCTCGCATCCGCTCGCCAGCTCCCCCAAAGGGGGAGCCATTGGCATGTCGGTCAGGTCTATGCTGGACGAGCAAAGCACGATGTCTCGGGAACAGGAGTGCTCCGCTGTCTAGGCCAGCGACAGCTTGACAAGGTGCGCTGTCCAGAAGCTGCTGCCCTCTGTAGCAAGGCCCGCCCTTTTGCGCCATATCGGGCCTCAGGCGTCCAGTAGGAAGTGGCCCGGCCTGCCAAGGCCTCTCCCTCTGGGAGCAACGGCGACGACCGCCGCCAGTGGCGGAAACAGGGAGGAGCTGTTGGGGCCGCGGCCAGCAGGATGCAAGCGATAGCGAAGCAGACGCTGGGAGCCGCAACCCGGGCAGTGTCACCGAAGGTGACGGAGAGGGCGCCTTCCGGGCCAGCGCTCTAAAAAATGCCCAAGAAAGAAGGAATCCCATGTCCCGCTGTGTTATCATTTCCGCCTGCCCGGTCAGCGCCTCGCTGGCGTCGGCCCTGCGGCCCGGCGATACCATCATTGCCTGCGACGCGGGCTACCGCAACTGCGGGCCGCTGGGCTGCCGCCCCAACATCATCGTGGGCGACTTCGACACCGCGCCCTGCCCGGCGCAGGAGGGCGGCGACACCATCATCCTGCCCCACGTCAAGGACGACACCGACACCGAGTACGCGGCAAAGCTGGCCTCCGAGAAGGGCTTCGACGAGGCGCTGCTGCTGGGTGTACTGGGCGGCAGACGCCTCGAGCATACGCTGGCCAACCTCTGCACCGGCCTCGGCCTCGAACAGCGGGGCGTCCGGGCCACCCTTCTGGACGAGCGCAGCCGCATCACCTTCGTGATGCCCGGCGAGACCCGCCGCTACCCTAGGAATGAGTATTTCTACCTCTCGGTCTTCCCGATGGAGGGCAGGGCAGAGGGGGTCTCGGAGCGGGGCTCCTTCTACGAGCTGACCGACGCCACCCTCACCGCTGGCTACCCCCTCGGCGTCAGCAACGAGTATGCCGAGGGCTCCGACTGCATCACCATCTCCACCCAAAAGGGCGCGCTGGTGGTGGTGGAGACGGTGCCGGACGGGCCGATCCTGAGCTGAACCGGAACATTCCGGGCGCAGACCGCCTATAATGGCGTATCAAGCGACGAAAGGTGGTCGGCTCTATGCAGGTGGTCGTTCTCAAAAGCCCCAAGTGCCTGAGAGGCTTGCTCCGGAGGCTGTTCGGCATAAAAAAGGAGAGAGAAGAGTGAAGTGTGATTTCAATCAGGCGGATGCCATGCAGGCCGCAGCAGATGACGATGTGCTGGCCTCTTCGCGGAAGCTGATGGAGCGCAACAAGCACGTATATGAGGAACTTGCAAAATGAAAGCAGCAGGCTTGTAAACTTTCTGTGCAACGCTTGACTTTTGCGGGGAATGGCATATACTAAAGATGGAATTGTGAGGATATTCCATTCGGTACACCAAAAAGAAAAGCCCCCAAGGAGTTGCGACCTCCCCGGGGGCTTTCCGTTTAGTCGGGCTTGCGGTCCTTGTCGAATCTGTCAAGCCACTTGCAGATGTAATGCGACATTACATCTGCTACGACAGACTCCAAAATCGTGAGGATATGAATCATCAGGTACACCTCCCTTCCCAAGTAAGATGGGCGGGATGAACCGCAAAACAAGTATAGCATAAACTTCGACAAAAAGATACAATAAATACAAAGAGAAGAGTGACTGTAAACTTTCTGTGCAACGCTTGACTTTTGTGGGGAATGGCATATAATAAAAGTAGCAAAAGAAAAAGCAAATACGCCATCGGCGCACCCAAAGGAAAGACCCCCTCCCGGAGCTGCAATCTCCGAAAGGGGGTCCTTTTTAGTGCTTACGGCCCTTCAGCCATCCGTCAAGCCACTTGCAGATGTAGTAGGACGCTACATTCGCTGCGACGGACAGAACAAAAGAAAAAATATACGCCATAAGGCGACACCCCCCTTCTCCCATCCTTGGTAGATTGGGCGGGACGAGCCGCAGGACTATTATATCATATAATTCGCCAAAAAGATACAGGAAACACTGCCACGAGCCGGACTTTCCCACAGAGGAAAGGCTCTGTCTTAGTACAACCTCTCAGTCTCACTCCGTTCGACAGCTCCCCTAGTAGGGGAGCCTCTGGCGAAACCGTTCACTTTGCGGGGACTGCCAAAGCCTCTCCCTTTGGGGAGAGGTGTCACCGAAGGTGACGGAGAGGGCGAAGCCCGGCACGAAAGAGCATCTGCACTAGCGATAAGCATTAGGTACTTTTTGATAGAGTCATCTTATCGCTGGTGTTTTTGTTTTGTCTCAGCATCCTTGCCCTCTCAGGCGCTCCGCGCCAGCTCCCCCAAAGGGGGAGCCACTGGCGTGTCGGTCAGGCTTCCACTGGACGAGCAAAGCACGATGTCCCGGAAACGGTAGTGCTCCGCTGTCTAGGCCAGCGACAGCTTGACAAGGAGCGCTTGTCCAGAAGCTGCTGCCCTCTGTAGCAAGGCCCGCCCTTTTGCGCCCTGTCGGACCTCAGGCGTCCAGTAGGAAGTGGCCCGGCCTGCCAAGGGCTCTCCCTTTGGGGGAGCTGTCACCGAAGGTGACTGAGAGGGCGCGGACGGCTCGAAGTATCGCTTCCTGCTTTCCATCTGCCATAATTAAAATTTTTACCCCTTCGGAGCAGCCGCCCCGAGGGGGTTTTCTCTTTTTCTGCGCCAAAATACGCAGAAAGCTTACGTTGACTGCACAACCTTTCGTGGTTATAATGAAAGCAACAAAACAACCCATGAAAGGAGCTTTTATGCAGAAAAAGATGACCGACCGCACCCCGGGCAGCTACGACGACTTCGTGGCCTACCTCGGCACGGTGCGCACCGAAGAGGAGCTGTTCTCCCGGCTGACCTACTGGTTCGCCGGGCAGAACCGCCCCGAGGACGTCCTCAGCCGCTCCGAGCTGGTGGAGGCGAGGGCGAAGGAGCTGGGCTTCTGGCAGGGCCTGACCTTCCGGATGGAGCGCTGGCTGACCGACGGCAAGAGCGAGCTGGAAGCGGTGGGCCGGGAGGAGTTCCAGAGCCGCATCGCCGAGGACTACGCCGCCTACCGGGAAAAGGCCGACGCGGCCCGGGCGCGCTTCCGGGACCGCCGCCGCGCCGCGCCCTTCAGCTTCACCCCCGACTGCCTCGAGAACGTCCCCATCCAGAACGTGAGCTGGCTGGTGGAGGGGCTGCTGCCCATGGGGGAGGTGTCGCTTCTGGGTGCCGACGGCGGCACCGGCAAGGGCATCTGGCAGGCCCAGCTCATTGCGTATGTCACGGCGGGCCGGACCTCCGGCTTCTTCCCCCAGCCGCCGGAGAAGACCGGCAGCGTCCTCATCTTTTCCGGCGAGGACGACCCCGGCAAGGTGCTCAAAGCCCGCCTGACGGCGGCAGGGGCCGATATGAGCCGGGTGATGGTGGTCACCAGCGACGCCTACTTTGCCCGCACCGGCAGCCCGCTCTGCATCCCGGACACCAGCTTTGCAAAGTACGTGGGGAAGGCCGCGCCCGCCCTCGTCATCATCGACCCGCTGCAGAGCTTTCTGCCCGCAGGGGTGGAGATGGCCAGCCGCAACCAGATGCGCGGCGCCCTGCTGCCCCTCAAAGCCCTCTGCGCCAGGCACGGCTGCGCGGCCCTCATCTCGATGCACACCAACAAGCGCGCCAACGTCTCGGGCCGCGCCCGTCTGGCCGACAGCTCCGACATCTGGGACATCGCCCGCAGCGTCCTCATGATGGGCCGCGACAAGAACAGCGAAAAGCTCTACCTCAGCCACGAGAAGAGCAGCTACTCCGCCCCGGCCCGGACGGCCCTGCTCCACATCGAGCAGGCGCAGGTGGAGGGCGTGAAGACAGCCGTGGCCGTCTTTGACAGCCGCACCGACAAGAAGGACGCCGACTTCGTGGAGGAGCGCCGCGTCCGCACCGCCCAGACCAAGGAGGATACCGCGCAGGCCATCCTCAACGTGCTGGCCGAGAGCAAGCTGGGGAGTATGCCGAATACCCAGCTGAGGGCAGAGGTGATGAAGGAGATGGGGTGCAGCGAGAAAACCTATGAGCGAGCCTATGTAACGCTTACCAAGTCAGGCGAAGTCGTGAAGAAGAACCTTCGCCAGCAAGATGGACGTAACCAATGGTATTCGTTCCTTCACTGTAGTAGAACAAGTGGCGAAGTTCTATAAAATAGACGATATATAGTTTAATATTGATTGTTCGCCAACTTGGCGAAGTTCCCCTGATTGGCGAAGTTCGAACTTCGCCAGCTGACCCGAAGTTCGCCACCCTGACGAAGTTTGATTTGCGGCGATGATACGCTGATAATTTGAAACTTCGCCAGATACCCCGCCCCTCTCGGAGCAGCCATCTCCGAAAGGGGGTTTTTGCGCCTTGCGGCCTGCCAAAGCCTCTCCCTTTGGGAGAGGTGTCTGCGTAGCAGACGGAGAGGGCAAGCCCGGCACGAAAGAGTCGCTGCGCAGCGATGGGCAGGCTCTTTGTCAGAGCGATACCATCGCTATGTCAGAGCTGTTTGGCAGCGGCCTTGCCCTCTCAGTCTCACTTCGTTCGCCAGCTCCCCCAAAGGGGGAGCCCTTGGCAGGTCGGGCAGGTTTCGTCTGGATGAGCGAAGCACAATATCTCGGAAGCAGCAGTGCTCCGCTGTCTAGGCCAGCGGCAGCTTGACAAGGTGCGCTTGTCCAGAAGCTGCTGCCCTCTGTAGCAAGGCCCGCCCTTT
>ENA-OQIF01000425-OQIF01000425.1-human-gut-metagenome-genome-assembly--contig:-NODE-425-length-16861-cov-3.450878_pt1 | contig 16861 bp, 17 predicted proteins | sample MGYA00242574_ERZ504738 | MGnify/ENA primary metagenome ERZ504738 (study PRJEB26092, sample SAMD00036437) | human gut metagenome | host: Homo sapiens | study: EMG produced TPA metagenomics assembly of...
ACAGACTTTCTGCATTCGCGCTGCCTCCGGAAGATTCACCGGAACTTCTTCCAATCAATGCAATGGCTGTCGGCACAAGAAGGACTCCGCTTGCCAGTACTGCAAAAATCATAGGCAGAAGAAATCTCACGCCCTCGCACAGAAACCCCTTTTACTGCGGCACGCTCATTTTTTTCTCCAGTTTTCGTCCGTAACAATGAATTCCATAGATTACCAACGCCAGCATTCCTCCGATACTGAAGTAAAAGCTGGTCATGATCATAAGAAATGTACTGACTGCCAAAAGCCCTGAACGCCTTTTTTTCAAAGTATCTGTCCACGCCCATCATAGCCCAGGATTAAAAATGGCATGTAATTAACGAACATAATCTGGCTGTAGGACTGGCAGATCATAGGTCCCGTCAGCAAAAAATAGCAGCCACAGCGAAGCTGACAGCTCTGCCAAATCCTTTTCGATTCAGCCACAGATACAATAAAAGCACCGAAGCCATCAAGCATAGCATTTCCATAACAATAACATACGTAGACATTTTCACAAAAGGCAATGCGTAGGACAACAAAATAATGGACTGTAAAGTCCATAATATGAATAATTGTATATGTTCTGTCCTCCGCCCAGGTTCATAGCGAATTCCGGGAATAGATTTCCTGTCTCATAAAACTGTTTTCTGAAATAATCCGGAATAACACTGTGCTGGCTGATCCAGTCCATATTAGCTCCAAAGACTCCATATCTGCCGGCAAAAAACCAGCAGGCTGCCACCGTGATCCCTGCCAAAAGCAGACAGGAAAGCAGATATGTGATCCGGCTTTCTCCCTGTTTTCTACTGTTTTTCATAGCTGGAACTCCTTACGATGTAGATCGGGCGGTGTTTCGATTCCAGATACGTCTTGGACAGGTATTCTCCCATAATTCCCATACAGAGAAGCTGGATGCCACCCATAAACAGGATCACACAGACCATGGACGGCCATCCTGCCACCGGATCTCCCCAGATCAGTGTCCGTACTACCAGAACCAGAATCATAAGAAAAGAAACTCCGCAGAATACCACGCCGAGCACTGCTGCCACCGACAGCGGAGCCACAGAAAATCCGGTAATTCCCTCCAGAGAATATTTAAAAAGCTGGCGCAGGGACCACTTGGTCTCTCCCGCAGACCGCTCCACATTCTCATATTCCAGCCATTCGGTCCTGAACCCCACCCAGCTGAAGATTCCTTTGGAAAAACGGTTATACTCACTCATCTGCAGCACGGCATCCACCATTTTCCGGCACATGATCCGATAGTCTCTCGCTCCGTACACCAGCTGTGTTTTTGAGATTTTGTTGATTAATTTATAGAAGTTTTCCGATAAAAACGAGCGGATCACCGGCTCCCCGGTTCGGTCAGAGCGTCTGGTAGCGACGCTGTCACAGGTTCCGTTTTTGACCATCGCATACATTTTCGGCAAAAGTTCCGGCGGATCCTGCAGATCCACATCCATCACCACCACATAATCTCCCTTTGCCTTACAGAGTCCCGCGTAGATGGCCGCTTCTTTTCCGAAATTTCTCGAAAAAGAAAGATACTGGCAGCGTGCATCCTTCTCTGACAGTTTCTTCATCTCCGAAAGTGTCGCATCCTGTGATCCGTCATCCACAAAGATCAGTTCACAGTCCGCATCTATCGCATCCATCACCGGACACATATGTTCATAATAGATCGGTATGGTCTCTTCTTCGTTCCAACAAGGAACAATCACTGATATCAGGTTCATACTCTCACTCCTCTTTCCGTTTCAGAACGTATACTTATCCATTTTATTCCTTCGATTCAGCATTGTACCCCCTGTTTCTTAAAATTAACGAAAGATAAATCCTAAGATTTCTAAAGATTTTTTTACAATCTGTAAAATTCCTGTATAATGAGGAGCAGAAAGTTACCGGGCAACATCCGGTACCATGCAATTGCAAATGCAGAGTCTGGACTATCTATTCATGCCAAAACACCTCGCGGGATAGTGGCTACTGAATAGTTACCAGAAGTTTTACGAAAAAGCGGAGGAAAACACATGGAGCAGCAAACCACAAAGGTTCTTGTCGTAGACGATAACCCGGAAATTCGTGATATCATACATGTTTTACTGGAAGGGGAAGGTATCCGGGTGACAGAGGCTGCCAATGGCAGTTCAGCCCTTCATTTTCTGGAAAAAGGCAGTTTTGATCTGATCATTCTCGATATCATGATGCCGGGGTTAAACGGGTACGAAACCTGCCAGAAGATCCGGCAGCTGACCAACGTACCGATCCTGTTTTTAAGCGCCAGGACTTCCGACAGCGATAAACTTATGGGCTTTTCCAGTGGCGGGGACGATTACCTTGCAAAACCCTTTTCCTATACGGAACTTCTCGGACGCACCAGAGCGCTGATTCGCCGTTACCGCATTTATCAAGGAAAATCCCCGACTGCCAGACAGTCAGCATCCAATCTGTTGACCTGCGGTGATCTGTGCCTGGATCCCCGGTCGGAAAAAGTAACTCTGAAGGGTCAGCCGGTAACTCTCACCTCCACCGAGTACCAGATCCTGAAGCTACTGCTTTCCAACCGCAGACAGATTTTCTCTCCACAGCGGCTCTATGAAGCAATCTGGGAGGAACCTTACTATTACGGCGCCGGCAACACGATTACCGTCCATATCCGGAACCTGCGTCAGAAGATCGAACCGGATCCATCGAATCCGGTTTACATAAAAACCACATGGGGAAGGGGGTATCACTGTGATTAAGATCCGACATATCCGAACCAAACTGCTGTTGCTCCTTTTTGCCTCCGCACTGCTCTGCCTCGGTCTTTTTCATACCCTGTGGGCAAACAAATGGTACGTCCTTCACCTGGTCACAGAAACAAATACTTCCCACTATCCCTCCCCACTTCCGCAACTGGATGAAAATTTACTTGGACCATGCTCGGAACAGAAGCTTTAAACTACGATATTCCTGATTCCGAAGCAGATACCGAAGCCGTAAAAACTAACAGCCATTGTTTGTATCAGCTGGATGATTACACCGGTCTCGCTATCTACGGTATGGAAGACGGTATCTACCGCGCCGGCCAATATCCACGCTGTATGGATAAAGAACAGTTTCAGTCCTTCTTTGATATCGGATATCGTCTGACTGACGGGGTGATGGAGCAACAATATGAACGGAATACAAAGTTTAAAATGGCTACGCAACCGTGATTGTCGACTTTTATCACAGTTCCGTATTTATCTTCCCTTACTTCCTGTTCTCTTTGTTTGTGTCGGTCGGTCTGTTCCTTCTGATCCTGCTGTTTTTTATCAACCGGAAAATGAAGCAGGTTGTGCTTTTAAAGCAGGAGATTCTTCGCATGTCTGCCGGTGATCTCTCCACTCCGCTTGTATCTTCTGGTGTCGACGAGATCGGTGTTCTCTCCCGGGAACTTGACCATCTCCGTCTCACCCTCGATCAGAATATCCGTCAGGAACAGGAAGCACACCAGTCCAACCGGGAACTGATTGCCGCCCTCTCCCACGATCTTCGCACCCCGCTGACTGTTCTCCACGGCTATCTGGACATCCTGCAATTAAACCGCAATCCCGCCATGCAGAGTACTTATGTCGACCGCTGCCTGCAAAAAACCGATGATATCCGCAGGCTCACCGACCGGATGTTTGAATATGCGCTGGTGTACGACGTGTCCGAGCCGGAACAGATCCGGATGATTTCTTTTTCACTTTCCCGGCTTCTCGAACTTTTTCGGGAACAGATGGATTTTCTGGAACTTGCCGGGTTTCACACGGATATATCTTTTCCGGATGCTGACACTTCCGACATTACCACCCCGGACGCACTTACGATTCAGGCAGACCCGGAGCTTTGCAAGCGAATCCTGAATAATCTGTTTTCCAATATTCTGAAATATGGCAGCAAACAGGAAACAGTCACGCTTTCCATGCAGCTTCCGCCGGAAATCAACAAAGATGCTGCGCTGTGTCTTGCCTTAAAAAATACTGCGAAACCGGAACATTCCGCAGTAGAAAGCAACCGCATCGGTCTCAAGAGCAGTACGCGGAATATGGAGCGGATGGGTGGAAAGCTTGTAGTTTTCCAGACAGATACGTTCTTCGAGGTAACGCTATCCTTCCCGGTCACCGCTCCGTAATCTCTGGCATCAGACACCTTTCATTCTTGATAAATTTTCACAAAAAAGGCACGAAACCGTCGGATTTTCTGATCCCGACAACTTCGTGCCTTTCTTTTCTGTTTTTATTTTCAGTCTTTATTAAATACTTCTCTGTTCAGGCTGCCTTCCTGATGGCATACGATCGTTGTACATACCGCATCACCGGTGATGTTGACTGCGGTACGGATCATATCCAGGATACGGTCGATACCCATGATCAGGGCGATACCTTCGGTCGGAAGTCCTACGGAATTCAGTACCATCGCCAGAGTCACCAGACCAACGCTTGGCACACCGGCTGTACCGATAGACGCCAGAGTGGCAGTTACGACTACGGTTGCCAGGTTACCCATAGTAAGGGGAATGCCGTAGGCCTGAGCGATAAATACTACTGCCACGCCCTGCATGATGGATGTTCCGTCCATGTTAATGGTTGCACCCAGAGGGATAGTAAAAGAAGATATCTGCTTAGATACACCCATTTTCTTACTCAGCGTGTCGATGGACATAGGGATCGTCGCATTGGATGTTGCTGTGGAGAATGCAAATCCCATAACCGGCAGAAATTTCTTGATAAACTTGAATGGATTCAGTCTGGTGAAAAACAAACAAAAGGATCTGATATACTACCAGACACTGGATCGCCAGAGCCAGTGTTACATTGCCCATATATTTTAACATCGGAGCAAATGCGGAGAATCCAACCGTTGCAAAGGTACGTGCGATCAGGCAGAACACACCGATCGGCGCGATCTTCATGATCGCCATGGTCATCTCCATCATCACATCGTTAAACTGGCTGAAGAAGTTTGCTACAACCGAACCTCTGGTTCCCAATTTTGCCAGCATGATACCCACAAACAGGGCAAATACGATGATCGGCAGCATATCGCCGTTCGCCATGGACTGTACCGGGTTTTTCGGGATGATATTTAACAGAGTATCCACCAGACTGGTGGCTTCTGTAGTGGAAGATACGGTTCCTTTCTGAACAGCATCCATATCAAGACCCCGGCCCGGATTGATCAGCAGAGCACTTCCCAGGGCCACGCATACAGCCAGGGCTGTGGTTACCAGATAGAATCCGATGGTTTTTACACCAACTTTTCCAAGAGTCTTGGTATCTCCGATGGCCATACTTCCGCAGATCAAAGAGCAGAATACCAGAGGTACAACCAGCATCTGCATCAAACGGATGAATCCCTGTCCAACCACATAGAGAACCCCTTCTACGATGACGGTATCTTTGATATAACCGGAAGGAATCCAGTAATGGATCACAACTCCAAACAGAGCTCCGATCAACAGTGCGATGAAGATCTGCGTAGACAGACCAATTTTCTTCTTTGTTTTTCTGCAGTATTTTTTGCCATTATTCCATCCCTCCTGTCTCATCCAGATATTCTTTCAGGGCTGTCTTCCATTCCTTCGGCTCTTCGATGCCGGTCAGACGAAGCATCATGTTGTCCAGAACGGAGTAGGTCGGACGCGCGGAATCCTCGATCACAACCGGATACAGATCCAGTTCTCCGGCTTTTCCGGAATACTCAAGGATCGTTCTTGCAAATTCATATCTGCTGCAGCTTCCCGGGCAGACCACATGGTACAGACCATACTCTTCATTATCAATAAAATAACGGATCACCTTCGCCAGTTCTTTCGCGCTGGTCGGCGCCGCATACTGATTGTTCGGCACTTCCATCGTCTTTCCCTGTCCCACATTGCGAAGCACTTCATCCACAAAATCTCTTCCGATTCCATAGATCCAGGAGCTTCGGATGATCACAAACCGGTTTAACAGCTGAGTTAAAATCTTTTCTCCCGCTTCTTTTGATTTTCCGTAGATGGTTCTCGGATGCACGTTGTCAAATTCATTATACGGAATCCGTGATTCCTTATCAAAGACATCATCAGTAGAAATCTGTATTACTTTCGCATTGACCTCATTGGCAGCCAGTGCCACATTTCTCACACCGATCGCATTGACACGATACGCTTCATCTACATTGTTTTCACATTCCTGTACATCGGTCAGGCCTGCACAGTTGATCACAACATCCGGACGGTTGACATGTACAAACTGTGTCAACTTCATCAATCTTTGTGATATCCACTTCGTTGATGTCAGTTGGCAACAACTGATATTCCACACCTTCGAGCAGATCGATCAGTGCGGTTCCGATATGTCCCTCCGCACCGGTAATCCATATTTTCTTCATCTTGTTCCTCCCATTACTTTTCCGGGGTTTTCCCTGAGAGATCTGAACATCTGTAACTGCACGCACATGATTATTGCAGATATTCAGACTGGTTGACAGTTTCCTGTTTCTTACGCTTCTTCATTGTGGCTTTCTTACAATCTCATCACATGATCATTTTTTCCACAAAGTCGCCTTTGCATACCATCCCCTCTGCAGAAGCTGTCACAGTCAGCTCCCTTCGTATACAATATCACTAAAAAGGTCCACCGGACCTTTTGTCGTATGCTTGGCAACGAAAATAGCGGCTTGCCTCCCGGCAAGCCGCTAAACATACTTTATTTTACCTGTATTCTGTCGGAAAGTCAATATTTTACATTTTAGTTTCTGTTTGCATTAGTTTCTATTTACTCTCAGATTTCCTTCCAGATAATCTCATTTGCTTCCATATGCAGATCAAAGCTTGTTCCGTCACCCTTATAAACAGTGGTATCCTGCGGTTCGTAGGTATTGTTTACGATACAGTATTTACCATTCTTTACATAGGCATGTACTTCTACGTTGTAGTTGCTGCTGAACCAGCGATGCAGGTTTTCTTCATCGTGTGCAGCCCACAGGATCGCACGGTACAGCACACGGCTGTTTTCAAAGCTGTATGGCAGACCGCTGATATAGACACCTCTTCCTTCTCCAAAAGAGTTGACTGCCATCTGCACTTCTTTGTCGATCTGGCGGATGATCGTAGTATCCGGCAGAGCATACATGTTTTCTTTCCTTCTCCGAAGTCCACATCTCCCTTGCAGTCCTCAGTGATAAAGTGGGTATGCTCTTCCCAGTTGTATTTGTCTTTGTTCAGGTCAAATCCATTTTCGCGTTCCACTCCAAGAACATTTCTTAACTGAATGTATTTGCCTTCCCACTGATGACCGGTCGGCTCACCGATTCCGATAAATCCGCCGCCGTTGTATACAAATTCATTGATCGCAGAAACAATCGTCTCATCCGTCCAGTTGTCCCCACCGGTATATGCGGTATCACCGTCGCCCACATTCAGGATGACGTCGATATCTTTGAGCATATCCGGGTTCTTGCGGATATCATCAAAAAGTGATAAACCGTACATCAAACGGTGCACCGCTCAACGCTTCCATGATGCCCGCATAAGAATAGTTCTGTTTATGGTAAATCGCATGATGTACCATATGATTACCCCACGCACGCATCTTACCCCAGCAGTTTAATACGGCTACGGTTTTTACACAGTACGGTGTGGTTCCTTTGATATTTTCATACAGGGTACGGAATTCCTTGCAGACACTTTCCACATAATCGATAAAATTCCGGGAACTGTACCGCCAGTTTCAGGTATCCGCCGTAACCGATACGGTCAATCGGTTTTCTTAAGATCGCACGACGCGCGGTTACCCAGTTGACTTTTGCTTCTTTTACCGGATCTCCACCCTCATGGAAGGTATCCGGGAAGAAATACGGAAGGAAACGTCCCTCGGTATATTTGACACCAGGAATATCACTGATCAGACGAAGCGTTGCTCCATTTCCCACAGAACCTACCACGGCGTCCAGTCCTACGGACTTGAACTCATCCATAAACGGCTCCATACCGATCCAGTGATCGCCGAGGAACATCATTGCTTCTTTTCCGTATTCATGCACGATATCTACAAACTCTTTCGCCAGTTTCGTGACTTCTCTTCTCTGGAACGCGGTAAAATCCATGAATTCCTTGGACGGAATCCGGTACATGTTGTTCATGTAACCCTGGTCAATGATAAATTCCGGACGGAACTTATAACCTACTTCCTGTTCAAACTGTTCCAGAATATACGGACTTACCGATGCAGAATAACCATACCAGTCTACATATTTCTCTCTCGCCAGCTCATCAAAGATCAGTGTAAACTGATGGAAAAATGTAGTAAAACGAACCACGTCCACATACGGATGACTCTCCAGGAATTTTCTCAGACGCTTCTTGGAATACTCTTTAGTCTTCGGCTGACGGACATCAAATGTGATCTGTTTTTCCACACCCTGCCAGTCGTTGGTCACCGCATTATACATATGCACCGGATCCCACATAATATAAGCCAGAAAACTTACCGTATAATCATGAAAAGCCTTCGCCGGTTTGATGGTCACATCACCGGTCTCCTCACTGTAACTCCACTCTGTCACCGGAACCACTTTTCCTGTCGTACGGTCAATAACTTCCCACCATCTTGTAATATCATCACGGGAATTCACCTTCAGCATATCCGGATACAGATGCTCCATCAGATGAATCGACAGTTCTCCCTTCGTTGCCGTATGGAAAGATGTCATAATATACATCTGCTGAATCTCATCCGGATTCGCTTTCGCCCATACATTATCTTTTCTGGTTGTATAATATGTTGCGTATACCTTCGCATCCACCTTCTTCAGTTCTTCCGGGTAATCCGTTCCGTCACAGTCACGGATCGCATCCGCCCCCCACCGTTTCACCAGCTCCAGTGTCTCCGGTACGACATCCACATCAGTCGGAATCGTTACTCTGCCCGTTGTACATTCTTTACCCATAACACACACCTCTCCCTTTCTTTATTATCACTCTCGGAACCTTACCAATTCCGCTTATATCCAATCCCAAATCATAAATCACCAGAAATAACTGCCGACAATGACCTTTTCCCCTATCTGTCTCTCACTGCCGGCAGTCCTATTCCAGTCTGCATCAGACAGGCGGCTGTTTCCCGTCCGCTGCACTAAATTCATTATATCCAATCCCCACCATTCTTTCTATGCTACTCTTGTTCCAAACATTAGCTATCTTGCGGTATAAGCGATTCTTTGCTATACTGACGTATATAAAACAGTGAAATATTTCATCTACGGTTTTTCTAGTGGCATCCTACGATATTTTCCTGCGCAAACTTCTCGCAGCATCATACTGTTCCGGGTTTGCCACCGTCAGAAATTGCGGTCATGCTTCTGGAGCCACACAGCCTTTTGCTGGTGCCTTTAGCAAAGATGAAATCCGGCACTTACGCAGACTTTTGCGAGGGTCAGCCGACCCTCGCAAACATAGTCGGAGTTAGTGACTAGTTCAGATTTGCGTTACCAGCGGTTGTGTGGATCCAGAAGCATGACCGCAATTTCGTCCGCCCGCCAACCCACTAATTTCCAAAGGAGGTCCCCACATGTCCACCCTATCCTATTCCTTAACAGACTTATCCCCCGAACACCAGCCGCCCCACCAACACCTCCGCTATGTAACCTCCTCCTCCTTCGGCTCCGACTGGAACGGCGTCCTCCACTCCCACGACTGTACCGAACTCTTCTACGTAACCGACGGCGAAGGATGGCTGTGCACCGATGAAACCCAGATCCCCCTGCGAAAAAACAACCTCGTCATCGTCAACCCCAAAGTCCACCACACCGAGCGCTCCTCACCGGAAAAGAAAATGCACTATATTGTGCTGGGAATCGATAACCTGCAGTTTCGCTTCCACGAAGGAGAAACCTTCTCCCCCTTCCAGATCTTCCAGCTCTCCTCCCACCGGGAAATGATCCTCTCACTCCTGCACACGATCCTGGAAGAACTACAAAAAAAGCAGACTTCCTATGAGGAAGTCTGCCAGCATTATCTGTCCATTCTGCTTCTGCAGCTCCACCGGATCACCGGAAAAGAATTCTCCTTTGCGCCGCCAACCGATATCCCCTATGAATGTCAGCGCGCCAAAGCCTACATCGAAGAACACTTCCACGAACCGGTAACACTCGAGCGGATCGCAGCCATCGTCCACTGGGATAAATTCTATCTCTCCCATCAGTTTTCTGCTGCCTTCTCCGTCTCACCGATCAACTACCTGCTGCAACTGCGGATCACCCACAGCAAACGATTGTTGTGTGACACCGACTACTCCATCACACAGATCGCCGAGTCCAGCGGATTTTCTTCGCAGAACTATTTTACACAGGCATTCAAAAAACTGGTAGGTGTCTCTCCAAGAGCCTATCGTCAGAAGCACCAGAAATAAATAGTCAAAATCGATCCACAGATCAATTTTTGTTATGCATTGCAGTAAAAAAATCAGATGCCGTTACAGTATTTCTGTAGCCTGCATCTGATTTTCAGTTTTTCTATCACTTTCCCGCCTGAGCAACTATACACACAGCCACTCCATCACCACAGCAGCTTCCGAATTTCTTAGATTCTTGCAACTCCCGTATCTCTTGCAGCCTTCGCAACTGCCTTGGCAACCGCCTTTGCCACCCGCTTGTCAAATGGATTGGGAATGATATACTCTGCATTTCTCTCCTCATCCGTGATAATATTTGCGATCGCATATGCAGCGGCTACCTTCATCTCATCATTGATATCGCTCGCTCTCACATCCAGCGCGCCACGGAAGATACCCGGGAATGCCAGTACATTGTTTATCTGATTTGGGAAATCACTTCTTCCAGTTCCGATCACAGCTGCACCTGCTGCTTTTGCCTCATCCGGCATGATTTCCGGTGTCGGATTTGCCATTGGGAACAGAATCGGATTCGGCGCCATGGTTTTGATCATCTCCGGAGTCACAGTACCCGGTGCGGATACACCGATAAATACGTCGGCTCCTTTGATCACATCTGCCAGACTGCCCTTTTCCATATTCTGGTTGGAGATCTCAGCCATCTCCTCTTTCTCCTTGTTCAGTCCTTCACGGCCTTTGTAGATTGCACCCTTCCGGTCACACATGATCACATTTTTCAGACCCATGCTGATCAGCAATTTGATGATCGCGATACCGGCTGCACCTGCTCCGGAAGTTACTACTTTGATCTCATCGATCTTCTTTCCGACTACTTTCAGCGCATTGAGCATAGCTGCCATTGTTACTACTGCGGTTCCATGCTGGTCATCGTGGAAAATCGGAATATCACAACACTCTTTTAACTTGCGCTCGATCTCAAAACAACGCGGTGCAGAGATATCTTCCAGATTGACTCCACCGAAACTTCCTGCCAGCAGGCTGACGGTCTTTACGATCTCGTCCACATCTTTGGTGCGCACACACAACGGAAATGCATCCACATCGCCAAATGCCTTGAACAGACAGCATTTTCCTTCCATAACCGGCATACCTGCCTCCGGTCCGATATCACCCAGTCCCAGTACGGCACTTCCGTCTGTAACGACCGCTACCATGTTGTGACGACGGGTATATTTATAAGAAAGATCCACATCCTCTGATATTTTGATGCAGGGTTCCGCAACACCCGGTGTATAGCAGACAGCCAGATCTTCCGGAGTATCCAGTTTTGCACGACTGATCACTTCGATTTTTCCAGCCCATTTTTCGTGTTCCTGTAAAGCGAATTCTTTGTTATCCATGTTTCTCCTCCTGCATATATTTTTATTTCATTTTTTTCCATTAGTATTTTACTTTGTTTCAAAAAAAGATGCAATCAAAAACAACAGAATGAGAAAAAATGTCAGAAAAGAATCCGTCATATCGCATTTACTTCCGCTCTACAGATAACTCTCTTTCTTATTCAACTCTTTTCTCAGATAATCTCCTAGCCCGGTAATAGCCAATAAGGTTACAACAAGAAACGCCCCGGGAATCAGAATGATCCACCAGCCATCGGTAAGCAGTGCTTTTTCTGACAGTGACAACATGCTTCCCCATGAAATAATCTCCAGTGGCAACCCGATCCCCATAAAACTCAACGTAGATTCTTCCACAATCGCACTTCGAATATTCATAACTACCATGAACATAATGGACGATAAAAAGTTAGGAGCAAGATGTTTCCGGAGAATATAGAAAAAGCCGCCACCCATACATCTGGCTGCAACTACATATTCATTGCTTCTTAGCTGACGTACTTCTGTTCTTACTACTTTCGCTATACTGGTCCAGCTTGTAACTCCTATAACCAACGACAGACTCAGCACATTTGCCTTCCCCAGAATCGCCTGTAGAAAAATAACCAAAAGCAGATTGGGAATGCTCAGCAAAATCTCTGTCATTCTCATAAGTAACATATCCAGCCATTCCGGTGCCAGACCACTGACTGTTCCAAAGATAATCGCAATACCGGTGGATATCATTGTTGCCACAAATCCTATAAACAACGACTGTCGTCCACCGTACCATATCATGGAGAAAATATCTCTCCCCATGGTATCTGTCCCAAACAGAAATTCCCTGCATGGAGCAACGGTATAATTTTTCAGATCCATATAGGACGGATCTTTTGGCATGATCCATTTACAGAACAGACATCCACCAGCGATTATCAGAAGAACAATGACAGACAGCCAGGGGACTCCCTGGTACCATCTGTTTTCTTTTTCCGGCACCTGACGTTCCAGCAGTTCCGGTTTTACACCGACGATTTCAAACGGCTCATTCATGTTCCCTCACCTCCTGTATATCCGGCTGTCTGTGTATGCGGATCCGCGGATCGATTCGCTCATTGAGAATCTGTGCTGCCATATTACAGACAATCACTATGATCCCGGACAACAAGCTGACCACCATCAGCAGATTATAATCCTTATAACGGGCACTTTCATAAGCCAGCGTACCGATTCCCGGATAGGAAAAAACAGTCTCCACCACATACGTTCCACCCATAATATGTGCTACGGAAATTGCCATAATGCTCAGATACGACGGCATAATATTTCTCAGACAATGTGTGATCATGGTCCGTGATTTTTTCATTCCCTTTGCCTTCGCCAGCAGCACGTAATCCGCCCGGACTTCATCCAGCATTTTGTTTCGGACCATATAGCCATAATACCAGAGATGTTCTGTCACGATAACCGCTAATGGAAGAATCATATGCACGATACGATCGGAAAGATTGTTTTCCTGCCCCACCGCATATGCTCCTGAGCTTGGCAGCCATCGAAGAGAAACAGAAAACACAAGAATCAGTACCAGCGCCAGCCAGAACTCCGGTACACAGCTGATTACGGTTCCCACTTTACAGATCATACGGTCTGTCCATCCGCCTTCTTTCCATGCACATACAATGCCCAGAAGCAACGCCCCAAAAAATATGATCAAAAACCAATGCCACCGAGGACCAGTGTATTGCCGATTCTGCTTTTGAGTACCTCCAGAACATCCATTTTATATTTATATGAAATTCCAAAATTCCCATGAAATGCCTGTCGGATCCATCTGGCATACTGTACAGATATTTTATCATTCAGACCCAGCTTCTCCTCTGCCCATTCCCTTTCTTCCGGGCTCATCTTTTCCACGCGTTCTCCATAGTAAGAAATCAGCGGATCTCCCGGTGCAAGTCTGGACACATAAAACGTTACAAGAGACAGTACCCATACACTGATGATAAAAATCAGCAATTTTTTCCCATAATATAATACCCGTTCACCCCTCATTGCACTTCATCACCCTTCTGTTTCGTTCTTCCCTCGGATCCGGTACGGGAATTGCTTCCAGCAATGCTTTTGTATATTCATGTTCCGGATGTGAAAACACATCCTTTGTGGTTCCTTCTTCAACCAGTCCTCCATGATACATAACTCCGGTCCGATCGCACAGGAATCTCACCATCGAGAGATCATGTGCGATAAAAAGAAAGGAAAATCCCTGCTCTTTCTGCAATTTTCGAAACAAATTGACCATCTGTGCCTGAATAGATACATCCAGCGATGCGATTGGCTCATCTGCCACAATCAGATCCGGTTTTGCTAACAGTGCCCGCGCAATTGCCACTCTCTGTCGTTGCCCGCCGGACAGTTCATATGGATGTTTTTCCAGATAGCTTCCGTCAAGTCCTACCATCTCCAGCTGTTTTTCTATTTCCTTTTTATCTGTACGGATTTTCCGCGACTGAATACGCAGTGGCTCTGCCACGATATCTCCGACTTTCATTCCCGGATTCAGACTGGAAGCCGAGTCCTGAAAAATCATCTGCCGTGTCAACTGCAACATTTTCCTGTTTTTTTTGAATTCCCCGTTTTTACAGACAGGGATCCCTTTATAATAGATTTCTCCTCCGGATGGTTTGTATATATTCATAATACAGCGTGCCACTGTGGATTTCCCGGATCCGGATTCTCCTACCAGACCGTAAATTTCCCCTTTCTTTATCTGAAAAGAAACATCGTTTACTGCTTTTACTTTCATTTTTCGATTCGGACGGAACACATGCGAAAGATGCTGCACATCCAGTAAAATATCATTTTCCATCTCTTCGTCCTCCCGTCGGAACCTTCACCTTCGGTGCCCGCTCATCCAGCAGCCAGGTAGCCGCATAATGGGTATCTGTAATCCGAAACATAGGAGGCTCTTTTTCATAGTCTATTCTCATTGCATATACGTTTCTCTCCGCAAATGCATCACCCTTTGGCGGATGAATCAGGGTAGGCGGCATGCCCGGCAGTGTCGGGAGCCATTCTTTTCCTTCTGACAGAACAGGAAGTGACTGTAACAGTCCCCAGGTATATGGATGCCTTGGATCATAAAAAATCTCCTCCGCCGTTCCGATTTCCACAATTTTTCCCGCATACATAACCGCCACACGGTCTGCCACTCCGGCTACAACCCCTAGATCATGACTGATAAACACAGTTGCCATCTCCAGTTTTTTCTGGATCCGCCGGAACACATCCAGAATCTGTGCCTGAATCGTCACATCCAGCGCAGTCGTAGGCTCGTCGGCAAACAGAATCTTCGGATTACCGGCAAGTGCAATTGCCATAACTGCTCTCTGACGCATACCCCCGGAAAATTCATGAGGATACTGACGGATCCTTTCTTCCGGTCTGTCTATTTCCACCAGCTGCATCAGTTCTATAACTCTTTTTCTGATCTGTCCTCTCGACATTTTTTTATTATGGATCCTCACCGCCTCCCCGATCTGTTTTCCGACTGTGATCGTCGGATTCAGAGATGTCATCGGATCCTGAAAAACCATAGAGAACAGTTCTCCCCGCAGCCTCGACATATTTTTTTCCGTATAATCTGTAATATCCACTCCGTTCACCAGTATTTTCCCGGACTTGATTTTTGCCGTCTTCGGGAGTAATTTCATAATACTTTTGCACAATGCACTCTTCCCGCACCCGGATTCTCCCACAATGGCCAGTACTTCCCCTTTTTCCACAGTAAAACTCACATCCCGAACCGCTTCCACTTCACCGGCATCCGTAAAAAAGCTTACTGACAGATGTTCTGCCTTCAGTAACTCATTCATGATTAACCTCTCAAAACTGCATAAAGAGACTGTTACCAGTCTCTTTGCATCTCTCATCTTTCTTTTTATTTCACGATTTCCCATTCCTGAATATTCCAGAAAATACCAACTCCGTGATGACCAAGTACGGTCTTTTCGGAGATTCCTTTGATATCCGAATCTGCCACATAATTGGCATCAATATAACAGATAAATGCATAGGCCGGATCCTTTGCCAGTTCTTCCTGGAACAAATCATAATATTTCGCACGGGTTTCCTGATCTTCATACTGTCTTGCCAGTGTCAGATATTCATCCACTTTTTCATTGGAATAACCGGAATAATTGGCTCCTTTATCTGTTCCGAAAACTTTGTAGGTATGATCATCTGCATCAAACGGGCTTCCCCAGCCGATCAGGCAGGCCATCTGTCCTCCCCAGTCCATCTGTGCCGGAATATCTACCGTACAGTTGATGCCGATCTCCTGCAACTGCTGTGCCGCTGCCTGTGCAATATCAATTCGATCCTGTTCTCCGGACATGACGCTGATCACAAAGCCGATTTCTTCTCCATTTCTCTCGTAGAAACCATCATCATCCATGGTACATCCCGCATTCTCAAGAATCTCTTTTGCCTTTTCCGGATTATAATCATAATGTTCCACATTCTCATCATTGTAGATATTTCTCTGCAATGGACCATAGGCCGGCATTCCCTGACCCAGAAGCACTGCATCAATAATTGCCTGCCGGTCAATACCATAACATACTGCCGGAATAATATCTTTATTTTCCGTCCAGTAATCGTTGCCGAAATTAAACATAATACCACGATAATCCGAAGTCGTCATATCATAGCAGGTATAATCTTCTGTATCCTTAAAACTCTGTGCATTTTTCGGATCTAACAGAGCCATATCAATCTCACCGGACTGTAACTGTACTGCCTGTGTATTGTCATCCTCTACAATCTTAAAGATTACTTTATCGATTTTCGGACTGCCAAGGTAGTAATCTTCATTTTTCACCATGACAATTGACTGCCCTGCATCCCAGCTTTCCAGTTTATATGGACCTGTTCCTATCGGATGACGGAAGAAATCCGACTCCTGCATATCTTCTCCATCCAGAAGATGTTTTGGCAAAATCGCCATTGTCATATATTCCAGAAATGCCACATTTGGTTCTGCCAGTTTAAAGGCGATCGTCTGGTCATCCGTGACTGTAATTTCCTGCACATCTTCATAATTTGGTGCATTCTCCG
>ENA-OQIF01000428-OQIF01000428.1-human-gut-metagenome-genome-assembly--contig:-NODE-428-length-16662-cov-4.565528_pt1 | contig 16662 bp, 14 predicted proteins | sample MGYA00242574_ERZ504738 | MGnify/ENA primary metagenome ERZ504738 (study PRJEB26092, sample SAMD00036437) | human gut metagenome | host: Homo sapiens | study: EMG produced TPA metagenomics assembly of...
AAAGAAGATGGAAAAGAAATTAAAAGTTGGAATTTTAGGAGCAACAGGAATGGTCGGACAGAGATTTATCTCTTTGCTTGAGAATCACCCGTGGTTTGAGGTTGTGACAGTGGCAGCAAGTCCGCGTTCTGCAGGAAAGACTTATGAAGAGGCAGTCGGAGACAGATGGAAAATGACAACTCCAATGCCGGAAGCAGTGAAAAAACTGGTTGTTATGAATGTAAACGACGTGGAACATGTTGCGTCTACGGTAGATTTTGTATTCAGCGCAGTGGATATGACAAAAGAAGAGATCAAAGCGATCGAAGAAGAATACGCAAAGACAGAGACACCGGTCGTGTCAAACAACAGTGCGCATCGTTGGACACCGGACGTGCCGATGGTAGTGCCGGAGATCAATTCAGAACATTTTGATGTGATTAAGGATCAGAAAAAACGCCTTGGAACAACACGCGGATTTATCGCAGTAAAACCAAACTGTTCGATCCAGAGCTACGCGCCGTGTCTGGCTGCATGGAAAGAGTTCGGACCAAAAGAAGTAGTGGCAACGACTTACCAGGCCATTTCCGGAGCGGGAAAGACATTTAAAGACTGGCCGGAGATGGTGGAAAATATCATTCCATATATTGGCGGAGAGGAAGAAAAGAGTGAGCAGGAGCCGCTGCGTGTTCTCGGAAAAGTAGAAAACGGCGAGATCGTAAAGGCTCAGCTTCCGAAAATCACTTGCCAGTGTCTGCGTGTACCGGTATTAAACGGTCATACAGCAGCTGTATTTATCAATTTTGAGAAGAAACCGACAAAAGAGCAGCTGATCGAAAAGCTTGTGTCATTCAAAGGTTTCCCACAGGAAGAAAACCTTCCAAGTGCACCAAAGCAGTTTATTCAGTATCTGGAAGAGGACAACCGTCCACAGGTGAAACTGGATGTAGATTATGAGAACGGAATGGGAGTGTCAATCGGACGACTGAGAGAAGATTCGATGTTTGACTTCAAATTTGTAGGACTTTCCCACAACACAGTCAGAGGAGCAGCAGGTGGAGCAGTTCTCTGCGCAGAAGCTCTGACAGCAAAAGGGTTTATTCAGGCAAAATAAAGATTGAGAAAGGGGGATTCTCCTATGGGAATGACAATGACACAGAAGATACTGGCAGCACATGCAGGGCTGGAATCTGTAACTGCAGGACAGCTGATCGAGGCAAAGCTGGATATTGTGATGGCAAATGACATCACAGGACCGATGGCGCTGCCGATTCTGAAGCAGATGGCAGATCAGGTGTTTGATAAAGAGAAGGTTGTATTTGTACCAGATCATTTTACACCGAACAAAGATATCAAATCCGCAGAGAATTCAAAAGCGATCCGTGAATTTGCAAAAGAACAGGGATTGAAATGGTATTTTGAACAGGGCAAGTCCGGAGTAGAGCATGCTATCCTTCCGGAGGCAGGCGTGGTGACAGCAGGAGAATGCATCATTGGTGCAGACTCCCACACCTGTACCTATGGAGCGCTGGGTGCGTTTTCAACCGGTATGGGAACGACCGATATCGCAACCGGTATGGCAACCGGTGAGATCTGGTTTAAAGTTCCGGCGGCGATTCAGTTTGTACTGACTGGAAAACCTGGAAAATATGTCAGCGGAAAAGATATCATCATCCACATCATCGGCAAGATCGGTGTAGATGGGGCACTTTACAAATCCATGGAGTTTACCGGAGACGGAATTGCACATTTGTCTATGGATGACCGTTTTACCATGGCGAACATGGCGATTGAAGCAGGTGCGAAGAACGGAATCTTCCCGGTGGATGAACAGACAAAAGCATATTTAGAAGAGCATTCGAAAAAAGAATATCAGATTTTCGAGGCAGATGAGGATGCAGATTATGAACAGGTTGTAACCATTGATCTTTCCGAAGTGCGTCCGACAGTTGCATTTCCGCATCTTCCGGGCAATGCAAAGACCATCGATGAGATCGAGGCGATGGAACCGATCAAGATCGATCAGGTGGTGATCGGTTCCTGCACCAATGGAAGAATGGAAGATATGCGAAAGGCAGCGGCAATCTTAAAAGGGCATACGGTACATCCGGATGTGCGTGTGATGGTCATTCCGGCAACTCAGAAGATTTACAAACAGTGTATCAAAGAAGGGCTGCTTGATATTTTTGTGGATGCAGGCTGTGCGGTCAATACACCGAGCTGTGGACCGTGTATGGGCGGTCATATGGGTGTTATGGCAGCAGGAGAACGCTGTGTATCTACGACAAACCGGAATTTTGTAGGAAGAATGGGACATGTAGATTCTCTCATTTATCTTGCATCTCCGGAAGTGGCAGCGGCGAGTGCGATTGCAGGATATATTGCAAATCCGGAGAGGGCAGGTGAAGAGGCATGAGAGCACAGGGACACGTTTTTAAATATGGAGACAATGTAGATACGGATGTGATTATTCCGGCAAGATATCTGAATTCATTTGATGCAAAAGAGCTGGCATCACATGCCATGGCAGATATTGATCCGGAGTTTGCAAAAAAAGTGCAGGCGGGAGATCTGATCGTGGCAAAGAAGAATTTCGGCTGTGGTTCTTCCAGAGAGCATGCGCCTCTTTGTCTGAAAACAGCAGGAGTAAGCTGTGTGATCGCAGAGACCTTTGCAAGGATTTTCTACCGCAATGCCATCAATATCGGGCTTCCGATCATTGAATGTCCGCAGGCGGCACAGGAAATCGAAGCCGGAGATGAGGTTGAAGTAGATTTTGACAGCGGAATGATCTACGACCGTACCAAAGGAACTCAGTATCAGGGACAGGCGTTTCCTGAATTTATGCAGAAGCTGATCGCAGCCGGAGGTCTTGTAAGCTATACAAACAGCAGAAAGAAATAGAACGGAAATTAAGACCGGATATTGAAAGAAAGAGCATGATATAAAATGAGGGCGTTTTCAAAAAGTCGGAGAATCTTTTGGAACGCCCTCATGGATTTTATTAAAGAAGAAAGAAGTGAAATGAGAAAGAGAGGAACATCAGTGGAAGAGAAAAAGTTGAGAGCGGAAGAAAAAGGAAGGGCGGTGGCGCTTCTTCCGATCGGAGTATTTCTGGTCCTGTTTTTGGGGATGGGGATTGTATTTGGCGATTTTTATGCGATGCCGGCAATTGTGGCATTCTTAATCGCTCTTCTGACAGCGTTTTTGCAGAATGGGAAGTTAACATTTGCAGACAAAATGAAGGTGATTTCTGCCGGGATCGGAGATGAGAATATCATTACGATGAGTCTGATCTTTTTATGTGCAGGCGGATTTTCCGGTGCAGTAACTGCGGCAGGCGGTGTGGAGAGTACGGTAAATCTGGGGCTTTCGGTGCTTCCGCCATCCATTGCAGTCGTAGGATTGTTTGTGATCGGCTGTTTTATTTCTGTATCCATGGGAACCTCCATGGGAACGATCGCAGCGCTTGCTCCGATTGCAGTCGGAATCAGTGAAAAGACAGGATTTTCTCTGGCAATCTGTATTGGAGCCGTTGTCTGCGGAGCAATGTTTGGTGATAATCTGTCCATGATCTCAGATACAACGATCGCCGCGGTAAAAACACAGGGCTGCGAGATGAAAGATAAATTCAAGGCAAATTTTCTGATCGTACTCCCGGCGGCGATTTTAACGATTGTGATATTCTGGCTGATGACAAGAAACGGAAGTTATCAGATCCGGGAGGAGATGCCATACAGCATCTGGAAAGTACTTCCATATCTCGTTGTATTGGTGGGAGCACTGGCGGGGATTAACGTGTTTGTTGTTCTGATCAGTGGAATTGCGTTATCTCTGATCGTGGGCGTTGCAACAGGAAGCATCGGATTGTCTGAGATTTTTAATGTCGTAGGAGACGGTGTGACCGGAATGTATGATATCACGGTAATTTCGATCATTGTTGCCTGTATCGTGTCACTTGTCAGAGAATATGGTGGAATCCGGTTCATCTTAAATCTGATCAAAAGCAGGATCAGAGGAAAAAGAGGCGGCGAATTTGGAATCGCAGTGCTGGCATTGTTTGTAGATCTTTGTACAGCAAATAATACCATTGCCATTGTGATGGCAGGTCCCATTGCAAAAGAGATCAGCGAAGAATATGACATTGATCCAAAACGATCCGCATCCCTTCTGGATATTTTTACATCCGTGGGGCAGGGAATGATCCCGTATGGAGCTCAGCTTCTGTCTGCGGCAACTCTCACAGGACTGACTCCGTTTGATATTATTCCGAATTTGTTCTACCCCGTCCTGATGGGTGTCAGTGCAATTCTCTTCATTGTATTTAAGAAACAAAATTGATAAAACAGAGCACTTATGATATAATTCATGGCAATAACAGTGTGAAGAAAGAAAAAGAGGGCGAAGATATGAATTTGTTATACAAAAGCACAAGAAATTCTGAGAAAAAAGTAACAGCGTCTGAGGCAATCTTAAAAGGGCTTGCAGAAGATGGCGGACTCTTCGTGCCGGAGCAGATTCCGACACTGGATGTGACAATGGAAGAACTCAAAAACATGACGTATCAGGAGACCGCATACGCAGTGATGAAACAGTTTCTGACAGACTTTACAGAGGAGGAGTTAAAGCACTGCATAGACAGCGCATATGATTCCAAGTTTGATACAGAAGTGATCGCCCCCCTTGTGAAAGTGGGAGATGTCTATCATCTGGAGCTGTTTCACGGAGCGACGATCGCGTTTAAGGATATGGCATTATCGATCCTTCCGCATTTGATGACAACATCTGCAAAGAAGAATCATGTGACAAAGGATATTGTCATTTTGACAGCAACCTCCGGAGATACCGGAAAAGCTGCGATGGCAGGATTCGCAGATGTGCCGGGAACGAAGATTATTGTGTTTTATCCGAAGAACGGGGTCAGCCGGGTGCAGGAGATGCAGATGGTGACACAGAAAGGTGCCAATACTTCAGTTGTGGCAATTCATGGAAACTTTGATAATGCACAGAGCGGTGTCAAAGCGCTTTTTGAAGACCAGGTGCTTGCAAAGGAACTGGATGCGGCAGGATATCAGTTCTCTTCCGCAAATTCGATCAACATCGGTCGTCTGGTACCTCAGGTTGTGTATTATGTCTATGCATATGCAAAACTGCTTCAGAATGACGAGATTCAAAGTGGAGAGAAGATCAATGTGACGGTTCCGACCGGAAACTTTGGTAATATTCTGGCAGCATACTATGCAAAACAGATGGGGGTTCCGATCAATAAGCTGATCTGTGCATCCAATGAAAACAAAGTCCTGTTTGATTTCTTCCGTACAGGAACATATGACAAAAACAGAGAATTTGTGCTGACATCCTCCCCGTCCATGGACATTTTGATCTCAAGCAATCTGGAGCGGCTGATCTATACAATTGCAGGACAGGATGGTCAAGAAAAATGCAGAACTGATGGATGCATTAAAAAGTAGTGGTGCATATGAGATTACAAAAGAAATGAAGGCAAAACTGGATGATTTTGTGGGAGGTTATGCAACGGAGGAACAGACAGCACAGGCAATCCACGATACATATAAACGTACCGGATATGTGATGGATACACATACGGCAGTTGCTTCTTGTGTATGTGCACAGTACAGAGAAGAAAGTGGGGATGAGACAAAATGTCTGATCGCTTCCACAGCCAGTCCATATAAATTCGTAGGCAGTGTGATGCGTGCAATTGATGCAGAATATGCGGGAAGAGACGAGTTTGAGCTTGTGGACGAGCTGGAGAAGCTTTCTCAGGTTGCCGTTCCGAATGCGGTCAAGGAGATCCGTGATGCGAAAATCCTTCATACAAGAGAGTGTGATGCAGACAAAATGAAAGAGACAGTGAAAGAAATATTAGAAATCGAGGTATAGTCAATGAGTGCGGACAGTATGAACAGTGTGTTTGGTTTTATCGGAATTCTTGCAGTAGGATGCGGGATATATTGCCTGTATGCATATTTTAACATGAAAAAAGACGGACACATTAATGAAACGATTCTCCTGGGGAAGAGTTATTCAGAAAAGATGTGCAAAGATAAGGAAGCATATCTGAAAAAGGCGTTGCCGGCAGTTCTGGGATTTGGAATTGTTTCGATTCTTTATGGAATTGTAGATTGTATCCACTGGTATGTAAATCCGATGGAGATGGTGGACACAGTGGGCGGCATTCTTTTTATGGCAGCACTGGTGGTATTTGCAGTGTATACGATGCAACTGAAAAAGAAATATTTTTAGAAAGATACAAGGGGAATATCAACGAAAGAGAGTCAGGAGGATCTGACTCTCTTCTTACGTCATACAAATTGCAGAAATGATTCATCTATCGGAGTAATAACGTTCTAATGACAGGATTTATAAAAAGATATCAGCGGCTTTATCACTCTGACAGACTTTGTTCAGTTTTTTGGCTGCCATGGAGAGTTTCATACTGCTGACACTGCGGGCTTTTTGCTTACAGCTTCGTACGCAGCGCAGGCAGGAAATACATTTTTTCTTGTCCGTCTTTTTCGGATCCTGTGCAGAGATTGCTCCGGCAGGACATGATTTGACGCAAGCTTTACATTCCGTGCACAGGCTGACATCTGCCTTTGGAATCAGTGGAGTTTTTGCGTATTTGCGATATGGAGTGTTACCAGGTACCTGAATGGAGAGCGCAGAGAGATCTTCATTTTTGATACGGCGGTTTAATGCGATCCCGAACTCACTGATTGTCTTTAGATCCGCTTTATTCGGACGGCTCAGACCAATTGAACGAACGATCGAATGCTCAGTAGGAAATGCACCGGCACCGATTACGTGGAATCCCCGATTTTCCACCTCGGTTTTTAATTCTAACAGAGCATCTTCGTATGCCCGGCAGCCATAAGTTGCGATCAGCGCAGCCGGAGTGTTGTTTCCTTTGAGTGTCTCGAAATAAGAAAGAAATGTTTCGGGAACCCGGCCGGAATAAACCGGGATTCCAAACAGGACAAAATCTGTTTCGTCAAATTGCAGAACCGGCTTTTTTTCTTTATGTACGGACAGGTCAAATGAGACAGATTTAAGGTCAATCTGACGTGCTGCCTCCATGATGACCCTTCTTGTCGTCCCTGTCGGACTGAAAATAGACCAGTTTTTAATTCAGTTGTTTTCATAATAGTATCCTCTCCTTGCATTCAAATGTAAATAATGTTACTATACCATAAAATTTGAAAAAAATACCATGAAAAAAGAAATGGAGTATGGGTTGTAAAAATCTATGTAAATAGGCTATAATAAATTCAACAGAAAACCTGAGATGTTCGATAACCTTGTTATTTTGAACCTACAATACTTTAAAACGGGATTCTTATATTTCTGTAATATGTCAAGCCTCCGTTATGCAGTGGAAGACAGAAAAGCAGATGCGGTTGCCCACCTAGCTTGCGTGCTAGGAGTCAAAATACAGGGAACGGCATTTTGGGGATTCTACAGAAGATAAAAGGGAATGAAATTTAGCACAGGCTGATTTCATTCCCTTATTTCATCAATACAGGATATACAAGCCTTACAAAAAAGATCCCTTTACGAAACAGGGGCTTTATGATATGATTTTGAAAGTTTGAGAGCAGCAGGAGAGAATATTATGGGAAGAAGAGTCAAGGAGACGATAAAAAAGTAAATAAAGTCACTGAGATCGTCGGCTCCCATCATACAGGAGCGTATGCGGCCCAGGCTGCTTATTTTTTTGTACTCTCTATGATTCCGATCATCCTGCTTTTGCTGACGGCGGTACAGTTTACACCAGCTACTTATGCAAATGTCATCGATGCAGTGGAGCAGGTGTTTCCGACATCCGTGCAGGGGTTTATCCGTTCGATCGTGACACAGGTCTATTTTTCCCAGTCGGCTAAGATCATTCCGATCACGATCCTTGTAGCGCTGTGGTCTGCAGGAAGAGGGGTACTGTCCGTGACTGCAGGACTGAACTGCATTTATGGTAATACCGAGACTCGTAATTATGTATACCTGAGGCTTAGGGCTTCTTTATATACCGTGATCTTCATTCTTGCAATCGTACTGTCACTGGTTCTGTCTGTATTTGGAAACAGTATCAGCGCCATGATCTACAAGCATGCACCGTTCTGGAGTACTCTGATGCAGTATATTATTAAGATCCGGACCGTTATGACACTTGCAGTTCTGACCGTTTTCTGGGATCTGGTTTATAAATATCTTCCAAACCGGAGAGCAACACAGAAGACAACTTTGCGTAAACAGCTTCCGGGAGCCGTTTTTACAGCGTGCGGATGGCTGCTGATCTCTTTTATTTTTTCGATTTATCTGGACATCTTTGAAGGATTTTCAGATATGTATGGAAGTATGACTACGATTGTGCTGATTATGCTGTGGCTGTATCTGTGTATGTATGTGATCCTTCTTGGCGGAGAAGTCAATGCACTGTTAGAGAAATATCTTGACAATCACAAAAACTGTGATAAGATAATAAAGTAAATTTGTCTTAAATTTGAAAAATGAATCAGGATATGAAAAGCGATGAGCGTGCACAGTAGAGAACTGTTTTCCATCAGAGAGAGAAGGTCACTGGCTGTAAGCCTTCTTTGGTTCAGACGGCAATCGAAATTCCCACGTAAGCTGCATTTTTGAAATGATTTCAGAGTAGAAAGTGCCGTCTATTGTACGTTACACAAGACCAAGTGCTCACAGGAAGACTGTGGGAATTAGGGTGGTACCGCGAATACAGACTTCGTCCCTTTTGGGATGGAGTTTTTTTCATACTAAGAAATATGCTTTCAAAGAAAGGAGAAAGAAGATGAAAGACAGACTGGAACAAATCAAAGCACAGGCTTTGGAGCAGATTAAAGCTTCTGATATGCCGGAAAAGCTGAACGAGGTGCGTGTAAAATTTCTTGGAAAAAAAGGAGAATTAACAGCCGTATTAAAGGGAATGAAAGACGTGGCCCCAGAGGAGCGTCCGAAAGTCGGACAGCTGGTCAATGAGACAAGAGCTGCAATCGAAGAGCTTTTAGAAGAGACAAAAGTGAAAATGGAGGCAGCCATCCGTGAGGAAAAAATGAAAGCGGAAGTCATTGACGTGACGCTGCCATCTAAGAAAAGTACGGTGGGACACAGACATCCAAATACGATCGCACTGGAAGAGGTAGAGCGCATTTTCGTGGGAATGGGATACGAAGTAGTAGAAGGACCGGAAGTAGAATACGACCTGTACAACTTCGAGAAACTCAACATTCCGGATGGGCATCCTGCAAAAGATGAACAGGATACCTTTTATGTGAATAAGGACATTGTGCTGCGTACACAGACTTCTCCGGTTCAGGCGAGAGTGATGGAGCAGGGCAAGTTGCCGATCCGTATGATCGCACCGGGAAGAGTATTCCGTTCTGATGAAGTGGATGCAACACATTCTCCATCCTTCCATCAGATTGAAGGTCTTGTGATCGATAAAAATGTTTCCTTTGCAGATCTGAAAGGAACACTGGAAGTGTTTGCAAAAGAGCTGTTTGGAGAAGAGACAAAGACAAAATTCAGACCGCATCATTTCCCGTTTACAGAGCCAAGTGCAGAGGTGGATGTGACTTGCTTCAAATGCGGAGGCAAAGGATGTCGATTCTGTAAAGGTTCCGGCTGGATTGAGATCCTCGGATGCGGGATGGTACATCCACATGTGCTGGAGATGTGCGGAATCGATCCGGAGGAATATTCAGGATTTGCATTCGGTGTCGGTCTGGAGCGAATCGCACTGCTGAAATATGAAATTGATGACATGAGACTTTTGTATGAAAATGACATCAGATTTTTGAAACAGTTCTAGGATTTAGGTGGAGAGAAAGGAATAGGATTATGAATACTTCTTTATCATGGTTAAAAGCGTATGTCCCGGATCTGGACGTGACAGCGCAGGAATATACAGATGCAATGACATTGTCAGGAACAAAAGTAGAGGGCTATGAACAGCTGGATGCAGATCTGGAAAAGATTGTCATTGGTCAGATCGATAAGATTGAAAAGCACCCGGATGCAGACAAACTGGTCGTATGTCAGGTGAATGTAGGAACAGAGACAGTACAGATCGTAACAGGTGCGAAAAATGTATTTGAAGGTGCAAAAGTGCCGGTCGTACTGGACGGTGGACGCGTGGCAGGGGGACATGAGCCGGGACAGAAAGTTCCGGGCGGAATCAAGATCAAAAAAGGCAAGCTCCGCGGAGTGGCAAGTTTTGGTATGATGTGTTCTATCGAGGAGCTGGGTTCTACGACAGATATGTATCCGGAGGCTCCGGAAGACGGAATCTATATCTTCCCGGAGGATGCCGAAATCGGAGCAAGTGCGATTGAAGCGCTTGACAGAAACGATGTGGTATTTGAGTATGAAGTGACATCCAACCGTGTAGACTGCTACAGCGTACTTGGAATCGCAAGAGAAGCAGCCGCTACATTCAACAAAGAGTTTGTTCCTCCAATCGTGAAAGAGACAGGAAATGGAGAAGATGTCAACGATTATATAAAAGTAACAGTAGAAGATGCCGATCTGTGTCCGAGATACTGTGCAAGAGTGGTAAAAATATTAAAATCGGTCCGTCTCCAAAATGGATGCAGAGAAGGCTGGCATCTGTAGGAATTCGTCCGATCAACAATCTGGTGGATATTACAAACTATGTGATGGAAGAGTACGGACAGCCGATGCATGCCTATGATCTGGATACGATCGCAGGTCATGAGATTGTTGTAAAAACTGCACAGGATGGAGAGAAATTTACCACACTTGACGGACAGGAGCGTATCATGGACAAGGATGTCCTGATGATCTGTGACGGAGAAAAAGCAGTCGGAATTGCCGGTATCATGGGTGGGGAAAACTCCATGATCACAGATGATGTCAAGACCATGCTCTTTGAGGCAGCATGCTTTGACGGTGTCAACATCCGAAAATCTTCAAAGAGAGTAGGGCTTCGTACAGATGCTTCCGGAAAATTTGAAAAGGGTCTGGATCCGAACAATGCAAAAGCAGCCATTGACAGAGCCTGCCAGTTAGTAGAAGAATTAGGCGCCGGAGAAGTGGTTGGCGGAACCGTGGATGTTTACGGAAAAGTAAAAGAACCGGTAAGAGTTCCATTTGATGCAGACAAGATCAATGCAATGCTGGGAACTTCGATTTCAGAAGAAGAGATGCTTGGTTATTTCGCAAAGATCGGTCTGGAATATGATGAAGCAGCAAAGGAAGTGATCGCACCGACATTCCGTCATGATCTGTTCAGAATTGCAGATCTGGCAGAAGAGGTTGCAAGATTCTTTGGATATGATAATATTCCGACGACACTTCCAAAGGGAGAGGCCACAACAGGAAAACTGTCCTTCAAACTGAGAATCGAAGATGTGGCAAAAGATATCGCCGAATTCTGCGGATTCAGCCAGGGAATGACCTATTCATTCGAGAGCCCGAAGGTGTTTGACAAACTGAGAATCCCGGCAGATTCGAAATTGAGAGAAACAGTGGAGATCATGAACCCACTGGGAGAAGATTATAGTGTGATGAGAACGACATCCTTAAATGGAATGCTCACATCTCTTGCGACAAACTATAACCGCAGAAACAAAAATGTAAGACTTTACGAACTTGGAAATATTTATCTGCCAAAACAGCTTCCGATCACAGAGCTTCCGGAGGAAAGAATGCAGTTTACTCTGGGAATGTATGGAGAAGGGGATTTCTTCAGCATGAAGGGTGTAGTAGAAGAATTCTTTGAGAAGATCGGAATGCACGAAAAAGAAACATACGATCCAAATGCAGGAAAAACATATCTGCATCCTGGGCGCCAGGCAAATATCATTTACGATGGAAAAGTAGTCGGATATCTGGGAGAGGTACATCCGGAAGTTGCCGATACTTACGGAATCGGGGAACGCGCATATGTAGCAGTACTGGATATGCCGGAGATCATTCCGTATGCAACTTTTGACAGAAAATATACAGGAATCGCAAAGTACCCTGCTGTGACAAGAGATATCAGTATGGTAGTGCCAAAAGAGATCCTGGTAGGACAGATTGAAGATGTGATCGAGAAAAAAGGCGGAGCATATCTGGAAAGCTATGCACTGTTTGACCTGTATGAAGGAAGTCAGATCAAAGCCGGATTCAAATCCGTTGCATATTCTATCGTATTCCGTGCAAAGGATAAGACTCTGGAAGAGGCGGATGTAACTTCTGCGATGAACCGGATCTTAAAAGCACTGGAAGAGATGGGAATCGAGCTGAGAAAATAGGACCGAGTCTGTTTAGAAAGAGGGATATCATTGAAAACAAGTGATTTTTATTATGACCTGCCGGAGGAACTGATCGCACAGGATCCTCTGGAGGATCGCTCCGGTTCCAGATTATTGTTTCTGGATAAAGAGACAGGGAAAACAGAGCATCATATCTTTCGGGATGTGATCGATTATCTGAATCCGGGAGACTGTCTGGTCATCAACGATACAAAAGTAATTCCGGCACGCCTGATCGGAGAAAAAGAAGGCACCGGTGCCAAGATCGAGGTCCTCCTGTTGAAGCGCGGAGAAAACGATGTGTGGGAAACACTGGTAAAACCGGGGAAAAAAGCAAAACCGGGAACCAGGATCAGTTTCGGAGAAGGACTTCTGGTCGGCGAGGTTGTGGATGTGGTAGAAGAGGGAAACCGTCTGATTCACTTTGAGTATAAGGGAATCTTTGAGGAGATTTTAGACCAGCTTGGTCAGATGCCGCTTCCTCCATATATTACCCACCAGCTGGAAGACAGAAGCCGTTATAATACGGTGTATGCAGCTCACGAAGGTTCAGCTGCAGCACCGACTGCGGGGCTTCATTTTACTCCGAAGCTTTTGAAAGAAATTCAGGAAAAAGGCGTGGATATTGCAAGAGTGACACTTCATGTCGGACTGGGCACATTCCGCCCGGTGAAAGTGGAGGATGTGACCGAGCACCATATGCATTCGGAGTTTTACATGGTGGATGCAGAAGCGGCAGAGAAGATCAACAAAGCCAAAGAACATGGAGGCCGTGTGATCTGTGTGGGAACGACGAGCTGCCGTACCATCGAATCTGCGGCGGACGAGAACGGACGCTTAAAGCCTTGCAGCGGCTGGACAGAAATTTTTATCTATCCGGGATATCAGTTTAAGATATTAGATGGGCTGATCACAAATTTCCATCTGCCGGAATCTACACTGATCATGCTGGTATCTGCACTGGCGGGAAAAGAGCATGTCATGGCAGCCTATGAAGAGGCAGTGAAAGAACGGTATCGTTTTTTCAGCTTCGGAGATGCGATGATTATTTTATAGAGGAAGAAAAACGCCATTCTATGGGGACATAGATGGCGTTTTTTTGACTCTGTGGAATTGAAAAAATGCATGGAAAAGAAACAAATGCTGTGATATGATGAATATGCTGTCGAAACCTTCCAGCAGAAGGGAGGTGAGACTATGGATTATATTCTCCGATTCCTTGTTTCGGTTATGGCGAGTGTGGCTGGCTACTACATACGCAAGTGGTTAGACCGGAATGATAAAGACAGTTAGCCCAAAAAGAACCCCCAAGGACTGGCCTCCTTGGGGGTTCACTTTGACTATGGAATATTCTCCATTTCCTTAGCTAAGATTATGATATGCCACTTTACAAAAAAAGTCAACAGTTTTTCAAACACTGATTTATCGAATACCTCCCGGCTATCGGACATAGGATAGTCAGGAGGTGTTTTTATGATTTATGTGACAGTACCGGGAGATACTGTATCTTCGATCTCCCGTCAAAGTGGGGTTCCCGTCTGGAAGATTATTTATGATAATCAGCTGGGAGAAGAGGGAGAACTGACAGTGGGGCAGGCGCTGCTCTTATTAAAACCGCAGGAGAGCGCGGAAATTCGAGAGGATTTGTATGTGACAGGGTATGCATATCCTTTTATTGAACCTTATGTGCTGGAGATGGCATTTCCGGCACTCAATGAACTGCTTGTGTTTTCTTATGGCTTTACGTTTGAAGGAGAGTTGGTTCCGCCCATACAGGATGAAACATGGATGATACAGCTGGCCTGGGAGAATGGGATAGAACCGATGCTGGTTCTGACCCCGTTTACACAGGGGGTCTTTAACAATCAGCTGATCCAGACTCTGGTGGAGGAAGAATCAGTACGTGAAAATGTGATTACCAATCTGCTGAAGGTGGTGGAGGAAAAAGGATATGTGGGCGTGGATGTAGATTTTGAATATGTCCGTGCGCAGAACAGGGAAGGATATGCCGAGTTTGTCGGAGAATTGCGGGCTGCCATGAACGAAAAGGGATATCGCGTGTCAGTGGCTCTGGCGCCCAAGACGTCTTCAGATCAGAAAGGGCTGCTCTATGAGGGGATTGATTATGCACTTCTGGGAGAACAGGCAGACCGGCTGTTTCTGATGACTTATGAGTGGGGATATTCTTATGGTCCGCCCATGGCAGTCGCACCCCTTACGAAAGTCCGCCAGGTGGTAGAGTATGCGCTGACACAGATCCCGGCTGAGAAGCTTCTGATGGGGATACCGAACTATGGGTATAACTGGACCCTTCCTTATGAAAAAGGAGTGACAAAAGCAGAGACGATCGGTAATGTAGGGGCTGTACGGCTTGCGGTGGAATACGGTGCTCCAATTCAGTATGACCAGGAGGCTCAAAGCCCGTATTTACTTACAGAAATCAGGGAAGAGAGCAGGAAGTCTGGTTTGAAGATGTGAGAAGTATTGCGGCAAAGATCGAACTGGCAAAAGAATATGAACTATATGGAGTCGGATACTGGAATTTAATGCGTCCCTTTCGTGCAAACTGGATCATGCTGGAATAAAGAGACCGGGAAATCACATATTGAACTGTGATTCCCCGGCAGATTAAAGATTATCTTGTGACTGAACTGCATTATAACCGGTCTCTTTTGTGCGGATTTTGACAGCGCTGCGGATTTCATAGCTGAAAATTTTTCCGTCACCGACTTCGCCGGTAAAAGCGGCTTTTTGTATTGCTGAGATTGTTTTTTGTTCCCATTCTTCGGAAGAGACGACCACTTCAAATTTAATTTTGGGATGTAACAGGATATCTACTTCACTTCCGCGGACAATTTCTGTATAGCCACGCTGCGTTCCATACCCCATAACCTGGGAGATGGTAACCCCGTTCACCTGGATGTCCTGAAGAGCAGATTTAACCTGTTCAAATTTTTCTTCTCTTACGATTGCTTCAATTTTGATCAACATGATGACTCCCCCTCTTTTATGAATCAAATCCGTTAAAGGACGGATATGCATTTTCTCCATGCTGTGAGAAATCCAGACCGGATATCTCAGCAGAAACATCTACACGAAGCGGTGTGAAAATTCTTACGATACCGATGCAGATCAAGGTTCCGCACACAGCAACTGCAATGGTGACCAGAATGCTGATCAGCTGTGCAGTGAATAAATGAAAATCTCCGAAGACTAATCCATTCCATCTGGCAACAGAATTGACAGAAGTTTTACCGAAAAGTCCGGTCGCAATACCGCCCCAGATACCGCCGATTCCATGACATCCGAACGCATCGAGCGCATCATCGATTTTTAATTTCTGTTTTAAGAGCACCACGGTAAAATAGCAGATCGGACTGACAAGTGCACCGATCAGGAAAGAAGACCAGATCGGAACAAATCCGGCACCGGGGGTGATAGCTACAAGCCCTACGACCAGTCCTGTAGAAGCACCGACAAGTGTGGTTTTTTACTTTTCAGATAATCAATGAGCATCCAGATGAGCATTGCGGAAGCAGAAGCAATCGCAGAGGTCATAAAAGCGTGAGCTGCAAGTCCATCTGCCGCAAGAGCACTTCCGGCATTGAAGCCAAACCATCCGAACCAGAGCAGTGATGCACCCAGAGTGACAAATGGGATGTTGTGGATGCGATAGGAAGTGTGTTCATATCCGCGTCTTCGACCAAGACAGATGGCAAGGACAAGAGCGGATACTCCGGAACTGATATGGACAACATTTCCGCCGGCAAAATCAACAGATCCTAAAGCGGCAAGGAAACCGTCTTCTCCCCATACCATATGTGCCATCGGATAATAAACAATCAAAGACCAGAATGCAATAAACAGAAACAGTGCCTTAAAACGCATTCTGCCGACGACAGCTCCGGTGATCAGCGCAGGGGTAATGACTGCGAACATCATCTGGAAACCGGCAAATACAAGATGTGGAATCGTATCAGCATAAGGACCGGGATCGGCTCCTACACCTTGAAAAGCAAAGTATCGAAAATCACCGATGATTCCGGCATGGTTTCCGCCGAAAGAAAGGGAATATCCAAACAGTACCCACATAACGATGGACAGCCCCATAATGCCGATGCAGGCCATCATTGTGTTGACAACATTTTTTCCGGCGGACCAATCCGCCATAAAGAAGCAAGGCCCGGTGTCATAAGAAAACAAGGGCAGAGCAAAGCATGATAAAACCCAGTATCTCCTGAACTCATAAAATCTCCTCCTAGTTGAAACAAAACAGTTTTTCTGCTGTGAAAAAGGCCTTTTTCTATAAAAAAGATGTCTGAGAGATTTTTTAAAAATCCTTCAGACATCTTCGTCTGCAAACAGAATAGCAGAGAAGCTGAAAAATGAC
>ENA-OQIF01000430-OQIF01000430.1-human-gut-metagenome-genome-assembly--contig:-NODE-430-length-16652-cov-2.648896_pt1 | contig 16652 bp, 18 predicted proteins | sample MGYA00242574_ERZ504738 | MGnify/ENA primary metagenome ERZ504738 (study PRJEB26092, sample SAMD00036437) | human gut metagenome | host: Homo sapiens | study: EMG produced TPA metagenomics assembly of...
GAAAAACTGACAGTTCTTACCGAAAGAATGAAACCTGATTTCTGTCTCTGTCATAACAGCTTTGCCGTTAATCTTCATGCTGTACGTACTTACAGTCATAAAGGCATTATACTTTCTGATAATACAGAGATTCCTGTCAGCAGATCTTATTACCAGCAGTTTAAGGACGCATTTGCATTTATGATGCTTGCCAGTCACCGGGAGGTACATTAAATGAGCAGTCATATGATCAATCTATTTTTGTGTATTCTATCTAGCCTTTACCTGTGTTTTGGACTGCTTTACTTTGCTGCCGGATCCTGCCCCGCAAATGCAAGATCTCTACTTCCACTGTTTTTGTGTCTGTCAGTATTTATGGCATTGTTATTTGGTTCAAGCGTGAATCACAGCATAATGGAATTACAATCGTATTTCAGCTTACAACATTTCTTGTAACACTTTTTTTATTCCAGACATCTTTTATGAAAAAATTAGCTGTTATTTTATTTTCCAGCTGCTGATAATCTGTCCGGAAATTTTATGTACCAGTGTTTTCATAGCACTTCATAATCTTTTTATACCGACCAATACCTATACTCCGCACAACCTGATATCTAGTTGTTCACCTGCAGAATATTTCGTTATCGAACTCTCCAACATCCTGCTTGGCCTGTTTCTTCTCTGGAAAATATCAGAAATCCTGCGGCAGTGTATAGATTATTTGAAAATACTCACCTTTTTACAACTGTTACTGCCACTGATCGCTCCGGTTTTTCTCAATGTTATAATTTCCCTTCAGAAAAAGCCCGAAGCAGTTCTGACTCTGAGCATCATTTACTGGATCATATGCATCGGCAGTTATCTGCTGTTTCTGCATGCAGTCCGTTCTTTAGCCCAGCAGCACAGGGAATATTTACAGAAAAAATGGAAATTAAGTTAATGAAAAAGCAGATAAATGATTCCGTTCAGTTAAGTAATGAATATGCCAGTCTTCGGAAATGGAATCATGATATTGAGAATCACATCATGTCTGTCATGTATCTGATGGATATGAAAAAATAATGAGGAAGCCGGAACATATACCGCTTCTGTTCTGTCCAGACTTAATTGCAGACCACAAGAAAAACAACCAGAGGAGGATTGCAGTCATGAGAAAGAACATTAAATTGATTCCTTTATTTCTCTTCCTCTTTGTATTCCAGCTACTATATTTTCTGTCTACAATTTATACAGAAAAAATTGATCATATGTTCCTGATCCTGGCAGTATTTATGGTCCTTATCTGTATCCTTTTATACTGCGTTCTTTCTGATGTGTTAAAGAAATCCAATGCTGAAATGGAACTGGCTTTTCTTCAAAAACAGAAACAGTTAAAACAGGAACAGGATTACAGTCTTCAGATCCGCAGACAGGATACTCGGGATTTTCAGGTCAAAACTGTACAGGGACTTCAGGACCTCCAACTACTCCTGGAACAGGGAAAATATGAACAGGCTGATACTACAATCAGAAATCTGAATCAGACTTTTCAGAAAAAGCGTTTTCATCCTTACTGTCAGAATAACCTGTTACAGGCAATCCTAGAAGGGAAACGGCTTCGTGCAGAACAGGAACATATCCATATATCCTACGAGATCCTTTTACCGGAAAAGATTTCCATTAATACGACTGACCTGAGCAGTATATTTTTTAATCTTCTGGACAACGCTATCGAAGCTTGTAGCGCTTCCGGCAATCCTGATCCTGAAATCCGGCTGTCTGCAAACATTTCCAACGGATTTCTAACTGTGTATATGCACAATACCAAGAACCCGATGCAGACTTTTACACATAAGACTACGAAATCAGAACCGGGAGCTCATGGATATGGGCTTTCTATTATTGAAGATATCTGCCAGAAGTATAATGGCTCCTATCAGTGGATCGACCATAATAATACTTTTGATTCCATTGTCTTACTACAGATAAAAAATCTCTGAAAAAAGGAGGCACTTTGCATGCCAGTTACTCCCACAATCGAAGTAGATGATACCCTGAAAGAACGAAGCTCCCACGGCTCCTTTGAACTTCCCATAGAAACTTATACAGACAACTGCGAAATCTTCCATTCCCTCTACAACCACTGGCATGACGAGATGGAACTGATCTATATTGAATCCGGCAGCGGACTGGTCCGTCTGAATAAAGAGATCCTCCGCGTCAAGGCTGGTGACCTGATCATTGTGAACCGTGGAGTTCTCCATGGCATAAAAACAGATCTGAAGAATATCCTTTATTTCCGTAGTATTGTTTTTGACCTGAACTTTCTGTCAGGCCCGGCGGGAGATTTATGTCAGGAACGTGTCATTTCCCTGCTGATGGAAAATCAGGCGGAATTTACCCATATTATTTCCAGATCTGATAACAATTACGGGAATATCTGCCTGCTTTTTGACAGAATCCATACCTGCCATAAAGAAAAAAAGCCATATTATTTCGTAAAATTAAAGGCTCTGTTCTTCAGCTTTTTCTACGAAATGCTCATGGGAAATTACATCACTCCCGCAGATAAGGATGAGAACAAAAGTCTTGCTTCTATTAAAAAGATCCTGGACTACATTAACCTCAATTATTCACAGCCGCTGACCGCAGCAGAGCTCACTGCTCTCTCTAATTACAGCGAATACTACTTTATGAAACTGTTCAAGCAATATACCGGTAAGACTCTGATTGCCTATATCAATGACCTGCGCATTGAGAAAGCCAAGCCTATGCTTCTGCACTCCGACTCCTCTGTCACAGAGATCGCACTGGAAGTAGGCTTCAACAACACCAGCTATTTCATCAAAAAGTTCCAGCAGGCAACCGGAATGTCTCCTCACAAATTTCGCAGAAACCTGTCATAAAATCGCAATTTTGTTGTATTTTTTTTAATAGACTGCTGATATAGTTATAGATGTCAGCAAGAGAACTTCTCTTCCTGATATAAATCAAAAACAATACACTATTCAAAACTAAAAATAAGCAATCTAACTCATAAAAAAACACATATTCATTTCAGAAAGGGAGATTACGATGGAAACTTTAGAAAAACTCATCTACGACCTGTATAAGAAAAACGCACGTCAGTGCACAGACGAAGAAATCTACAATGCATTATTAATCTATACAAAGAACCAGCTCTTCGAAAGAGGCTATCAGGACGGAAAGAAGAAGATTTATTATATTTCCGCTGAATTCCTGATCGGTAAATTATTATCCAACAACCTGATCAACCTTGGAATCTACGATGATGTTGCTAAAATTCTTAAAAGAAAACGGCAAAGAAATCGCTGCTATCGAAGAAGTTGAACCGGAACCATCTCTTGGTAACGGCGGTCTTGGACGTCTGGCAGCATGCTTCCTGGATTCTATCGCAACTCTGGGACTTCCGGGCGAAGGTATTGGTCTGAACTATCACCTCGGACTGTTCAAACAGCTCTTTGAGAACAGACTTCAGAAAGAAACTCCGAACCCATGGATTGAAGAACACAGCTGGCTCACACCTGCAGGTGTTTCCTATACTGTACCGTTCCGCGGATTCTCACTGAAATCTTCCCTGTACGATATCGACGTTGCAGGCTACAATAACAAATCCATTCATCTGCACTTATTTGACATTGATCTGGCAGATGAATCCATGGTTCACGATGGAATTTCCTTTAACAAAAAGGACATCCTTCACAACCTGACACTGTTCCTGTATCCGGATGACAGCGATGATGACGGACGTAAGCTCCGTATCTTCCAGCAGTACTTCATGGTATCCAATGCTGCACAGTTCATCCTTGACGAGGCAACAAAGAAAGGCTGCAACCTGCATGACCTTGCAGACTACGCAGTGATCCAGATCAACGATACTCACCCAAGTATGGTCATTCCGGAACTGATCCGTCTCCTGACAAAACGTGGAATCGCCTTTGATGAAGCTGCTGAAATCGTATCCAAAGTATGTGCTTACACAAACCATACCATCCTTGCAGAAGCTCTGGAAAAAATGGCCAATGGACTACCTTCTTGATGTAGTTCCTCACCTTGTACCAATCATCGAAAAGCTGGATGAAAAGATCAAAGCAAAATATCCTCAGGAAAATGTAGCCATCATCGACAAGAACAACCTGGTTCACATGGCACATATGGATATCCACTATGGATTCTCCATCAACGGTGTTGCTGCCCTGCATACAGAAATCCTGAAAACAAGCGAGCTGAAAGCTTTCTATGATATTTATCCGGAGAAATTCAACAACAAAACTAACGGTATCACATTCCGCCGCTGGTTAATGCACTGCAATCATCCGCTGACAGACTATATTACCTCTCTGATCGGTGATGAGTTTAAAACAAATGCAACTGCTCTGGAAAATCTCCTGAAATATAAGGATGATGAGGCAGTTCTGAACAAGCTTCTTGAGATCAAAACAGAAGCTAAGAAAACCTGTAAAGAATTTATCCTCTCTAACACAGGTGTTGAAATTAATGAGAACAGCATCTATGATATCCAGATCAAACGTCTCCATGAGTACAAACGCCAGCAGTTAAATGCTCTGTACATCATCAGCAAATATCTGGAGATTAAGGGTGGCAAAAAACCATCTCAGCCTGTAACCTTTATCTTTGGTGCAAAAGCAGCTCCTGCTTATGTGATCGCAAAGGATATCATTCATCTTCTGCTCACACTCCAGGATCTCATCAAAGATGATCCGGAAGTTGCACCATACATGAAGCTTGTTATGGTTGAAAACTACAATGTATCCGCAGCCGAAAAATTATTCCCTGCATGCGATATTTCTGAGCAGATCTCCCTGGCTTCCAAAGAGGCAAGTGGTACAGGTAACATGAAGTTCATGCTGAACGGTGCCGTTACTCTGGGAACTATGGATGGCGCTAATGTTGAGATCAGCGAACTGGTTGGTGAAGATAACATCTATATCTTCGGTGAATCCAGTGAGAAAGTTATCGAACATTACGAGAAAGCTGACTACTGCTCCAGAGATATTTATGAAAATGACAAACGCATCAAGGAATGTGTTGACTTCATTGTAAGTGAAAAGATGCTGGCACTTGGCCACAAAGAAAATCTCGAAAGACTGCACCACGAACTGGTAAGCAAAGACTGGTTCATGACACTGCTTGACTTCAACGATTATGTTGAGAAGAAAGATCAGGCACTGGCTGATTACGCAGACAGAAAAACATGGGCAAAGAAGATGCTGGTTAATATTGCAAAAGCCGGATTCTTCTCTTCTGACAGAACTATCGAACAGTACAACAACGATATCTGGCACCTGACACCGGCAAAATAATCCAATAAAATTTGTGATCATATAAATTCTGTAAAAAACAAACAGCAGACATTGTATATTCGATGGAATATACAGATGTCTGCTGTTTTATGTTTATCAGATCATAAAATCATAAAAATCTCCCACTGTATTAATTCAAATCAGACTATAACTACGGCAACCGAATCCGAGCAAAATACACCGCTTTATATATCCTTGTAATAAGCAGGAGAGATAACATCCGCCTCCTTACAGGAACATCCGTTCTCGTAACTGTCGCAGCAGTCACAGTTTGAACAGTACATATGAGTATCCGGGATATAAAACAAGCCTCCATAGAGCGGTGAAGTACGGAGTTCTTTTGACTCTTTCTTGCTGTTGGCAAAATGGATTCCATTAGAGATCAGCATATTTTCAGGTTCATACTGAGAGAAATCAAAATAATGTCCCCTGTGTTCCATGATGGGGCACCTTGATACACCAGTAATGTTCGTATAATGGCAATTTTCCATCATAGTTCTCTGCGATCATTTTCAGATGCTCAGGCTGTGCATCCCCGGTAAACAAAAGATTTAATTCTCCGTCTCTGGCATTCTGGAACACAATACTGATCTTATGCTTGAACTGCCGCAGATTTATCTGATTCTCATTCAGCCATGCCAGCAGTTTCTTAAAATCAGGAAGTGCTTTGATTCTGCGAAATTCACGCTCATACACATATGCCCGGATAATTTTCTGACGGACCTCCGGCTGTTCTGTCAGCTCAGATTCTGTTAAATCTGTTTCTTTTTCCACAGTTTCCGCCGGTTTATTGCCTTCAGCAGTCATAGACCATACGATCAGTCTCAGTTTCTCTGCAAATTCAAGCAGAACATCCATTACTTCTTTAAATTTCCCGTCTTCACAGATTCTGTTATAGACTTCGTCCGTCTCTTTCCGGATCACATCTGTATCCGGCCAGAGTGCCTGATATTTGTTTTCAAAAAGTTTTCCCCTGCTTAACAGTTCCACGTTCTGTTTGTTCTCCAGAAGTGCATCCACCAGTGCAAACAGGCTGACCTGACGGCTTGGCAGTCCGGATTCTTTTAACAAATCTGCCAGAAGCAGCAGCACCAGTGTTCTGCTCATTTCTTTTTTGAAAAACATCGGGAAGATAAATTTTCCCAAAGTCAACAGAAATATCTTTTTTCTTCATCATATAAAGAAGCCCTGACAGATGATCCATATGAAAATGTGTCAGAAGCAGATTTTTACTCTTGATCGTAGACAGATCTGAGATGATCACATCAAATATTTCTCTTCTGGGGCGCCCCTCTATCCTGCTGTTATTTGTTCCGAAATCTACCAGCAGACTCTTCTTTCTGTCCCGGAGACAGAAGCAGTCTCCGAAACCTACATTATACATTCGTACCTTCATTCTTTTCCCTCTTGTTTACAATGGTTAGTTTTATTTTAATATAGGGAAATTGGAAATGCAAGAGGGTGTTGTTTGTGTTATTATAGTGTCGTATGATTACTGGTTACTGTTCACATATCACTATTCCGCGAGGTGTTTTGGCATAAATATGCCAAAATCCCGAGACATACAAGCCAAAATTCCATTGCCGCAGGCAATCTGGAATGAATTTTGGCTGCGTTACTGAGAACAGAGTAAACAGTAACTCATCTGAAATAAAAGAGCGTGTTTGAAAAAATGTTTTTCGCAAGATGTGTGTCATGATTTGTGAGAATGATTTTTCAAATACACCTGAGGAAAAACAATATAAAATATCAGCAGAATGGAGATAGAACACTTATGACAAAACAGGAACTGGCTCTCGAGGTCATTGAACGGTTAAAAAAGGAATATCCTGATGCAGACTGCACTCTGGATTATGATAATGCATGGAAATTACTGGTAAGTGTGCGTCTGGCTGCACAGTGTACAGATGCAAGAGTAAATGTAGTTGTACAGGATCTGTATGCAAAGTTTCCTACTGTAGAAGCTCTTGCAAATGCAAATGTTGCAGATATCGAAGCAATCGTACGTCCCTGTGGTCTGGGTAAGAGTAAAGCAAGAGATATCAGTGCCTGCATGAAAATCCTCCACGAACAGTATCATGACAATGTTCCCGGGGATTTTGATGCTCTGCTGAAGCTTCCCGGAGTTGGAAGAAAGAGTGCCAATCTGATTATGGGAGATGTATTCGGCAAACCGGCGATCGTGACAGATACCCATTGCATCCGTCTCTCCAACCGCATCGGTCTGGTCGATAATATGAAAGAACCTAAGAAAGTAGAAATGGCTTTATGGAAAATCATTCCGCCCGAAGAAGGCAATGATCTCTGTCACCGCCTGGTCAATCATGGCCGCGATGTCTGTACAGCACGCACTAAACCTTACTGTGACAGGTGCTGTCTGAATGATATCTGTGAAAAAAATGGTGTAGACAGCCAGGAATAATTACTTTATACACATATAACCAAAATAATCCATACCATTATACACATTATCCCAAAGAAAATCCCCATCTCTGTGTTTCTTTAACCAGAGCGTGTTTGAAAAATGCTCTAGCTCAGCAGATGAGGACTTTCTTATTTGCCTAAATGTGCTCCTCAAGGCTTGCGAAGAAAAGTTCATAGAAATCGTCTTCCCCTGCAAGCTTCGGAGAGTTTTCACCTCCACCGTTGGTACTTCTTCGCATGGTAGCATAAAATTCTTCTCCGGCTGTGATCAGATCCATCTCATAAATCTGATATCCCAGTTCCCGACACTTCGCGCAGAAAGCGGCAAGCGGCTGTTCTGCCTTTCTGGTGTCCATCAGTTCCTGCCAGATGTTACGGTCTTTCAGTGCTTTTTCTCTTAATTCGTCTAACATTGCTCCGATTTCCATAATAACATTCCTCCTCTTTGTTTTCTGACCTTCATCAAATAACTATCCCATCGTTATCTGCTGAATTGTTACTTCATCAGTTCATAATAAAATATATACTGCTGCATCACACCCCGGCAGCTCTTATAACGTCTGTTTGGAAATCCCCGTTTATAATGGGCATCCAATGCCTGGCGGATGTGAGTATCTACAGGAAATGCATCCAGCTGATGCAATCCGAAAAGACAGATACAGTCAGCTACTTTCTCACCAACTCCATACAGCCCCAGCAGTTCTTTTCGTGCAGCTTTATAAGTCATATCATGCAGACTGTTAAGTGAAATATCTCCGAAACAGACTTTTCTGGCTGTGTCCAGCACATATTTTGCTCTGTATCCCAGATTACACTCCCGAAGCTGCTCTTCCGTTGCCAAAGCCAGTGCCTCTGCAGTCGGAAACGCATAATATTCTGCACCTGTGCTGCTTGTTTTTACTTACTCCAAATTCCCGGCTGATATTTTCAATACACTTCTTTATTCTTGTAATATTATTCTGTTGAGAGATCAGGAATGAAATAATCATCTCCCACAGATCCTGCTGCAGAATGCGGATTCCGCTTCCCACCTCTCCTGCTGCTGTCAGATATTTATCCCTTGGATTGATCATGTTTATATATTCACTGTAATCACAATCCAGATCAAAATACCGAATCCAGAAGAAAATGAAATCTTCTTCCGGACAAAAGAAATTGACAATTCCTCTCTCCTGAGTCAGTTCCAGATATTTATCTCCCGCAATCACCCGGTAACGGTCATCACCGATCTGATCCATCCGAAAGCACTGCCCGGATCTGCAGATCTGCCCCAGGTCAAAATTATCCATTTCTATTGTCAGCATACTATATAACCCCCTTATCCTTCTGTTACCAATGTTACTAATAACTCTTTTTTTCTTGATGAATATACGAATGTATTATATACTATTCTAAGTATAAACGTAAAGCAGAAAGGGGTTCTTACCAATGAAATTTATATATCCTGCGGTTTTCCGCAAAAATGAAGAAGGCAGATATAAAGCATTTTTTCCGGTATCTTGCCTGTTGTGAAGCTGAAGGCGACACTCTCGACGATGCGATCGATAATGCAAACGAGGCTGCTTATAACTGGATTTATGCAGAAGTAATGGAAGATGAAATGGATCTCCCTGCAATTTCCGATGAATCCGATCTGGATCTGCTGGAGGGAGATATTGTAAGAAATATTCAGGTCAATATCCGTATGTATGACGGATGGGATGAGTAACCACTACCCGCAACGACAAATTACAGAAATTCAGCTCCGTTATGTTACAATAAATCAAACATTAACGGAGCTTTTTTATTATTTAAATCTGCTCAGACACACTTCGGTGTACTATCTGCAAAACAATTTTTTCTCTCGTTTTGCACTTCAAAAGGAGGTTTTACTATGAAAGCAAGAAGTTTTAAAAAATTCTTTGTGAGTATTGCACTCAGTGCTGTTCTCACGTTATCGTCCGCTTCCTCTGTATTCGCAGCCACAGCACAGCTGGCACCCGCTGAACAATCTGTGGAACTGACTCAAAGTGACGATTCTGACACCCCTGCCATTGAATCATCCGATGCACAGAATGCCTGCGCTTCTCTTACCGCCCAGCCAGGGATCAGACAGACAGCAGCTTCCGAGAATTCTGTAACTATTCAGTGGAATCCTGTTACCAATGCTTCCAAATATGCTGTCAATATCAGCCCTTTAAGTTCCTCTTCCTATCGTTTTCTCGGCTATATTGGCAATACCCGCAACAAAGCTAAGATCAATAAGCTAAAAGCAGGAACTGCTTACGTTATTAAAATCACAGCACTGAATTCATCCGGCATTGCGATTTCTTCCCGTACTGTGGGATGTACCACGCTTTATTCAAAGGTAAAGATTAAATCTTCCTATGCATCAACCGGCAGATATACCTTCAATATGCAGACTGTAAACCCTTCAAACTCCATTACAGGTTATAAGGTTGTATACCAGAGTTCTGCAGCCCACAAACTTATAACTAAATATTTTAATACCAGATATTCCTTTACCATTCCAATATCCGGCAATACATTTTATCAGGTGAAGATTTACCCTTACCTGGTTCTGGGAAATAAACGGTATGTAAGTTCAACCTCTACGGACAGATATATTTCCAATGTCATCACTCTTCAGAAAGCAGGCAACACAAACAGCTCCATGAGCGTAAAATGGAACAGAACTGCCGGTGCAGACAATTACAGTATTTACATAAAATATCCGGGAAGCAGTTCTTTCAAAAAAGTAAAAACAACAACTTCCAATTTCTTTACACTCACCGGAATGAAAAAGAATACCAAGTACGGCATTAAGGTAATTGCCAATAAAAAAATGAAAAACAAAGTATGGCATTCTGATTCCAAAGCCTATAATATGTCCTTAGTCTGACCATAGTTATCCATAGCAATTGCATAAATCCGGCTACGTTATCAATGACGTAGCCAAAATTTTATATTGACTTTCCCATATCTAAGTGATACACTGATTGTAATTGAGACAAGGGGTGCTTGTGTAAACAGGCTGAGAGTAAGCTGTATCGCTTTAACCCATTACCTGATTTGGATAATGCCAACGTAGGGAAAGTTATAGTTCTTCCACACTGCAATATGCTTGTTGGCATATTGCAGTTTTCCTTTTACTCTGAACGGACATATCATATTATCTCCCCCCTGTTTTAATTGCGGACAAATAGTCAGGCAAATGATTTCATACGCCTGAAAGGCAATAAAATATTGCCACGACAGACCGGGGGCACCACTCTCTGTCACACCAATAGTTTACTTAAAAACTTACGAATATGCGCAGGTGCAAGTCCCTGCTGTATGCAGGAGGCGCAGTTCATTTAATATTGCTGTTTATCTATTACTATGTGCAGCAATTAAGAGCCCACAGTGCAGGGCAAGGAGGAAAAAATGACACAGTATACAACGCAGATGGACGCGGCACGTCAGGGAATCATCACACCACAGATGGAAATCGTAGCAGAAAAAGACACTTTGACGTGGAAGAATTAAGAGAACTGATTGCAAAAGGACAGGTAATTATTCCCTGCAACAAAAATCACAAGAGCATCAGTCCGAGCGGTGTCGGTGCAAAGCTGACCACCAAGATCAATGTAAATTTAGGTGTTTCCAGAGACTGGAAAGACGTTGATATGGAATATGAAAAGGTACATTCAGCAGTAGAAATGGGTGCAGAAGCCATCATGGATCTCAGCTCCTACGGAGATACCAGAAGCTTCCGCCGCAAACTTACATCCGAATGTCCGGCAATGATCGGTACTGTTCCGATCTACGACGCAGTAGTATATTATCACAAAGCACTTGGCAAGATTACTTCTGAAGAGTGGATTGATATCGTACGTATGCACGCAGAAGACGGCGTGGATTTTATGACTATCCACTGCGGTATGAATCGTGCAACCGCAGCACGTTTCAAACAGAATAAACGTCTCATGAACATTGTTTCCAGAGGTGGTTCTATTATGTTCGCATGGATGGAAATGACAGGAAAAGAGAACCCGTTCTATGAACATTTTGATGAAATTCTTGATATCTGCAGAGAGTATGATATCACTTTAAGTCTGGGAGATGCATGTCGTCCCGGATGTATTGCAGATGCAACTGATACTGCACAGATTGAAGAGCTGATCACTCTCGGTGAGCTTACTAAACGTGCATGGGAAAAGGATGTTCAGGTTATGATCGAGGGACCCGGCCACATGCCGCTGAACCAGATTGCAGCTAATATGGAAATCCAGAAAACTCTTTGCCATGGCGCTCCTTTCTATGTACTTGGACGCTTGTAACAGATGTTGCTCCCGGATATGACCACATTACTTCCGCAATCGGCGGTGCGATTGCTGCTTATTCAGGTGCTGCTTTCCTCTGCTATGTAACACCTGCAGAACATCTTCGTCTGCCAAATGCAGCTGATGTAAAAGAGGGAATTATCGCTGCCAAAATTGCTGCTCATGCTGCTGATATTGCCAAAGGAGTTCCCGGTGCCGCAGAATGGGATTATAAGATGAGCGAAGCGAGAAAACGTCTTGACTGGGAAGAAATGTTCAAACTCAGCATGGATCCTGAGAAAGCAAGACGCTACCGTGCAGAGGCCAAACCTGAGAAAGAAGACACCTGCAGTATGTGCGGAAACTTCTGTGCCGTAAAGAATACAAACCGTATTCTGGATGGTGAAATTGTTACTATTTTTGATGAATGATGATTTTATAAAAGCCGTATTTCAACATGTTTGATTGTTGAAATACGGCTTTTTATTTACTATATCTTCATCATATCTGACATAATACATCCACCGGCTGAACCATGTTCCATAATCTCATTTAACTGTCCTGTTCCCGGATGTATCCCTCCTATGGCATATACAGGAATCTTTACTGCTTTACAGACATTCTCCAGAAATTCCAGTCCTCTGGGGGGAAGTCCTTTCTTACAATCAGTTGTATAAATATGTCCTGCTGTAAGATAATCAGCTCCCAGACTTTCTGCTTTCAAAGCATCTTCTACAGAGTGGACCGAACTTCCGATCTGCTGGAAACCTCCAAGCTTTCCCTCATATTTTTCCAGCAGAAATATTGGCAGATGAATATATGGATGGTGCAGTTTTTCTGCTACATTTACATAAGTATGCAATATGCAGGGAACCTGATATCTCTTACAGATTTCCAGTATCTGCCCTGCCAGACGAGAATATTCTTCCTCCGACAAATCCTTTTCCCTTAGAATAATCGCCTTCGGATGAAGGCTACATACACGCTCGATCTGTTCTGCAAAAGGACGCTGACACAGGTAGCGGTTGGTCACTGCAATTACATTTTCATAAGGATTTTTCTGCATTTTAGAGGTACACATAATCATTCATAACCGGCTGAAGATCATGATCCAAAAGTGCCTGATAGACTTCATCTACAGACCTTCCGTCTGAAATCTCAAACTGGTCATCTCCTTTATCTTCGATATCATCCACATGACTTCCGATTCCTGTGCTGACTCCTGCTGAAATCTTTGTCGCAGCAATTCCAACCAGGTTATCGCGGACACGCTCACACTCTCTGGTAGATACCGTAATGCTTGCAAATGGCATAAACAGACGATAGGCACAGACCACCTGAAGCAGCTGTGGTTCATGTACATCCATAGGATTAATACGGTCATTATTGATGATCGGGCGAAGTCTCGGACATGAAAATGCAATCTCTGCATGAGGATATTTTCTCTGCAGAAGATATGCATGATATCCGGTGGCAAAGGCATCCTTACGGAAATCATCCAGTCCCAGAAGTGCAGCAAATCCTACTCCTCGCATACCACCTTTTAAAGCACGTTCCTGTGCGTTCAGACGATAAGGAAATATACGCTTGTGACCTGCAAGATGCAAAGTTTCATACTTATCTGAATTATAAGTCTCCTGGAATACCGTTACATAATCAGCTCCGCACTCATGGAGATATGCATACTCATCTGAATTCATAGGATAAACTTCAAGTCCGATTACTTTGAAATATTTCCGGGCAATCTTACATGCTTCCCCGATATATTTTACATCAGATTTCGCTCTGCTCTCTCCTGTAAGAATCAGGATTTCCTGCAGTCCTGTCTTTGCAATTGCAGCCATTTCCTTATTAATCTCTTCTGCGTTCAGCTTTGCTCTGCGGATCTTATTATGGCAGTTAAATCCGCAGTAAATACAGTAATTTTCACAGTAATTTGCAATATAAATAGGGGTAAACATATACACACTGTTCCCAAAATGTTTCCTGGTTTCTTTCTGCGCAGCCTGTGCGATTTCCTCCAGAAGAGGCAATGCAGCCGGAGACAGCAGTGCCTGAAAATCCTCTGGTGTACGGTTATCATGAGCAAGTGCCCTGCGTACATCTGCCTCTGTATATTTATCATAATCGTAAGCATTCATGGCAGAAATAACCTGATCCATCACGTCTGATTCTTCCAGTACTTCCATTCCCGGAAGATATTTCATATGATCGATCCTGTTCTTTTTCATATCTTCCAGAATCACTTCATTGACAATACTTTCGTTGAAGTGTTCCCCATGTTCCATATTTTTTTCTGTTGTTTCCATTGATGTTTTCTCCTCTTTATTACCATTTGGCAACTTTCGTTTTCCTATAAATTAATACCTACTCCGCAGTTATAGCAATCCTCTAAAATAATGCATCTTAATCCAGCCCATCAGAGTGTGAAATCCTGCGTCAGATATCTTTGCCGTGTGTCAGCACGCCTGCAGATATCTTCCTTGTCTTTCGCACTCTGCCGAACTGTCTTAAATGCATTATTTACGAGGATTGCTATAAAATAAAAATATATCAGATATAAAAAAGACTTTTCTCAGATACGATTTATTGTCAGAGAAAGGTCTTTTTTTGGATATTTTACATTGAGAATCTTTTCTGGACATGATAAGATTACTGTACATGATTGAACCGAATTAGACAATATATATAAGAAGGAGGCCGCGCTGTTATGGAAACAAAAAGAAAAACTTCCGGTGGGAATAGAGATGTTTCGTGATATTCGTGAGCATGACTTTTACTATATAGATAAAACAGGCTTTATTAAAGAATTGCTGGAGTCTTGGACGGAAGTCAACTTATTTACCCGTCCAAGACGCTTTGGGAAAAGCCTGAATATGGATATGCTGAAAGCTTTTTTTGAGATTGGGACGGATAAAAGATTATTTGATGGCCTGGAGATTTCCGCCGAAAAGCAGATCTGTGAAGAGTACATGGGGAAATTTTCGGTAATATCTGTCAGTTTGAAGGATGTGGAAGGCAATAGCTTTGAGGAAGCAAAGGATATGCTGGAAACAGTAATCAGCGATGAGGCTCTGCGTTTTCAATATTTGATGGATAGCCCGAAGCTTACTCTTTATGAGAAAGCCAGGCTGGAGCCTTTGCTGACAGGCAGATTTGAAAAAACTTCGCAGCTTACTGCCAGTTTAAAAACGTTGTCCGCTCTGTTATATAAACACACAGGGACAGAGGTAATTATATTGATCGATGAATATGATGTCCCTTTAGATAAAGCCTATGTAAATGGTTATTATGAGCAAATGGTCCAGCTGATCCGTTCCCTGTTTAGTCAGGTACTAAAAACTAACAGCAATCTGCGGTTTGCAGTGATTACCGGATGTTTGAGAATTTCCAAGGAGAGTATTTTTACAGGAATCAATAATTTTACAGTTCATACGGTTTCTGATAGTGACTATGGGGAATACTTTGGATTTACAGATCAGGAAGTAAGGGGATTATTGTCATACTATGAAATGGAAGAACTGTATCCTGTTGTGAAAGAATGGTATGATGGTTATCAGTTTGGAAAAGAAGAAATTTACTGCCCCTGGGATGTATTGAATTATATACGGGAACATATAGGCGACAGAAATGTACCGCCCAAGCTCTACTGGATCAATACAAGTGGAAATGAAATAGTGAAAAAACTAATCAGACGAGCAGATTCTGGGATGAGGGATGAAATCGAGCAGCTGATTGAAGGAAAAAGTATCACTAAAGAAATTCATATGGAAATGACTTATAAAGATCTGGACGATCCCCGGGAAGGAGAGGCGGATACTAAGAAAGAAAATTTATGGAGTATTTTATATACGACCGGATATCTGACTTCCAAAACTCCTTCATCAGATGGCAGACATTATAATCTGGAGATACCTAATAAAGAAATTCGGGCAATATTTGTGATGCAGGTACGTGAGTGGATGTCAGAAACTGTAATTTATGGAAATACAGACCGGCTTTTAAATTTCTGTCAGGCAGTTAAAATAGGAGAGGTAGATAAATTTCAGGAACTGTTCAATGAATATCTGGTAGAAACAATAAGTATTCGTGATACAGGAGCTCCTTCAAACAGAAAAGAAAGCTTTTATCATGGGCTGCTGCTGGGACTTTTACGTGGTCAGGGAAAATGGAAGGTTCGTTCTAATCTGGAATCAGGCACAGGATATGCAGATATTGTGGTGGAGATTCCACAGGAGAAAACGGGGCTGGTGATTGAAGTTAAATATGCTGAAAACGGCAGTCTGGATTCTGCATGCAAAAGAGCTGTAGAGCAGATAGAGAAGAAACAATATGAAACGCAGCTGGAACAGGATGGAATGGAAACAATTTACAAATATGGTATAGCCTGTTATAAAAAGAAATGCAGAGTATTAAGAGGGTAGAACGTTACTGTTAACTTTGTTTTCAGTAATGATAGAACTTTTTATGTTGCCAGTATAACAAATATTAATTAAGGAAGGCTTTTACAATTATGAACACAAATGAAATCAGTGGAAAACGTCAGATGGAGTTTCTGGCGGAGTTTGATTATATCAGAGAGGCAGGAACTGTAGGAGAGGAAAAAGCAGCAATGATTATTCAGGAAACATTGAATAGTTTT